>JACCDY011492610.1_pt1 | contig 79617 bp, 92 predicted proteins | sample 7446391 | NCBI WGS metagenome assembly JACCDY01 (sample SAMN15323451, study PRJNA562643) | freshwater metagenome | isolation source: river surface water | place: USA:Blue River Watershed | collected 2017-08-18
AGGACTCCAGGGTAATCAAGGAACTCAAGGAACTCAAGGACTCCAGGGTAATCAAGGAACTCAAGGAACTCAAGGACTCCAGGGTAATCAAGGAACTCAAGGAACTCAAGGACTCCAGGGTAATCAAGGAACTCAAGGAACTCAAGGAACTCAAGGACTCCAAGGTACTCAAGGAAGACAAGGTATTCAAGGAACACAAGGTACTCAAGGTAACCAAGGAGCTCAAGGACTTCAAGGTAATCAGAGCACTCAAGGTACTCAAGGAACACAAGGTACTCAAGGTAACCAAGGAGCTCAAGGACTTCAAGGTAATCAGAGCACTCAAGGTACTCAAGGACTTCAGGGTTTAAGTAATCAAGGCGTTCAAGGTGTTCAAGGTCTTCAGGGTGTTGTAGGATCCTTTACTACTTGGTCTAGAAAAACTTCAACATATACATCTATTAGTGGTGATCAAATTATTGCTGATACTACTTCTGGTACATTCACAATTAATTTACCTGCATTACCAACTACTGGTGATTTTGTAAGAATTTCTGATGGTGGAGATTGGAAAACAAATAATCTAACTATTGGTAGAAATGGTAGTAAGATTGAAGGATTATTGGATGATTTTGTTTTAGATATTAAAGGTATTATTGTTGAATTTGTATATGAAGACTCTACTGATGGATGGCAAATTTATGCATATACTGGACCAGGGGGAGGTGGAGCAATTGATATATTAGAAGTTATGTTATTCGCATAAATATTCAAAAAGTATAAGATATAATGGCTTTAGCAAAGGCAAATTTAGGATTTCCTGTAGTAATTGCGGCAGGAACAACCGCATCTGTTTATAGTGTTACATCTTCTCAACCTGCTTATATTAGAAGTATTGTTATTTACAACAGTACTGTAGGAACGGCAAGTACAGATTTGGCACAAACTGCTCAAATTTATATGGTTCCTAATAATGGAGGGAATATAGGAGTTGCAACTGAGGGAAACCGAATTGCTAGAATATCATTAACTCCGAATGATACTTTTTTCTATGAACCACAATATCCAATCACTTTACCTAGCAATGGAGATAGCATTCAAGTTTTTAATGAAGGTACATTTAATTTAGGAGCAGCAACTAATCCAATTAATGTCCTAGTTTTGGGTGATAGGGAAGCGTAAAAAATGGCACCATTTAAAAATATTAGTAGTGGATTTTCTGGATCTTTTATTTCTAAAGTTGCAAGTACTCAGAGTTTAGCGGGAGTTGCAGCTTCATCAACTGGTTCTTCATTTGCACCAGGAAATGGGTATATTTATCATATCTTTATTAGTCCTGGTAGTTTTTATGTGTCTAATCCTGGATATGTAGATAGTTGTATAATTGCAGGTGGAGGTGGTGGTGGGACAGGATCTTTTAACGGTGGAGAAGGTGGTGGCGGGGGTGCTGGTGGAATGCTGCAAACTTATGGTTCATTATTACCTGTCGGAACTTATACGATTTCTGTAGGGGCTGGTGGACAAGGAAGAGTATCTTTTGGTAATGGTGGATCAAATGGATCTCCATCTAGTATTTCTGGACCAACTATTGCAACATTAACTGCTGATGGAGGAGGACTTGGTGGTGCAGGTAGTTTTGGTAGTGCCGGAGGATCTGGAGGAGGTGGCGGTGGTAACGGACCAGTTGGAGGAGTTGGAGGTAATGGAATCTCTGGACAAGGAAATCCTGGTGGAAGAGCACAACCACAAAATGATTATCAGGGCGGAGGAGGAGGAGGTGCCTGGGTGTCGGGATTTCCCGCACGAGGACAGAATCCCAATACAGGTGGCAATGGTGGCAATGGACTAGCAGTATTTAATGGTGATACTGGTATTCCTGCTTCTTATGGTACTCCTGGACCAACTGCAGGTAGATGGTTTGCTGGTGGTGGTCAAGGTGGTGGAAATAATAGTGGCACTGGTGGCGGCATTGGTGGTGGTGGAGATGGTGGTAGTCCTACAAATCCTGGTTCCAATGGCGTTACAAATACTGGAGCTGGTGGAGGAGGATCTGGATATAACCCCGTAGCAGGAGGAAATGGGGGTCCAGGAATTGTTATTATAAGATATAAAATAAATCTAAATTAATTATGGCACCCTTCAAAAATACTGCTCTTGGTGGATTTAAATCAAATATTTCTTCTTCTCTTGAAACAACAAATAGTGTTGCTGCGAAAGTAGGAGTTGCTGCAACATCAACTGGATATGTGCTTACTCCGGGAAATGGGTATATTTATCATATCTTTATTAGTCCTGGAACTTTTACTGTTTATAATGGTGGTTATGTAGATAGTTGTTTAATTGGTGGTGGTGGTGGTGGTGGGTCAGGATCTTTCCCTGGTGGAGAAGGTGGTGGCGGGGGTGCTGGTGGAATGTTACAAACTTATGGAACATTATTTCGTATTGGTATTCATACGATTTCTGTAGGGGCTGGTGGACAAGGAAGAGTATCTTTTGGTAATGGTGGATCAAATGGATCTCCATCTAGCATCTCAGGACCATTATTATTTGATACATTAACTGCTGATGGAGGAGGACTTGGTGGTGCAGGTAGTTTTGGTAGTGCCGGAGGATCTGGAGGAGGTGGCGGTGGTAACGGACCTGCAGGAGTTGGAGGTAATGGAATCTCTGGGCAAGGAAATCCTGGAGGAACAGCTAATGCTGTTCCTCATTATAATGGTGGTGGAGGCGGTGGCGCTGGTGCTGTAGGATCTAATGCTCCTGTTCCAGGTGCTAGTGGTGGCAATGGTGGCAATGGACTAGCAGTATTTAATGGTGATACTGGTATTCCTGCTTCTTATGGTACTCCTGGACCAACTGCAGGTAGATGGTTTGCTGGTGGCGGACAAGGTGGTGGAAATAGTAGTGGCACTGGTGGCGGCATTGGTGGTGGTGGAAATGGCGGTAGTCCTACAAATCCTGGTTCCAATGGCGTTACAAATACTGGAGCTGGTGGAGGAGGATCTGGATATAACCCCGTAGCAGGAGGAAATGGGGGTCCAGGAATTGTTATTCTGCGGTATCCATACTTACCATGATAAATTAATATAAAGTATATAAAAGAAAAAAATGCAACACTTTGCACTATTAGATAAAAATAATATCGTTGTTTTTGTTTGTCCGATTGATGATGAACACTGTTTAGATGTAAATGGGAATATATGTGAAGATAGTGGTTCTAATTATTGTAAATCTTTTTATTCGGAGGTTTATGGGCCAGAAACAATCTGGAAGATGACTGATTATGATGGCAATTATGCTGGAATTGGATATGTTTACGATAAAGATTTAAATGCTTTTCTTCCACCTAAACAATATGACTCGTGGATTTTGAATACAGAAAAATATTGTTGGGAACCTCCAGTTAGTTGTCCCGATCTCACCGTCGAACAAAAAGAAAATGGAAATTATTATGAATGGGATGAAGAAATTATAAATTGGAAATTAAAAACTTTTAATTGACACTAATTTAAAAGTAATATATAATTGTATTGAATATATTATAAAAGAATGGCATTTCAGTCAATATGGTATTTTTCTGATATTCCAGAAGAAATTGTAAAAACGATAGAAAAAGATTTAACCAATAATTTTCAAGATAAGATGGGAGACTCCAAACTTTATGGGGATGCTCTCAATCGGGATAAAAGAAATTCAAAAAATGCCTGGGTTCCAACCCACCATTGGACTGCAGGATTTGTATGGCATTATATTGAACGAGCAAATCGTGAGAATTTTCTTTATGATATAAGGAATATTGATGGTGAGAATATGCAGTTCACTCAATATGATGTTGGTGAATTTTATAGTTGGCACAATGATGCTGGTATTTCTGGTCATTATAAACCAGTATCTGTTGGAAATTATCATGAAGGAAGAGCACAAGATTATTTAAATGAGAATCTGGAGTTAGTAAGAAAACTTTCATTCGTAGTTCAACTTTCTGATCCTGATGAGTATGAAGGGGGAAATCTACAACTTCTTTCGGAAGATGGTAAGTCTTATTTTGCTCCAAGACAAAGAGGAACTGTTGTTGTTTTTGACTCAAGAACTCAACACAGAGTTCTTAAAGTCACTAAAGGAACACGTAAGAGTCTTGTTGGTTGGGTAGTTGGTCCTCGTTGGAAGTGAGATAAATTATGGCAGAACAAATGACGCAAGAGCAGATATTATTTCAAGAAAGACTTAATACTGGAACTTCAAAAACAAACAATCAACAGTTTGAAAAGGATGGGTATTTAATTGTAAAAAATTTATGGGATCCGCAAGAACTTTATCGACCAGTTCCCGAAGAAAGAGGATTAATTAATTATTGGGGAAAAAGATTAGAGCAATTTACTTACAGTCCTGTTGAGCAACAAGTAGAAGGATCTCTTGCCTGTTATTGGCATCCACAATATCGTGCTATTCATTCGGGTATTCGTTTAAAATTAGAAAAAATTATTGGTAATAAACTTTATAATACTTATTATTATGATCGTTTTTATTTTCCGGGACAAGAATTAAAAAAACACGCAGATCGTGATGCTTGTGAAATTTCTGTGACAGTTCATATTAGTACCACATTAAAAGAATGTTGGCCTATTTGGATTAAAACTCCAGATACTTATACTAATGAAAGTAAAACTCAAATTATTACTATTGGAGAAAACCGTTCAGTGTGTTTGAGTTTTGGTGATGGAATGATATATAAAGGATGTGAGAGACCACATTGGAGAGATCCAATGCCTGGAAAGAAAAAAACCTGGTGGAATAAGAAAGAAGATTATTATCATCAAATTTTCTTTCATTATGTTCTTGCTGATGGATATCGTGCTCATTTTGCTAATGATTCTGCAAGATAAATAGTCTAAAAGTATATTGATAATGCCCACAAACCTTTCTACTTTTTTAGGAACTACATATCAAGGATCTCAAGGACCTCCAGGTTTTCAAGGAACTCAAGGAACTCAAGGTTCGCAGGGTTTACAAGGTAGACAGGGACTTCAAGGTACTCAGGGACTTCAAGGTTTAAGTAATCAAGGTACTCAAGGTACTCAAGGTACTCAAGGTACTCAAGGATTTCAAGGTAGTCAAGGTACTCAAGGCACTCAAGGATTGCAGGGTACTCAAAGCACTCAAGGTACTCAAGGTACTCAAGGTACTCAAGGACTTCAGGGTAATCAAGGTCTTCAAGGCAATCAAGGATTGCAAGGTACACAAGGGAGGCAGGGACTTCAAGGTTCTCAAGGTACTCAAGGTTCTCAAGGAAATCAGAGTTCTCAGGGTACTCAAGGTACTCAAGGACTTCAGGGTAATCAAGGTACTCAAGGTCTAAGTAATCAAGGTACTCAAGGTCTTCAGGGTATTCAAGGATTACAGGGGCTTCAGGGAAGACAAGGAACTCAAGGTACTCAAGGTTCTCAAGGAAATCAGAGTTCTCAGGGTACTCAAGGTACTCAAGGACTTCAGGGTAATCAAGGTACTCAAGGTTCTCAAGGAAATCAGAGTTCTCAGGGTACTCAAGGACTTCAAGGTCTGCAAGGATCTCAAGGAACACAAGGATTTCAAGGTACTCAAGGAAGACAAGGGACTCAAGGATTACAAGGTATTCAGGGAATTGTTGGTCCAGTAGCTGGAACAGACTCTCAAGTTATCTACAATAATGGTGGAGTTGCTGCTGGTGCTTCTAACTTAATTTATGATGATATTAATAATAGAGTTGGTGTTGGTACTTTAACACCAGTGTATAAAGTTGATGTTGTTGGTGATATAAACTTTACAGGAAATATCTTTCAAAATAATAGGGTATATAAACCAAAAACAGAATTAGCTTCATACTCATCTGCTTCTGATATTTCTAATACTTCATTAAGTATTGATGGAATTACTGGATATACTGAGGTTGGGATTCTTACTGGTTTATATGCAAATACTCTCAATGACTCTTTTGGAGAGTCTCTTGCAGTAAGTGCTGACGCAAAAACAATTTTTGTAGGTGCTCCTGATGATGAACTACCAGGACTAACAAGTGGAAATGGTGTTGTATATGTTTATGATAGATGTGGTAACTCATTCAATAATGTTGGTATTCTTACGGGAATATATTCAACTGATTTTAATGAAAGTTTTGGATTTTCTCTTGCAGTAAGTGATGATGGAAAAACACTTGTCGTAGGTGCTCCTAATGATGAATTACCTGGTCCAACAACTGGAAATGGTGTTGTATATGTTTATGATAGAATCGGAAATTCATTTAATAATGTTGGTATTCTTACTGGATTTTATTCTGTAGATGCAAATGATAGATTTGGAACATCAGTCTCAATTAGTGGAGATGGAAATACAATTGTTGTTGGTGCCCCATCTGATGAATTTCCAGGATTTCAGTCAGCTAGTGGATTAGTTTACATCTATGATAGAGTAGGAAATACTTTTAATCAAGTTGGAATTCTTACTGGATTTCAAGGAACTGCAGCAAATAGTAGCTTTGATAATTTTGGTTCTTCAGTTAAGATAAGTTCTGATGGTAAAACTTTAATTGTTGGTGCTGATGGTGATGAAGTTCCGGGGGTATTATCAACGAATAACGGTATTGCTGTCGCTTATGATAGAGTAGGAAATACTTTTAATCAAGTTGGAATTCTTACTGGGGGATTAAACCCAGATGGATTTGGTGGATCTTTATCAATGAGTGCTGATGGAAAAACAATTGCAGTTGGAGATTTATTTGACACATCTCAAAAAGGATCTGTTACTATTTTTAATAGAGTAGGAAATACTTTTAATCGAGTTGGAATTCTTACTGGATCACTTCAATACTCATTTGAAAGATTTGGAACATCAGTCTCAATGAGTGCTGATGGAAAAATAATTGCAGTTGGCGCTAATAATGGAAGATTGAATGGTGGAAATCTTCTTAGTGGTGTTGCTTATGTTTATAGAAATATAAACAATACATTTAATCAAGTTGGTATTCTTACTGGATCTAGATCATCTGATGCTGGAGATGAATTTGGAATTTCAGTTCATGTAAGTGCAGATGGAAAAACAATTATTGCTGGTGCATTAGAAGATGAATTAACAACCTCACCTGATAATTGTGGAATAGTTTATGTGTTTGATCAGGAAACTGAAACATATCTTTATTCTGATTCTGGAGGTATTAATATTACTGGATCTATCACTGCTCCAGATATTAACGAACTTTATGAACTTGATGACATTTCAACTGGCACTAATGGAATTCAAAATACTTTCATTCCATCTTTTAACTATGATAGAGTTTCAGTAACTGATCCATTTAAATTATTGATTACTGTGAATGGGATTCTTCAATCTGCATATGTACATAATAAAGATTATGTATTCTTATCCAGTTGCCTAGCGACAAGAAACGGTTATACTATCGATCATGATGGTAATATTAAATTTACAGAATCACTTCCATTAGGTAGTGATGTTGTAATTAAAACTGCTTCTGGAAAAACAAGCAGATTTGTTAAACAATATCCATTTAATCCACTTGAAATAATGTTCTAGATTTAATATAATAAATAAGTTCATATAAAGGAAAAAGAAACTAGGATTTATCGATGGCAAGAAAAGTATTACTTGAAACTGGATATACATTTACCCCCGCGACTAAAACTATTGTTTTTAATAGAGCGATCCAAAGAGAAAGACTAATATTAATTACAAATGTTACCACTAATCAGGTAATTTATAATTTTTCTGATCCTAATTTGAGGGCGACTTCATATACAGTTACTGCAGCTAATTATCAGCAAGGAGCTACTGTTGCCTCACAAACAGGAGTAGTTACTGGGGCTAGAGATACTACAACTATTGTATTGAATTACAGTACTTCTTCAATGAGTAGTACTGATAAACTTCAAATTTTAATTGATGAGTATGATGAGAAGTTTACTCCATCAGAAACCTTTACTGATCCAGTTTCAAAAATGAGGGTTTCTACCCCACAAACTTTAATTGATACTGACTTTGAATATTCAACTCAACCTTCTAAGTGGGAGGCGTTGTCTTTAATTCAAAATTATCCTTCTTTTTATTCAAAAGGAACTACTTCCGTAGCATTTGATGTTACGGCATTGAGTGGTGGTAACCAGTCACCAAGATCAACCATGACCGTTACAACTAGTATTGCTCATGGATTGGTAGTTGGTGATGTCGTAAGCGTCCAAGATACCACTAACACACTTGCAAATGGAACTTTTGTAGTAGATACTATACCTTCAGGAACTCAATTTACTTATACCGCAAAGGGAGTTGTTAACGGATCAGTTCTTGATACTGGATATACAACAGTATCTGGTGGTGGTATTTATCCTGGTGCAAGAATTCCATTGGCAGTTTCTGCATCTGCAGTTACTTATTCTGGTACTACCATTACAGTTACTACTGCTGCTGCACATGGTTTATATCCAGGAACTCCAATTATTCTTCGTAATATTACAGCAACAACAAACCCACCAAATGGAAACTGGGTTATTACTAATGTTTCCACACCATCACAATTTCAATTCACTGCTGCAGCAACTCCAACTGGAACATTAGCTTCTGGAACAAACTTCCAGAGTGCCCTGCTCTACACTAGACCAGAAGGTTTCCAACAGCACCGTTCAACTGATGGTGGTGTTCTGATTACTGGTGGTGGAAACTTTACAGGAACTCAACAAATTAGACAAACACGTAGGTATTTCCGTTATCAATCTGGTAAGGGTTTGCAGTTCTCAACAGGTGCAAAATTAACTCCAACCTTTGATGTAACTAATATTTCGGCATCTGGTACAACAATTTCTGTAACAACACTCCAATCACACAACTTACAGGTTGGTGCAATTATTAGAATTGAAGGAGTTGTTTCTGCTAATGGTGATGCTGATAGTGCTTTGTACAATAGATCTTCTGTTGCAGTTGCCACTGTAACTGGGGAAAAAACATTTACTTATCAGGCAACTTCTGCACCTTCAGATACTTTACCTGGTGGTACTAACGCATTTGTTACTGCAATTCAATGGAAAGGTGCTTCTGTAAGAACTGGTTTATTTGATGAGCAAAATGGATTCTTCTTTGAGTATGATGGGCAAAATTTATACGCATGTAGAAGAGATTCTGTTAAGGAATTATTTGGAACTTTGACTGTAACTTTGGATAGTGCTACTGTAACTGGATCTGGCACTAGATTTAGAGAACAAATTGTAACAGGCGATAAGATTGTTATCAAAGGTCAATCTTATGAAGTTTCTCAAATTCTTTCCGATACTTCTTTAGTTATTAATCCAACATATCGTGGACCTACAAGGTCTAACGTTAAGTATTTGAAAACTCAAACTTATAGAGTTCCACAATCACAGTGGAATATGGACAAAGTGGATGGAACTGGACCATCTGGATATACCTTAGATATTTCTAAGATGCAGATGGCATACATTGATTATACTTGGTATGGTGCTGGATTTATTCGTTTTGGTTTCCGTGCAGTAAATGGTGATATTGTTTATTGCCACAAGATGCCAAATAATAACGTAAATACTTCAGCGTATATGCGTTCTGGTAACTTACCTGGTAGATTTGAAACTATTAACTTTGGACCATATTCAAGACTTGTTGCTGGAGCAACTGCTACCAGAGGATCTGCATTAGGTTCTTCTGACACTACTTTATACGTTGAGAATGCTGTTGGGTGGCCAACTGATGGATATGTAATGATTACAGACGGTACTAATGAAGAACTTGTAAGATATACTGGTATTGGTGCTTACAATACTACAGTTCGTGGTTATCCCTTAACTGGTTTAACAAGAAGAACCAGTTACTCTATTGCTGGTATTAATGCTGCAGGATCATTCAGTGCTACTGCTTATACTCTCAGTGGAACATCTTCATCCGTAACATTTACTCCTGATGCCGGTGTTGGTGGTGCTGGAACTCCTCAGGTTTCTGTTCAATACATTTACAATGACTGTGCTCCAGTTGTAAGTCATTGGGGTGTTTCATGTATTATGGATGGAAGGCAGGATGATGATAAGTCTATCATCTTTACTGCTGGTATGAATAGATATCTTAATGTTGCTGCGGGTGCAACTAGACCACTGCTTGCAATTCGTATTGCACCTTCGGTTGATTCTGGTATTGGAAAGAACTTTGGTATTCGTGAGATTATCAACCGAATGCAGTTAACTCTTGTTGGTATGGGTGTTTATGCACAAGGTCAATTCTTGGTTCAGGGAATTCTTAATCCACAAACAATTACTGGTGGTGGTTTGACATTCCCAACTAACTGGGAAACTGTTTCTGTTGGTTCTGGTTCTCTTGCCCAGGTAGTTTATTTTGATGGTACTCAAACATATAGTGCTACTGCGGCAACTGCATCTGGAGCATTTACTGGTGGTGATAGAATTTTTGGTTTCTATACTGATAATGCTGGTGGTAACAACTACTCAGCGACTGCATTTAGTTTGGAAAAAGTTCGTGATCTTGGAACATCAATTATTAGTGGAAATGGAGATACTGGTGCTATTAATCCTGGTTATCCAGTTGGACCAGATATCCTTTTAATTGCTGCTACTAATCTTGAAGCAACTGGTAATAAAAACCTTGCTTGTCGCGTTTCATGGACAGAGGCTCAGGCGTAATTATAGAGTTTTTTATATGGCAATAAATAGGTACAAACATAATTTTAATCAACCTCTTTTAGTATTTGATGCTTTAACTAATACTTTAAGTTCCGCAGGAATTGCATCACAACCAATTCAAATTACTAGTGGTGCTTATGTTTCTGGTAATTTTGGTATTGCCAATACTAATCCAACCTCAGTACTTCATGTTACTGGTAATGCCATTATTAGTGGTATCGTAACTTGTACTGACTTAAACTCTGTGGGAATAGTATCGGTTAGTGATACAAGACTTTCATCTATTGCAGATAAAACTACTATTGTTGTTGGAAATATAGTTACTCTATCATATAATACTGGTGGAGGAAATGTTGCAATATGTTCTTCTCCTACTGGACCAATTACACTTAATGTAACAAATATTCCAACAGATAGTTCTTTTGATAATAGGGCAATTTCATTCTCAGTAATTGTTCAACAAGGGGCAACTGCTTATGCTTGCACAAATGTAACATTGAATGGTGTTGCTTTTAGTGCAAATGCTCCGGTAGGCGTTAGAACCGCAATTTCTTATCCATTAGGAGCAGTAGCAACTGGATCTACAAGTGGATATGATATTTTTAATTTTACCGGTATTAATACATTGGGTTCTGCATCAACAACAGCAAACTATAAAATTATGGGAAATGTAGGTGGAGGTTATAGATTATACTGATATGTCTCCCATTTTAAATTCGCTTTCTTCTATTATAACTCAATTTAGAAATGAGTTTAGAAACATTAATGCAACTGGTGGTTTAATTGAAACTTATACTTCACCTACAGGACAAAAATATAGAACACATACTTTTAGATCAACTGGAAATTTTACAATAGTATCTCTTGGATCTAATCCTCTTTCTTCTATTACTTCTTTAGTTGTTGGTGGAGGAGGTGGTGGAGGTAGAGATGGTGGAGCTGGTGGTGGAGCTGGTGGTGTAATAGAAACCACTCACCCACTTCCATCATTAATACCATTTTTAGGAAGAGATATTTTAATTACTGTTGGATCTGGTGGTGCAGGAGGTTTGTCAAATCCGGGGCAAGGTACAAATGGTAATCCATCATCTTTTGGCACCCTTGTGAATTCTGCAGGTGGTGGAGGAGGTGGTTCTATTAATAAAAACGATCCAACAGCACGAACATCAAATGCTGGTAGTCCTGGTGCCTCTGGTGGTGGAGGAGGAGCAGCTTTTCGTCAATCTTCTGTAGGTGGAAATGGAAATATTCCACCAGTATCTCCACCACAAGGTAATCCGGGTGGATCAGGTACTTTTACATTTGACTCTTCTTTTTCTTGTGGTGGTGGTGGTGGATCTTCTGGTAATGGGGGATCAGTATCATCCCCATCAACCGGAGGCGCCGGAGGATCAGGAGGTGGATTTGGAAACTACCCACCTGCGATTGGTACTTCTGGACCAAACGGTAGTCTTAGATATTTTGGTGGTGGAGGAGGGGGTATGGGATGGGGTATTCCTGGTCCTGGTGGTGTTGGTGGTGGAGGAAATGCTGCTATTCATGGAGCAAATACTCCAGTTCCAACAAATTTACTATTAGTCCAAAATGGAACCACAAATACTGGTGGTGGAGGAGGAGGAAGTACTTTTGGTTTACCCGCTACTAATATCAATAATGGTGGGTCGGGAATAGTTATCATTAGATATCCTTTTACATAATCACGAATAATTAAAATGGCTCATTTTGCTCAACTAGATGAAAATAACGTAGTTATTCAAGTTATTGTTATAAGTAATGAAGATACCTCCGATATTAATGGAGATGAAGTGGAAGAGATTGGAATTGCATTTTGTAAACATATTTTTGGTAATAACACTCGTTGGAAACAAACTTCATATACTGGACGTATAAGGTATAATTTTGCAGGAATTGGTTATTATTATGATGAAGAATTAGATGCTTTTATTCCACCAAAACCATATCCCTCTTGGATTTTAGATAAAAATATTACTGAATGGAAAGCACCAGTTTCAATGCCTATAGATGAAAATAATTATCAATGGAATGAAGAGAATAAAAATTGGGAATCATATTGACAAAAAAAATTAAATATTATATAATACTATCCAATAGATTATGAGGATATAAAAATGGATTGGCAATTTTGTTGGTACTTTGCTAATCTTCTCAGTAAAACAATTAACATTAGTGAAGAATGCCTTAATGATAATTTTTATTTTCAATCTTAAGACTCTATGATATATAATGATATGACCAATTAATTTTTTTAATTTAATATAAAAACTATGAGTAATTTTGTAAAACTTGCATTGGAAAATGGTGGCAGCATCCACCCCTTACTGTTTCCTTCACAATATTTAAAGGGACCTGCAATTACTAACCCTTCAATTTATAATGATAATGGAAAAATTTTAGTTAATCTTAGGAATATTAACTATACATTATACCATTCTGAAAAAAGAAAATTTGAACATCATTGGGGACCATTAGTTTATATTCATCCAGAAAATGATATTAGGTTGAGAACTAATAATGTTATCGGTGAAATTGATGATAACATGCAACTAAAATGGTTTGAAAGAATTGATACTTCAAAATTTCCAGATAAGGAACTTTGGGAATTTGTTGGACTAGAAGATTGTCGTATCTTTAGGTGGCACGGAAAACTATATGTCTGTGGAGTCAGGAGAGATCTTGACAAAATTGGAACTGGAAGAATGGAACTTTCGGAGATTGAAATTTCAGAAGATGGTGCTGTTAGAGAATTAAAACAATATCGTATTCCTACTCCTGGTCATAAAGGTGATGAGGGATCATATTGTGAAAAAAATTGGATGCCAATTCTTGATATGCCATTTCATTTTGTTAAATGGACTAACGGAACTGAAGTAGTTCGTTATAACTTAGAAGAAAATACAACTGATCAGGTGGTGTTAACTCAGTGGAAAGATCTTGGTTGTATTGATCTTCGTGGAGGATCTCAGGTAATTCCTTATGATGAGAATCATCGTTTTTGTTTAAATCACGAAACATATTTGACAAGAAGTGATGCTGGAAGAAAAGACGGAGTTTATCGCCATAGATTTATTGTTTGGGACAAAGACTGGAATATAGTTAAAGTTTCAAGGCAGTTTTCATTTTTAAATGCAAATATTGAATTTGCTGTTGGTATGTGTGAGTATAAAAATGATTATCTGATGACATTTGGTTTTCAGGATAATGCCGCTTACTTACTTCGTGCTCCACAAAAGTTTGTAAAAGAATATATTTTTGAAGAATGATATCGTTTAATAAACTTGGTAACAAAGGTAGATTAGGAAATCAAATGTTCCAATATGCCGCATTGAAAGGAATAGCAAAACAAAATAATTATGAATTTTGCATTCCTCTTTCTGGGGTATTTGGAACTAATGACGAAAGAGTTCAAGCATCTGATGTTAATTTGTATAATTTTCCTAATATTATAAACAATAATATTAGAATGACAAATTTCAATACACGAGAAGAATCTTCTTTTGCTTTTGATGAGGATTTATTTTACAATTGTTCTGATAACATTAATTTGTTTGGATATTTTCAAACTGAAAAATATTTTAGACATATTAAAGATGAAATAAAAAAAGATTTTTCCTTTTCAAGTTTTACTCACAAAATGTGTGAAATTTATGTTAAAGGAATTTTTGAAACCTCTGAGATAATTTCATTACACATAAGAAGGACTGATTACGTATCTGATTCAAATTTTCATTTACTTGATTTAAATTATTATCAACTTGCTTTGGAACTTCTTCCAGAAAATATTCCTGTTTTAGTTTTTTCTGATGATCCAGAGTGGTGTGAAAAACAATTTTTCTTTAAAAATGATAGATTCAAAATCTCTAAATCTAATAATACCCTGACAGATTTATGTTTGATGACTATGTGCAATTATCACATTATTGCAAACAGTTCGTATAGTTGGTGGGGAGCATGGTTATCTAACAGTCAAAAAGTTATATCTCCTAAAAAATGGTTTTCTGGATCTTTATCTGATTGGAATACTAAAGATTTATACTGTTCTGATTGGGTAACTATATAAAGTATGATAGATAAATTTATTTTTTTGATTGTATGAACATATCTTTAGTTTGTGCTTGTAAAAATCGTTTAAATGCATTAAAAGTTTCTCTTAGTTCTTGGCTTCTTTTTGATTGTATAAAAGAAATTATTATAGTTGATTGGAGTTCTGATGAACCAATTAATCATCTAACAAAACTAGATCCAAGAATAAAAGTAATTACTGTCTCAGACCAAAAATATTTTAATCAACCTCAACCACTAAACTTGGCGATTAGTTTGGCGCAGGGAGATTATATTTTGAAAGTTGATACCGATTATATACTTAATCCGTATGAAAACTTTTTTACTAAGTATCCAGTTGATGATAGTAGTTTTGTTTCTGGAAAGCATAATTTTAAAAGTCCAGAATTTATTGATAAACAAACTGGAAACTCCATGGTTGATTTGACATGTTTAACACTTGATGAGTGGAGCACTTATTTTAATTCTTATTGCCAATTCTTTAAGTATCTCACTGGGTTACTTTTAGTATCCAAAGAAAATTTACTTTCAATAGGTGGGTACAATGAAAATTTAACAAAATATTATGCTTTTGAAGATGATGAAATTTGCACTAGACTAGAACTATATGGACTAGAGCATAAAAAGTTAAATTATGACTATAATGTAATTCACATACCACATCCAGATAAAAAAAGATTTGAAAATTTTAAAGGGTACATTGAATCTGGAATAAAAGATAGATTAGATTTAACTCCCGAAGGGGAAGAAAAATGGCAAACTGAGTATTGGATTTCTCAAACACACATTAAAAATAATAAAAACATGTGTGCTGAAATAACTAATTACTATGTTCCACCAAAAACAAAATGGAATATTGAAAAAATAGATGATCAAAATTATTTTGCTGAAAAAATTATGAGTGATAAGTTAAGTGAGTTTCCATCAGTATATTATGTTTCTTTGGAAGAAAGTTTAGACAGAAGAGATAATTTAGAATCTGAATTTTCTTTCTATGGAATTGTCCCCAAAGGAATCATATCAAAAAGATTTGCAGAATCTAATGATCATGTATACGGAAAGTATGTTGATAGTTTAAATGAGGGGACAAAGGGGTGTGTGGTTTCTCATTTAAAAGCAATAAAAGAATGGTATGAGACTACAGAAGAAGATTATGGATTCTTTTGTGAAGATGATTTGAGTTTAAGTACGGTAGAAAATTGGAACTTTACTTGGAAAGAGTTTATATCTAATGTACCTAAAGATGCAGATTGCTTACAGTTGTTTACTATTCGTGGAGAATATGATACATTTGAACTTCGTGAAAGATATTGGGATGATTGGGGAGCATCTGCTTATGTCGTTAAAAGAGAATACGCGAAGAGATTAATTGATACCTATATTCGTGATGATGGTTATTGCCTTGAAATTCCTAACCAAACAACAATGCCTCTGATTGAAAATATTCTTTTTGCAAGTCTTGGAAAATGTTATACTATTCCATTATTTGTTGAAGAAGTTAAGTTTCAATCTACCTTTGTTGGAAAAGATGATGATGTAAATGATGGACAAAAGAAAAATCATTACATAGCGCATGAAAAAGTTATTGAATGGTGGAAAACTAAAAATAAAGAAACTCCCAAATTTTTTACCGAAATTAAACCCGTGAACATGGATGAAACCGTTATGTCTAATAAACCTAAAATTGTTGATTGCTTTCCATATTTTAATGAAAAAGAATTACTCGAATTGCGTGTAAAACTTTTAAGAGATCACGTTGATTTGTTTGTAATTATTGATGCAAATTATACTCATAGTGGTATTCCAAAAGAGTATAGTTGCAATAAAGTTATTGATGAACTGGGTCTTCCAAAAAATAAAATCAGAGTTATTGAAGCGGATCTTTCTAATCCAGGAAGTCCTTCAGATTATGATTTACATTTTAACCCAGATCAAAAAATAGCAAGTAGAGAAAGGATTCAGAGAGATTATCTTTGCAATATTATTTCTGAGTTTGATGATGATACATTCTTTATAATTAGTGATTGTGATGAAATAATTAATCCCAATAATATATCTTTCATACATGGTGCCGCAAAGAATAATAAAGATTATATTTTTAAAGTTCCTCTTGCTCATTTGGAAGGAAGGGCTGATTATAGAGCTTACAATCTAGATGGATCACCTTCTCCTTGGAGTAAATCTATGTTTATGTGCTTTAAAAAGCACTTAGTGATTAATACTCCGACTGAAATTAGAGCAGAGTATATGAGAAGAGGATATGAAATTAGATATGTAACTCATAATGGAGAAATATGCCAAGATCTTGGCTGGCATTTTAGCTGGATGGGTGATAATCAAAACAGAATTAATAAATTTAAATCTTTCTGTCATTATGATGAAAATTTAAAAACATTCTTGGGTAAGGACTATTCTCAAGAAGAACTGTGGGAGTACATGGAAAAATATAATTTCAAAGATGAGTTAACTTCTCCCTCAGGAAATGTTAATATTGTATTGAAACCTTATCCAATTACAGAACTTCCTCCGATAATTTTTAGTCTTCCTAATGTTGAAAAGTATTTAATTCCAAATATTTTAGATATAAAAAAAACCAAGAATGATGAATTAACGGATCTTCTTAATAAGTATTCTTTAGACACTGAAAATCCAGATCATAATTTTAATCTTGGGGTTTGGTACGAAAAAGAAAGTCATACTGCTCCAGCAGTTTCTTATTTCTTAAGGTGTGCCGAAAGGGCAACAGATGATAATTTGGCGTATGAAGCATTGATAAGAGCATCATATTGTTATACAAAACAGGGAACTCGTGATGGCAGTTCAAAATCTTTACTTGAGCAAGCTTTATGTTTACTTCCATCTAGACCAGAAGCTTATTTTCTGTTAAGTAGATTTGCAGAAAAACGCCAATGGTGGCAAGATTGTTATATTCATGCTGATAGAGGAATTAGATATTGTGATTTTAATTCAAAACCACTCAGAACTGATGTTGAGTACCCTGGAAAATATGGTTTATTATTTGAAAAATCTGTTGGTGCCTGGTGGTGGGGTAAAGTTGATGAGGCAAAATCTTTACTATTAGATATTAAAAATAATTATGAAGTTCTTGAGGAGCATAAATCTCGCCTTGAAGAGAATCTAAAAAAAATGAATCTTAATCTGGAGTAAAAAATGGCACATAATGAACAGAAAAAATTTGTTGAAAATTTAAAAAAGAAAGCTGGTAAATATTTTAAAGATCAGTTTGTCTTAGAAATTGGTAGTTTAAACATTAATGGAACAGTAAGAGATTTTTTTGAAAACTGTTCTTACGTTGGTGTTGATGTTGGTCCAGGTGAAGGTGTTGATGTAGTTTGCGAGGGTCAAAAATATAATGCACCAGATAACACTTATGATGTTGTCTGTTCGTTAGAATGCTTTGAGCACAATCCATATTGGCTTGAAACATTTGTAAATATGGTTAGACTGTGCCGTCCTGGAGGATTAGTATTTTTTACTTGTGCCAGTGATGGGAGAGCAGAACATGGAACTACAAGAACACGTCCAGAGGATTCTCCTCTCACTGTTGATATTGGGTGGGATTATTACAGGAATTTAAATGAAAGTGATTTTCGTGAACATATTAATTTTGAAGATCACTTTGATCATTACTATTTTGAATTCAATCCCGATTCTAAAGATTTATATTTTTGGGGATTGAAAAAAACAAAAGATTCTGAAAAAGAACCAATCCCCGTTATTGGAGTTCCAATTGTAAATGGATTTCATTGGATTAAAAGATTAATTGATAGTATTGATTATCCTGTTGATCAAGTTTTTATATTTGACAATAATGGTAGGGGTGAATTAACTGAAGATTTAGATAACTTAGCGAAGGAAAAACACCCATTCATTAAACAAATAAAAGTTTGTCATTTACCAGCAAATATTGGAGTTGCTGGATCTTGGAATATGACCATTAAATGTGGTATGAATGCTCCATATTGGATTATTTCAAATCATGATGTTGCGTTTACTCCAGGATTTTTGGAGAACATGCTTAAAAAAGCAAAAGATTTAAACATTGGTATGGTTCATGGTAATAGAGGTGCCTGGGACATTTTCTTGCTGAAGGATTGGGTTGTTCAAGAGTGTGGTTTATTTGATGAAAATTGTTATCCTGCATATGTTGAGGATGTTGATTATTACATTAGAACCATGTTATATGGAATTGAACGAGTTAATGTTGATTATCCATACCTTCATGGTGAAAAGGATTATGAAACAACAGGATCTCAAACTTGGAGAGTTGATAGATCGTTAGAAAGTAAGATGCACCATAGTCGCATTTTGAATGAGATGTGGTATATTTACTACAAGTGGGGACCACATTGGCACACAGGTATTGATTGGGTTAACACTAATCCATATAAATATCCATTCAATAATGATCAATTACCATTATCATATACATTTTATAACTTAGATTTTGTAAGAAAAAAACATTTAGGATTTTAAAACTATGAGATTTACCGTATATTCAAAACCAGGATGTCCCTACTGCGAAAAAATAAAAAAGGTTTTAGACTTGACAAATATGGTATATGTCGAGTATACTCTTGAAGAAAATTTCTCTAGAGAAGAATTTTATTCTGAGTTTGGAGAAGGGTCTACATTTCCACAAATAATTTGTAATGACAAAAAAATTGGTGGATGTGTAGATACTATTAATTTTCTTAAAGAAAACAAGATTATTACGTGACAAATATAAATAATACTAACCACAGAAATCGTGGTGTTGAATTCATTCTTAATGGAGGAAAGAGAAAGCAAATCAAACCGTTCCATATTATCTTCGAAAAGATGGTTTGCTTTCTCAATAGGGAAACAACTATCTATTTTGAATTTTCCTTTATATCTAGGAAGAAAAAAGTAGTTTCCCGAGGTAAGAGAAATGTTAGCAGTTAGCCTAGTATTTGGTTCATTTTTAACCGTTTTGTTTCTTATAGTGGGTCTCACAGTTGGGTGGGTTGCTAGAGAATATATGATGAATTATCGGGAAATACCAAGACCTCATCCAGAAATGTTTGATAATCAGGGAAATTTAATTCCTGATGAAGTTATAGCTTTTAGATTTGACAATACTGATTACGATTATGACGACGATAGCGAAACCGAAGAATAATGTAACATCTTCAAAACAGACTGTAAAAGAATTACCGACTAATCCTTTTATTTTTGAAGTTTTGGATGTTATTTCTAAACAAAGAACTAATGCTAAAAAGATTGAACTTCTTAAAAAATACGAAGACCCTTCTTTAAAAGCAATTTTTATTTGGAACTTTGATGAAAGCCTTGTTTCTGCCCTTCCAGAGGGAGATGTTCCTTATGCTAGCACTGGTGAACAAAATTCATTTAGTGGCACTGTAAGTGATAAGGTAAGAGATGCAGTGGGTAAAATGAGTGAGATGGGATCTAACTCATTGGGTATGAATGATCAAGGAAAAACCACCATCAGAAAAGAGTATAAAATGTTTTATAATTTTATACGCGGTGGTAATGATGGTCTAAGCTCTCTCCGTAGAGAAACAATGTTTATTAATATCCTTCAAGGTCTTCATCCACTTGAGGCAGAAATTTTAATTCTAGTTAAAGATAAAAAATTAGAATCAAAATATAAAATTAGTAAAGATATTGTTGCACAAGCATATCCAGATATTAAATGGGGAAATCGTGTATGAGTAGTAAACTTCGTAATGTAATTGAAAAAGCACAAAATACAGAAAAGCATATGGACCATTGGACATCAGTAGAAAAAGAAAATTGTAAGTCACAATATGGTTGTGACATCATGATTGAAAATGGTTCGTATGCAGAAGTCTGTACGAAAGATGCTCCAAATGATGCTTACATCATAAAGTACACGGTTGATGGTAAAATTTGTTTTGACCTTACTCGTGGTGGAAGAGTAAAACTGTTTGATATGTATTGGGATAAGTTTCGTGAGAATCTAAAGAGTATTGACTTTGGATATGGAAGAGTCAATCCAAAACTCTGGGGTTATAAATCACCCGAAAAGAAAAAGAGAAAGTGATTTCTAAATTGCCGGGAAAAAATCCCGGCAATTTTTTTAGGTCTTAAGATTTTTAAAAATTGTATCAGATGTTACAATTAAACCTTGCTATATAACTTTGATAGGTCTATAATGACCTTACGTTCATCGGAGAAATCCGACGCAAGTAGGACGGCGGAACGGATCGTTCAGGATTTAAATCCCGCAAACCGCCCGAAGGAACGGGACTAATAATCTCATTCTGGAGGAAATCCTAATGTCTAAAGTAGTTTATCGTGGTGTTGAATACGATACTCAAAAGCGTCTTGAGTATCAACAACAAATGATGCAGCAACCTCAACAATATAATGAAACCTATCGTGGTGTTAAGTTTGTAAAGGAGGGGCACAAGTGATGAAAAAAATTAATGTACTTCAACTCATTAAAGAGCAGAAGCAAAAAGAACAACGTCGTCATAAAGCACTGCTTGTAAATGCAGGGGCAAAGTGATGATTGTTATTGCACAAATCACAATTGCATCTGCCACATTTATTACTCTGTTATCATTGTATATTCAGTGGATTTATAAGTAACAAAAAAGATTCAAAGGAGGGATTGATTCCCTCCTTTTTTTATGCTAAAATCTTGATAGAGAATGTTATCTTATGGACAAAGACAAATTAAAACTAATTGTCCGTAATCTTGAACTGTTGGTTGATTCTCTGAAAGCAGAAGTTTATTCTGATGCATCTTCTTACAAATATACTGAACCAGATGTAAGAAACCGACCTATTTTAGATTACGACGAAATTTTTGAGGATTCTGATTAAATGACCACTAGGGCACGAAAACTTATAAAGTTGCTTGAGCGCCTTGTAAAGCAAGAGCATCTTTATACTGAAGAAAAAATTATAGAAATGAAACAACAACTGCGATCATTAAAAGAAGAACTCGCAGAATTGGAAGTAAAAACATCAAAAGGATTTGGAAAGAAATGAAACCCATTAAAGCAAAAGATCTTCTTGAACTTGATAAAAATCTTGAAGTTGTAATGTTACAATGTTACGCTCTTCCAGAGCAAGTCATTTATCAAGCAGGTAAATGCGATTACTCAGAAACTCCAATCCATAATCAACAAATTCCACCACCATCAAAATGTGGTGAATGGGTTGTAGAGCGTCTGTTAAGTAATGAGAAAGGGCACTGGGGTCCGCTAGAACACCCCTCAATTACTTTTTCGGTGTCTGGGTATGTACATAACGTTGCAATGCAAGCAAGAACCCATAGAGTGGGTGTAAGTTTTGATGTTCAATCGCAACGTTATACTGGTAAAAGAGTGATTAAAGTTGCAAGTGGTGAATTAAAACCAGAAGATGTATTTTTTGTGCGTCCTCCTGGATTTTATACCAATCGTTATGGTAAAAAATATGATTGGACACAAGAAGATTATCAAGACGAACTTAACTGGATTGTAGAAGGTTGTAAGCGTTATGCGGCAAAATATGAAAAGGGAATGTGTGAAGAACACATTAGGGACTATCTTGCACAAGCAATTCGTCAGAACTTTGTGGTTTCTTTCAATCTACGTTCTGTTCTTCATATCATGGATCTGCGAGCAAAAATGGACGCACAATTAGAAATTCAAGCATTGTGTGAGCAGTTTGTTCCTCTTCTTGAAAAATGGGCTCCAAATGTATGGAAGTATTATGAAGAGAAGAGGTTGCATCGCGCTCGTCTAAGTCCCTAATAAATATTTCTTGTACATTATTAAATTTTTACCCTATTATAAATATTTATTATTGGGTAAAACTTATGAAACACAAACATCATATTATACCTAGATATGAAGGAGGATCTAATTTATCTGAAAATCTTGTTGAATTAACTACAATTCGACATGCTATGTGGCATTATGCTGAATGGACTAGAAAAAAAGATAATAGAGATTATCTTGCTTGGAAATGTTTATCTGGACAAATAGGAAATGAAGAAATTCAAAAAATTAAATCCAGATTAGGGTGGGAAAAAATGATTTCTTCAAGAAAAACATCTCCAGGATCTGGAAATAAAGGTAAACCAAAATCTGAAGAGCATAAAAAAGCAATTAGCAAAGCTTTAAAAGATAAAGGAATAGTACCTCCCATTAAATTGGCAAATCTTGCTAATCAAAAATTAACAGATGAGCAAGTTTTGTATATTAGAAATTCTAGTGAAACTGGAATTTATCTTTCTAAAAAATTTAATGTGTCTACTAGTTTAATATCTAGAATAAGGTTAAATAAATGTAGGAGGATTTAAATTTTGGCTATATATCCAGTTATTCACAAAGAAACAGGTGAAAAAAAGGTCGTTGAGATGAGTGTCAACGATATTATGCAGTGGTATAAAGACAATCCAGAATGGAAAAGAGATTGGTCTGAGGGTTGTGCAAGTCCAGGAGAAGTTGGAGATTGGCAAAATAAGCTAATTTCTAAAAATCCTGGATGGAACGACGTATTAGATCGTGCATCAAAAGCTCCTGGTTCAACTGTAAAAAAAATCTAGTATGACAAGAAAAAGAAGGACGAATGACCAACCAATTGGAGTTGGTTTAACAACCCGTCAAATGAAGCGTAGAAAATCACTAACTTCGGATTATTTGATTGATATTGATCCTCTTACGGAAAATCAAAAAAAACTTTTTGAATCATATGCCAATCAAAAACATTTAGTGGCATACGGGTGTGCTGGAACAGGTAAAACTTTCATTACACTCTACAATGCACTTAAAGAAGTCTTAAATGAAAGATCTCCTTATGAAAAAGTTTATATTGTTCGTTCACTAGTAGCTACTCGTGAAATTGGATTTCTTCCAGGAACATATGATGATAAATCTGATATTTACCAAATTCCTTATAAGAATATGGTGAAGTATATGTTCCAAATGCCTTCTGATGCTGATTTTGAAATGCTTTATGGAAATCTTAAAGCACAAGAAACAATTAAATTCTGGAGTACGTCATTTCTTCGTGGAACTACTTTAGATAATTCTATTATAATTGTTGACGAATTTCAAAACTGCACTTCTCATGAATTAGATTCAATCATTACACGTATTGGTGAAAATTCTAAAATTATGTTTTGTGGAGATGCAACTCAATCAGATTTAGTAAAAACTAATGATCGTAATGGTATTATAGATTTTATGTCAATCTTGCGTAAAATGCCATCATTTGATATAATTGAATTTGGTGTAGATGATATTGTTCGTTCTGGACTTGTCAAAGAATACATTATTGCAAAAATGGAAGCAGGATTTTAATGTTTAAACATATTGATGTGAATCTCCCTTCTCTTGAAAGGGAGACTATAGATGGTATTCGTTATTATAAGGTTCCTGATATAGAAAAACTTTTTAAACTAGTTTCTATCACTTCGGTTATAAGTCATAAAAATCGCCAGTTTTTTGCAAACTGGCGTAAAAAAATTGGCGAAGAAGAGGCGAATAAAATTACTAAACAGGCAACCAGTCGAGGAACTGACATGCATAGTTTAGTAGAACATCACCTTAAAAATGAAAATCTTCCCGAGGTTCAACCTTTATCTGAATTCTTATTTAAAATTGCGAAACCAGATTTAAATCGTATAAATAATATCTATACTCTTGAAGGTTCCCTCTACAGCAAAGTTCTTGGAGTAGCTGGGACAGTAGACTGTATTGCAGAGTTTGATGGCGAATTAGCGATAATCGACTTTAAAACATCTAAAAAACCAAAACCACGGGAGTGGATTGAGCACTATTTTGTTCAGTGTGCTGCTTATGCCTGTATGTTCTATGAACTTACAGAAATTCCCGTAAAAAAACTTGTAATTATCATGGCTTGCGAAAATGGAGAATGCGTCGTTTATGAAGAAAGAGACAAATCAAAGTACATCAAACTTCTCACCGAATACATTAGAGAGTTTGTTAGAGATAAACTGGAATCATATGGAACAGAATAAAGAGTTAGAAAAAGCAATAGAAAACAAGTTTTTAACACCATCTAAATTTGCTCTAGAAATTGAGCATATTGTGGCATTAGAACAGATGAATTATATTGATGCAATTTGTTATTATTGTGAGATTAATAATCTTGAAATAGAATCTGTCACAAAATTGATTTCAAAACCACTTAAAGAAAGGTTGAAGTGGGACGCAACTCGTCTTAACTTTATGAAAAAAACTTCTAGAGCAAAATTGCCTTTATGATTGTGACCCCTTTTGAAACTTATCAACATTATCTGTCACTCAAAAATCATTTTACAAATCCAAAATACGACTTCTTTAAATATGGTGCGAAAACTCGTGCCAGTATCACTTCGTTTAATAAGCGACGTGACAAGTACTGGTTCGAGAAAACAAGTCGCAAGTATTCTGATAAAGAAGTTATAGATTTTCTAGTATCAAACTTTGTAGCAGCAGACAACCCACAAAACCTATGGATTGGAGAAATTATCAATTCTGGAGAACGAACTTACGCAGATTGGATGCGGAGACAGCAGAGTTTGACCTACTTATTCAAGGAGCAAAGCAACGAATTTTTCTTGGAAATCAAATTAGAAGATGCACTGAACTGTTCCAAAGGTCATCCACCAGTCCTCAAAAAGTTTCTAAGCGGGCAATTGTCTTTAGAAACTTTAACAATCTACGACAAAGTATTCCATTTCTCAAAAGATTTTGATAAGAAATTATTGGATCCAGTGTGGGAGACTGTTAGTCTAAAAATTAAAAAATATACACCCTTCATAAATATTGACGTATTTCAATTTAAAAAGATTTTACGGGAAATCATAGATGAGTAACTTTTTTGACTCCGATATTATTCAAGAAGAACTGAAAGAAATTAATAAGTTACAGGAAGATATTTACGGAAGTATTCTTACTTTTGGTATGATGTCCCGTGAAGATAAATTGGAGCACATTGAAAAACTGTCCCTCTTGCTAGAAAAGCAAAGAGTGATGTATACTAGGTTATCCCTTTCAGACGACCCAGAAGCGGTTGAGATGAAAGAGAATCTCCGCAAATCAGTTGCCTTGATGGGATTTTCCCCAGAAACTGATATGCAAGTTTTATTCACTAGTATGACAAAAACGATTGAATCTCTCAAAAAGTATCTTGACTGATCCTCCGAATCCTGTTATACTATCCGAGTAATCCCCCGAATCCAAACTATCCGAGGTATCTAAAATGGCATTTGCCGATCTTAAAAAACAATCCAAACTTGGTTCTCTCACCGAAAAACTGGTGAAAGAAGTAGAAAAAATGAATAACTCTGGCAGTTCTTCCGATGAGCGTGTATGGAAGTTAGACTGCGACAAAAGTGGGAATGGATATGCAGTGATCCGATTTCTTCCTGCTCCTGATGGTGAAGACCTTCCTTTTGTGAAAGTGTATTCTCACGCATTCCAAGGTCCTGGCGGTTGGTTAATTGATAACTGCCTGACAAGTATCAATCAAAAGTGCCCTGTTTGTGAGCACAATTCTGGTTTGTGGAACAACGGAACTGATGCTGGTAAAGAAGTTGCTCGCAAACAGAAGCGTAAACTGACCTATGTTTCTAACATTTATGTGGTGAAGGATCCTGCCAATCCCGAAAATGAAGGTAAGGTGTTCCTCTTCAAGTATGGTAAGAAGATCTTTGATAAGATTACCGAAGCGATGCAACCCGAATTTGAGGATGAATCTCCGATTGATCCCTTTGACTTCTGGCAGGGTGCCAATTTTAAACTGAAGGCAAAGAACGTTGCTGGTTATCGTAACTATGATTCCAGTGAATTTGCTTCGCAGAGTGCTCTTCTGGATGATGATGATGCTCTTGAGGCAATCTGGAAAAAGCAATACTCTCTTGCAGATTTCATGTCTCCCAGTGAGTTTAAGTCTTATGATGAACTCAAAAAGCGTCTCAGCTCTGTTCTTGGTTCTAAGACTGTTCAGATTGATGAAGAAGTTGAAGATGAAGATGATCTTCGCGGATCTACAAAAGAATTGGATGATGATCTCCGTTCTGAACTGAACAATCTGAAACCCACTCGTCGTGTAGCAGTGGAAGAAGATGAAGATGATGATGCACTATCATACTTTGCTCGCCTTGCTGAAGATTGAAAACAGATTACTACATTAACCGTGTAAGTAAATCCGAAGCCGCAGAGTTACTTCTGCGGTTTCATTATCTTAAGGACTTTTCAAAGGGATTTAAGAGTGGATATAACTACGGTCTTTACAAGGGTAATGACTTCTGCCCTTTAAATATTGGTGGTATTCAGGGGGTCTGTGTTTTCACAGGACTTCCTGTTCCCGAAGTTGCACAAGGAGCATTTGGATTAGAACGAAATGAGCAAGAAGGGTTATTTGAACTTTCACGACTTTGTATCCATCCCGAAACTCAAAGAGACGAGTATAATATCACTTCTTGGTTTGTTTCAAAAGCGATTAGACAGTTACGAAAGGATACTAAAGTTAAAGCAATCATCTCTTACGCTGATAGTGATTTCCATTCTGGTACAATCTATCGCGCTTGTAATTTTAAATATTGCGGACTCACAGACCCAAAGAAAGATTTCTACTATGCAGACGGAACTAAACACTCTAGAGGCAAAGTTAAAGGTGCTGCAGGAGAATGGAAAGAACGCTCCCGCAAGCACCGATATGTGATGATTTTTGATAAAAGTTTAGAACTCTTATGGTGAAGTGTTTAAGGTATTTTCAGTTTTAATTAATTTAGTATTGATATATTGAGAAGATTTCTCATAGTACATAATTGAACGAATATCGTTCAAATATTGTTGTAAATACTGAGGTTTTAATATGTAAATTGTTCTTTTTTTGTTATTTTTTTCAATCTCATAATCATAAAAAGATATACCAGTAACAGGATTTAATGTTATATTAGGATTATCTGGATTTGGTATAGTAAACGTTTTGTCAACTACTTTACCTGCTGGTAAGATTAAAATACCATTTGAATTTTTAACTTCTGTTGTTTGATAATATTTTATTTCATACATTTGATCAAGACCATATTTTTGTTCTGTAAAATTATAAAGGTCTCTATCAGATAATGGCCATGAGTCTCTAACATTTATTATATTTGCAGAAAGTAAAACAACCCAATCCAAGTCTGAAGATCCATATATATTTTCTGCAATTGTATCCGGACGTTCACCATCTCTGATTTGATACTTGTTGAATAAAGTGAATACATTTTGAAGATCATCACGAAGTTTAACTCTACGAAAAAGGTTCTTGACTCTTACATAATTAAGAGTAGAGTTTTTGGTTAGTAATTGAGATTGATACTCAATATCTGGTAGTTCTCTAAAGTAACTCATTTTAGTATCCTACTCCTGATCCAGCATCTGCAGAATCATAGTCTTCTGCGTAAATTGGATTTAATTCTTTGAATGTTAAAGACATAGAAATATGCACTGGAGTGCCATCCGAGTATGTTGAATAATTTCCAGATGCCGTATAATCTATTCTAACGTCAAGTAATGCACAAGTTTTAAAGACATTTAAGAATGGATGATTTCTACTTCCACTCTTAAACTTTAATTCAAAAACATCTGGAGCACTAATTAGTAATCCTGCACCAGGTCCACCAAAAACACTCGTTTTTGCTGCCATTGACTTTTTGAATGTTTTAATAATTTGTTTTACCACCTCACCTTCATAAGAATCTCTTGGTGAAAAATCAAATGTAAACATAAATTCTCTTAAGTTTACACTATTGAATAGTAATTCTAAGTTTGGATTTATTATAGTTCCAGTAGTTCTCCCCAAAACACTTGCGGATGAAACATTTGCCCCAAGGCTATTAAGAATTTTTGATGTTACTCCTGCCGTTACTGCTTTTTGCCCTTCTCCAGTTTGAACTGTTCCTACAGCAGTATTATAAGCATTTTGTAATATGCTTCCAATATTTGCTGGATTTTGAATTAATCCTTCAACTGCAGCAGCTCCCATTCCGGAAAGTGGATTAAGTCTATCTGGACCCCAATCAACCGAATTTCCGTCAGATAATTGTTTTGGTATTGGAAGGTGAATATAACGTATTGGATTCTTAATTGATCCAGATTCTTTATTTCTTACTGCTGCAGTTCCTGTTCCAAATCTAAGCGTTCCTGCTTGAGTACTAAATCCTGGAGGTTTATATTGCACTACTTTTATCTCAAGCCAATCCGTGGTATCCTCTAGTTGAGCATTTGGATACCTTAGAGGAAGATTATTTTTGGGGGCATTTGTCAAACTTGCATTTCCGCTATTATTAATATAGTTTGTTATTGGTTTAACATTTTGTGCGGAAGAAGCATAATTAATATTACCCGTTACTGGAGTACCGACTGCGAGTGGCATTTATAGTAATATTTTTAATTATTTATCCTAAATTTTGCAAAAGGAATAGATTGTAAATCTTTTATTTCTTCTGGGTACACTTTATGTAAGGACCCAACGATTTCTTCCCATGTATATTGTCTCACTTCACCCCAGTGAAAATTAATTCCTCTAAATCCCCATCTAAAAATATCAGTTACTGCAACGAATGGATGTATATCATATTCTATATTTGGTGTTTTTGGAAAATATATGAATACATAATAATTACCAACACTTGGAACTAATTCAGTTTCAGTAAGAACTTCTAATAGTTTTAACATTAAGTCATCAGAACTTTCATTTCCTATGAGACTATGATGAAGTTCACGAATTCTATTACTTTTTGTATCAGAAGGTTTTTTTCTTCTTTCTCTTAATGTTTTTCTTGGCATTTTAGTACTTGATATTTAAATCATCTTCTGTAAGTATTTTAAACCCATATTGCCTATCTTCACACCATTCTCTTGCATATTCCCACTTAGATTGGTTTTTTGCATACTCCATAACTTCACTTAAATATGATGCAGTTTTTCTTTTTGGTTCTTTGGGAAGACTTAGTTGTTTTTTAGGTTTAATTTCTACAAGATACTTTTTAATAGATCCATCTGCCATTTTTTCTTTAACATAAAAATCTGGAAAATATCTATGAGGTCTTCCATCAATTGGAGATTTATACCAGATAAAAATTTCTTCGCTTGACCACTCTAAAATATTAGCGTTAGAATCTAGATATTTCATATACTTTCTTTCCCACAGAGATCTCCAAACGATTTGAGTGGGATCTCCTTTATATTTTTGGGGATTTTTAATTTTGTATTTTCCTTTGTATGACATCTAAATAATTACATAATAAAACCTATTAAAGGTATTTAGAGTGCCTATAAAGAGACCGATATCAAGATTTAAAAATACTCTAACAAATCTTGCTCAAACATCTCACTATCAAGTTATAATGGATGTTCCCTATCCAGTGAGAAAATATTTACTAGATCGTGGAGTTGATCCTTTTTTTATTACTGAGAATGTTGGGTTACTTTGCTCTTCTGCGTCTTTACCAGGAAGTTCATTTGCAACTGCAGATATTGTAGGAAACTTTACTGGGGTTGTTGAGAAAATGGCACATACTCGCCAATTTACTCAAATTGATTTAGAATTTTATGTTGATAGTGATTATCGTACAATTAAATTTTTAGAGCATTGGATGGAGTTTATATCAAGTGGATCTCAAGTAAATCCAGGTAAAGATGGTTATTTCTTTAGAATGAGGTATCCAACAGAATACAAAACTAACCGCACAAGAATTATAAAATTTGACAGAGACTATAAATCAGAAATTGAGTATACATTTTTTGGATTATTTCCATTATCATTAAATAATATTGGAGTTTCATATGATGCATCAAACATATTAAAAGCAAGTGCAACTTTTAATTTTGATAGATACGTTTGTGGTCCAATATCAAGTTTTGATTTCTTCAAAAATATTAATTTTAATAATATAATAAATAGGACTCCTAATCCAGGAGTTAAATATAGAACTGGTCAATCACTTGGAAATGAAAGTGGTGTAAGACCTGTTATAACTCAACCAGGAAATGTTAATCCCACGATTTTAAGATAAATAAGTTTACTTAATGAAGTGGTAGATTATCATGCCTTTACCAACAATTTCTACACCAACTTATGAGTTGGAAATACCTTCTACAAGAAAAAAAGTTACATATAGACCTTTTCTTGTAAAAGAAGAAAAAATTCTTATTATTGCTATGGAAAGTGAAGATCCAAAACAAATAGCGAATGCAGTTAAAACTGTAATATCTAATTGTATTATAACAAAAGGAATTAAAGTAGAAAATCTTGCAACTTTTGATATTGAATATTTGTTTTTAAATATTCGTGGAAAATCTGTTGGAGAAACTGTTGAGGTTCTTGTAACTTGTCCAGATGATGGGGAAACAAAAATCCCCATAGAAATAAACCTAGATGATATTGAGGTTAAAACTAGTAAAGAACATAGTAGAGATATTAAACTTGATGATAATCTTACTTTAAGAATGAAATATCCTTCAATGAATGAATTTATTAAAAATAATTTTATCAATATGAATAATGTGAGTATTGATGAAACTTTTGATTTAATTTGTTCATGTGTTGAACAAGTTTATTCTGAAGAAGAATCTTGGACTGCTTCTGACTGCACTAAAAAAGAATTGATAGATTTTCTTGAGCAACTTTCATCAAATCAATTTAAACAGATTGAGAAGTTTTTTGAGACTATGCCAAAACTTTCTCATACCATAACCTTCGTAAATCCAAATACTAAAGTTGAAAATGAAGTAACTCTGGAGGGATTAACTGATTTTTTCGCATAGCGATGGCGCATGAGGATCTTGCGTCATATTATAAAGTTAATTTTGCCTTGGTTCAACATCATAAATATAGTTTGACGGAACTAGAAAATATGATACCTTGGGAAAGAGAAGTTTATCTTTCTTTTCTCCAACAATTCATAGAAGAGGAAAACCTAAAAAATAAAATAAATGGTTGAGATCTCATCACCACTTTCTAAAGAAAATAGACTCCAAATATCCGGGGCATCTTCGGGATTAAATGGTGATAGATCTCTTATTCTTTCTCAAAATCCATTTTCACAATATCAAACCCCTACACCAGATCCACAGACATTAGAAGTTTTAGAAGCAAATCAATCTTCTTTAAATGTCGTATCTGATGGAATTATATCTCTTAGACAAAGAATTGATTCTCTTACTGCATCTTTTAGTGCATTATCAAATATTATTATTAATGATAATGCATTAGAAAATTTTAGAGAAAATCAAAGAAGAGATCAAGAAAGAAGACTTGCAGAACAAGCACTCAGAGATGAATCTGAGTCTGCCATAGAAAGAAAAATAGATTCTGCTTTAACTCCAACAGTTTCTAATGTTGCTGAGCAAACAACATCGGAGTTAAATTCTTTGATGGGAGTTTTTTCTAAATTATTTTTAGGTTGGTTGGGATATCAAGGAATATCTGCTTTACAATCGCAAATTAATGGAAATGTTGACCGATTAAATCAAATTCGCCAAAATGTAACTGGAGATTTTGGTGTAGCTGAAAATGTATTTTTAAATATTAGAAATGGATTTAATGATATCTCTAATACTATTTTAGGAATATCTGGGCAAATTGGCAAATCTGTTGCCGAAGGGTTAATTATAAACCCATTTAGATCATTTTTTGGATTATCCGAAACTGATAATAAAAATCAAGATCAGAATCAGAATCAATCATCAAGTAATTTTCCTAGTCAAAATAATAATTCAACACCTCCCGCTTCCGAACCAGGTTCCGATTTTATAGATAAGAGTCCAGTAAATCCACAAAGTAGTGCAATATTAGATAATCTTTTTGGTCGTCCTCCAGGAACAACTGATGAGATGATTAAAAATGAAAAAAATAAAATTTCTCTAGATCAAATTTCTTCAGTCCCTTCTTCTCAAGCATCAGACTTTTTATACGTTAATCAACAATCTTCTTTCGGAGATTTTATCTCTCCTACAGAAAACACAACTCCTAATAATACACAACCTACCCCACCAAAACAAACAACCGAGTTAAAACCATTAGTACCTTTAACTAATTCATTAGATATTGCGAGTTTAAATCCATCTCAAAGTTCTACAACTACTTCTTCTCAAGCACAGACGCCATTAATTAATCCACAAAAAGTACAACAACAATCTGAAAAAATGGCAGAAAGTGTGACACCAAAAGAAAACCTTTCAGTAAGTTTTAGTGATCAAATAACAAACATTAATAAAGTAATTTCAGAATCTAACGATGAGGGAAAAACATTTTCTTCTATGAATATGGCTTCCGTGCTAAATGAATCTAAGGAACCAAGAATAGAAAATTATTATTCTCAATATGTCTCAGAATCCCCAAAAGAAGAATTTATATTTTCAAAATCTGAAAAATCATTCGTTGAGAATATACCAAAAAGAGAAATTTCTGTGGGTCCCTTGTCAAAACCTCAACCAAATATTGTAATTGCTCCTGTCCCACAACCACAAAAAAGTTTATCTTCAAATTCTAATTCTACAGTTGGAAGTAATAATGTTCCTGCTATTCCTTCATCTAATTTAGATAATTTTTATATTTTGTATTCAAAAGTACATTATAATATAATATAAAATGGCAACATCAAATTTAATCTACAAATCTTTCATTAATGTAAAAAATATAACTAGAGGGTTCTTTTCTCTTAATGAAGGATTGAATAGAACGAATGTATATACTGCAAAAATTACTAAAAATATAAATGAAAGATCAAATATAAAAAAACGTGCTATTTTATCAGACTCTATATTATATAAAAGAAAAGTTGAATCTGTAAGAAGAAAAAAACAAGAAGGTATTATTGAATTATCTAAGGTAGGATCTATTTTTAGTGCTCCATCCAGAGCATTGTCTAATGTTGGTGAAAGTTTTACAAGTAGAATAATGAATTATGCCGGAACAATTATGGCTGGGTGGTTAGTTTATAATTTACCGTCAATTTCTGGAATGGCACAAGAGTTAGTTGCAAGAGTAGTAAAATTAACTCAAATTTTAGGGGGATTTTTACCAAACAGTGGAAAAGTTTTATCGGCGTTTAATGATGTTTTAAGTGCTTATGCTCAAAACTTTTTATCATTTGACTTTAAAGATAGTCAAAATAGAGTTGAAGGTGCTATGAAAAACTTACAAGATTCTTTCTCTGGTATGGGAATGTCTTTTGAGGAAGCATTAAAGTTAATCACAACTCCATTAACAGAACCTCTTGAAGGACCAGGAGCACCGCCAATAGGAACAGATTATTCTCAACCTTCTGGACTTCCTACATCAAATAGTCCAGAAATGTATCGTATAGCAGCAGCACTTTCTACAGAGGGATCTGGATCACAATCTACTGTTGATATGATGCAAGTAGTTGTAAACAGAAAAGCAACGGGTAAGTATGGTGCAACATATACTGATATTCTTGCCGCTGGTGAAAGTGTAAATAGATCTCAGTTTCAGGGAGTATGGAAAAGACCTGGTGGTCCAAAAGCATTTAGAAAAATTCAAACATTAGAAGATGCTGCTAAATGGTCTGGACAAAGTAAAGATTCATTATTAAAAATTATTAGAGATATTCAAAATCCAACATTGCAAGCAAATGCTGCAAAATTTGTTGGTGGAGCTTTAGAATTTAGAGCATCTCCACCCAATAACCCAAATGGACGTCTTCCAGGAACTGCATGGCGTGGAGGTCCTGGAGATAATCAATTTCTCACAGATCCAAGTAGAGGAGATCCAATCCGAACAGGTGGTCCAGCTCCTTTTAATTTACCTGCTCCAGTAAAACCACCAACTTCAAAAGCTCCTCCAGTGAGTAATTTAGAATTAATACCCCAAACTGGAAAAGGTGGATTAATTCAAGGAGGTTCTGGTGCAACAGGCGAAACTACTTACGCAACACACTTTCATATTGATTTAAAAAATCCAAATTATAGTGCAGAAGGATTAGCAAGAATTCGTGAAGTTGCTTTCCAAGCAATAAAGGCGATGCAAGCAAGAGGATCTACAGTTTATTTGACAAATTATAGTCAAATTAGCCCAGCGAGCAAAAATGATAGTATCCTAAGATCCCAAATTCTTCGTGATCAACAACTTCATGCACAAAGATCTAGTCCTGGAATTGATATTCAGGAACATAATCCAAATACTAAACCTACGTTTCCATCTCAACCAGGATCTAAGGTAAAATTCCCATTTGCTGTTGGTTCTGTTTATTGGAGGGGAGGATATGGTAGAGAGGCAGAAATTATCGGAAGTGGTGGAGTAACTGTTTCTCATGGTGCCCCAGGATCTGCTCCAAGTGAGATAAGACCTACGCAACCACCAGTTCAAATTCAATCTAAACCTAAACCACCAGTTTCTGAAAGAATATCCCAACCTGAGGAAGCACCATCTTATGTTGTTCCATTTATATACCCACAACAAAATATAGAATCTTCTCCTCAACCTGTTTTTACTCAACCTCAAACTTTTGGGATTGATAGTTCGTTAAATAGTTTTATCGATAAAAAAATACTTTTAGATTTGGCGTATACCTAATGTCAGTAAAAAAATCTATATACGAACAATTTTTTATAGAATCAAATGATCAATCTAAAACAGTTGATATTAAACAAGGTGTAGTTTCATTTGACTACTATGAAGATATTTTTTCCCCAACAATTACTGCTAAGGTTATTGTTGTAAATACTGGAAATAGTGTCCCTGGAGATAATGGAAAATTACAGTCTATCTACAATGGTTTACCTTTGAGAGGTGGTGAAAGGGTTGCAATAAAAATCGCAGGAAATTCTGCAACTAATCCAGGACTAGATTTTGCATCAAATAGTAAAGACTCTTTATATGTTTCTAGTATTTCTAATTTGATCAGTGAAACTCAAAGAGAAAGTTTTGTTCTTAATTTAGTTTCAAGGGAAGCAATAACTAATGAAACAACAAGAGTTCCTAAAAAATATTCAACTAATTCGTCTATAGAAAATTCCGTTAGATCAATCTTAAAAGATTATTTAAAAACTGACAAGATTGGAAAAATTGATAAAACTTCAAACAAGTATGGTTTTATTGGTAATCTTAGAAAACCATTTACAGTTTTAGTTTGGTTGGCATCAAAAGCAGTTCCTGATATTTCCGGAGATTCTACCGCAGGTTTTGTATTTTTTCAATCAAAGGATGGGTTTCAATTTAGATCTATTGACAAACTAATTATGGAAAAATCTAAGGCAACGTATACATTTACTGAGGTTAATAAATCTAGTATTGACAGAAATAATGATTTTAATATTTTAAAATATAAAACTACTAGAAATCAAAATCTTTTAGAAAAATTAAGATTGGGAACATATTCCAGCGTAAGAATTTTTTATAATCCTCTTACATTTGAATTTACTAGACCTGATAAGGGAGTTTTTAAACCAAGTGATTATTCAAGTAAAGTAAAGAATCTAGGTGATGATTTAGAGATTCCAAAAATGCCAAACTCTTCCAATATTGACTTGGGAAATGTTCCTTCAAGAATTATAACACAAGTTCTTGATATTGGAACTATTGAAAAGGATGTTTCGACTGATATAAATTCAGATCCTTTAAAATATCAATCTCAATCAATTATGAGATACAATATTTTGTTTACTCAAACTTTAAGTGTAACGATACCATCAAATACTAATTTACGTGCTGGAGATATCATTACATGCCAATTTCCTAAAATATCTTCAAATAATAAAGAATTTGACGATGATCAAAGTGGACTATATATGATAAAAGAACTTTGCCATCACTTTGATACTGAGGGATCATATACTTCTATGCAATTGGTTAGAGATACTTTTGGAAGATACGGAACAAATAATAAAGAGTAAAAACTATGCAAGACGAATCTCTAATAAAAAGTAATTTTGTTGGAAGAGATGGTTTTCGATGGTGGATAGGACAAATTTCTCCAGAAAAATCTCATAGTACTCAAATCAATGGTGGTGGTTGGGGAAACCGATATAAAGTTCGCATAATGGGGTATCACCCACCAAATCTTGTTGATCTACCAGATAAAGATTTACCCTGGGCACAAGTTCTTCTACCTCCAACTTCAGGGACTGGGGCTGGTAATTTTGCAGTTGATGTAAAGCTCTCTCCTGGAGACACTGTATTTGGATTTTTCTTAGATGGTGATAATGCACAAATCCCTGTAATTATGGGTGCATTTGGAAGAACTTCTAAAGTTTCAGTAAAAGATTATAAGAGTCCATTTGTTCCCTTTACTGGATATACAAATAAGATTAAAAATGATGGAAAAAATGTAGTAAAAGATCAAACTAATGAACAAAATGCAAATTCTCAAAAATCACCCAGACATGTTCCAAAACCATTAGCAAAAAGTCTAGGGAAAGATGAGAGAACATATTTTACTGGAATTGGTGATCTTATTGTAGGACCAACGGAAAATACAGGAAAAACTATTGATAAAATTGGTGCAGAAGTAACTAACTTTTTAAATGCATTTAATAATGGATTATCCAAATTATCATCATTAGTCAATATTGTAACTGATAAAATTCAGTCAATTACGACTGGTCTTATTGGTAGTATGATTTCTAAAGTTTATTATTCATTAGCACCAATAATTAACGCTGGTTTAAAGGCATTATATCAACTTGTTTATTCTTTAGTTTTTGCGGCAACGAGACAACATAATGTAGCACATTTGGCAGGAGTTGCTGCACAAAATGCCATGGTTGGACCAGTTAATAATATTCAACAACTTTTACCATCTTTGGCAAACAATATAATTAATTCTTTAGGATCTGTAATCTCAAGTTTATTAAAATCTACTGCTAAAAACTCAAAGAGATTTAAGGGTTGTGCTGTTAATCAATTTAGTGGATCTTTAATCAATCATATTATTAAAAAAATTGATTCTGGTATGAGTGGAGTTATTGATGGTATCCAAAAAGTTTTATCTTTAGTTGGTGGATTTGATCCAGCATCTTTTCTTCGTAATAGTGTTGAATCAATTTCTGGAATTGTTGCAAATGTTAGTAAAGTTAATAACAGTCCTCTTGCTAGAGATTTTTCAGTTAAATCAAATGAGTGGTTAATTGGTAGAGGATCAAAAGATGCCCCTGGACCAAATTTTAAAGATATTATGAAAAGTGTAAATGCTGATGATTTAATCGCAGCATTTGGTAATAAGAAAAAGGATGCAGAAACTGCAGCAAAAGAAATAGCATCTGCTTTTGACAAATTTTCTTCCTCCGCCAAATCACCCTCTTTTAAATGTTATACTGGAGAACCACTTTCTTGCAATCCACCAAAAGTTAAAATATTTGGCAGCAAAGGCAAAGGTGCAGAAGCAGTTCCAATCATGGGCGATATAGTTGGAAAAGGAAAAAATAAAACTGGAAGTGTTATAGGTGTTAAAGTAACTAAGAAGGGAAAAAAATATGACTTTCCTCCATTTGTAGAAATATCTGACGATTGTGATCAGGGATATGGTGCTGTTGCTAGAGCAATTATTAATGATGATGGTGAACTTGAATCAATTTATATGGTTTCTGAAGGAGAAAATTATCCAATCGGAGAAACGGAACCATATTATGTTGATTCTGTAGATGTTATTGAACCTGGTGAAGATTATTCTCCAGATGATTATGCAATTGATCAATATGAAAATAGGTATAAATTAGAAGTTAATGATGGGCAGATCGTTAAAGTTACTCCAATAAATATTATAACAGTAGTTGATCCAATAACTAATGTTACTCCGGTTCAACCTCCTAGACAACCTGAAACTGGAATAGGAACAACTAGAAATGTTCAAAAAATTATTACAATTGATGATATTCCAGAAATAACTATAATTAGTGAAAATGGATTTGGTGCTATTCTAAGTCCAAAGTTGGAAGTTGTCCCAAGTCAAGTTGATGAGACAGGTAAATTTATAATAAATCCTGTTACGCAGATAGATTGTATTAATTAATATGGCTCAAAGATCTTTCAAGAAACAAAATTGGCAAAAACGAAGTATAAGCACTTTTGGTCCTAATTTTAGGTATGACATTTGTAACCCACAAATGGGTTTTGATGGAGTTGATGTTTATAATTTTTATGGTGTTACTGATAAAAATGAAATCTCTCTAAGTGGATTGAGTGCGGGTGGATTATCAAAAATTTATGCCGATGGATCTCTTGAAATTATTGCAGGGCAAAAAAATAAATCTACTGGTGTTGATATCGTTATAACTGGAAAGAATGGGGATGTTTGGATAACTGCTGAGAGAAATGGTGAAGTTAGAATAAGAGGAAAAAATATAATATTAGATGCTGATGAAAATATAGAGTTAAGCGCAGGAAAAGACATTAATATAAAAGCAAGTGCTGGTAGAGTTTTACTAAAAGCAACTGAAGCTTCTGTTGATGCTCTTCTTGGAAACCTTCCACCATTACCAATGACTTTTGGTGGAATTTGTTTTGAAGGTACCTATGTTGGTACTGATGTTTTAACCAGTACTTTTACGGGTATTTTCTAAAATGTCGGGGAATACTAATTATTCAAGTTTACAACAATTTTACAATGACCATGCCACATTTTATGCGGGCATAACAGTTTATGGTGACATAAAAACTGATGGTTCAATTGGTCAGATTGTAAAAACTGCCGAAGAGTGGACTCTTGAAAATCCTCTTTTAAAGAAGGGCATTATTGGAATTGAGTCTGATACTCGTAAATTTAAATTTGGTGATGGAGAAACATACTGGAATGATCTACTATACGCAGCTGCTCAAGGAACTGCGGGTCTCCAAGGTCTCCAAGGTCTTAGTAATCAAGGTACTCAAGGTACTCAGGGACTCCAGGGTCTTCAAGGGGTACAGGGTCATTTAAGTAATTTTCAAGGAACTCAAGGAGCACTTAGTAATTTTCAAGGTACTCAGGGAACTCAAGGTGATCAAGGTTCTCAAGGTCTTCAGGGTAATCAAGGTGCTTTAAGTAACTTTCAAGGTACTCAAGGTCTTCAAGGAGAACAGGGTACTCAGGGTGATCAGGGAACTCAAGGAGGGCAAGGTAGCCAAGGTACTCAAGGAACTCAGGGAACCCAAGGTACACAAGGATATCAGGGAACACAAGGAACCCAGGGTAATCAAGGTACTCAAGGAACACAAGGTACTCAAGGTTATCAAGGTACTCAAGGTCTACAAGGTGATCAAGGTATTCAGGGTACTCAAGGACTTCAGGGTATTCAAGGAGATCAAGGTACTCAAGGTCTTCAAGGCACTCAAGGTGATCAAGGTACCCAAGGTACTCAAGGTGATCAAGGTACACAAGGTACACAGGGTTTACAAGGAACTCAAGGTCTTCAAGGTGATCAAGGTACTCAGGGCACTCAGGGTACTCAAGGATATCAAGGTACACAAGGACTTCAAGGAACTCAGGGTAACCAAGGACCTCAAGGTACCCAGGGAACTCAGGGCCTTCAAGGAATTCAAGGTGATCAAGGTACTCAAGGTACTCAAGGAACTCAGGGTCTTCAGGGTCTTCAGGGTGATCAAGGTAGTCAGGGTACTCAAGGTGACCAAGGTGTTCAGGGTGATCAAGGTACACAAGGAACACAAGGAACTCAAGGAACCCAGGGTTATCAAGGTACTCAGGGTACTCAAGGTGATCAGGGTACACAAGGTACTCAAGGTGATCAGGGTACTCAGGGTACTCAAGGATTACAAGGAACTCAGGGTAATCAAGGACCTCAAGGTACTCAGGGTACTCAGGGTACTCAAGGATATCAGGGCACTCAGGGCACTCAGGGCACTCAAGGAACTCAGGGTGATCAGGGTACTCAGGGTACTCAAGGTGATCAGGGTACTCAAGGTACGCAGGGTTTACAAGGAGATCAAGGTACTCAAGGATCTCAAGGAACTCAAGGAACCCAGGGTGATCAGGGTACTCAGGGTACTCAAGGTGATCAGGGTACTCAGGGTACTCAAGGTGATCAGGGTACTCAGGGTACTCAAGGTGATCAAGGCACACAAGGTACTCAGGGAACTCAAGGTACTCAGGGAACTCAAGGAAGACAGGGCACTCAAGGATCTCAAGGAACACAAGGTACGCAAGGTACTCAAGGTGATCAGGGAACTCAGGGTCTTCAAGGAGACCAAGGTGTTCAGGGTACACAAGGTGATCAGGGAACTCAGGGTACTCAAGGATTACAAGGTCTTCAGGGAATTCAAGGTACTCAAGGAGATCAAGGACCCCAAGGAACCCAGGGAACCCAAGGATTACAGGGAGATCAAGGTACTCAAGGTGATCAAGGTACACAAGGTACACAAGGTGATCAGGGTACTCAGGGAACTCAAGGCTTACAAGGCGATCAGGGTACTCAGGGCACTCAAGGAACTCAGGGTGAACAAGGTACTCAAGGAACCCAAGGAACACAGGGAGATCAGGGTACTCAAGGCACTCAGGGCACTCAGGGTGAACAAGGTACGCAAGGTACTCAAGGTACTCAGGGAACTCAAGGAAGGCAGGGTACCCAAGGCACTCAAGGTCTTCAAGGATCTCAAGGTGCTCAAGGAACTCAGGGTACTCAAGGGAAACAAGGAACTCAGGGAACTCAGGGTCTTCAGGGTCTTCAAGGTGATCAGGGTACACAAGGTACACAAGGTGATCAGGGTACTCAGGGAACTCAGGGTGATCAAGGTACTCAAGGCACTCAGGGAACCCAGGGTGATCAAGGTACTCAGGGTACTCAAGGATTGCAGGGAGACCAAGGAACTCAAGGTGATCAGGGTACTCAAGGTACACAGGGTCTGCAGGGTGATCAAGGCACACAAGGTACTCAAGGAACTCAAGGTACTCAGGGTACTCAAGGACTTCAGGGTACTCAAGGAAATCAGAGCACTCAAGGAACTCAAGGAACTCAAGGAAGACAAGGAACACAAGGTACACAGGGAACACAAGGTACCCAAGGAAGACAAGGTAGTCAGGGAACACAAGGTACCCAAGGAAGACAAGGAACTCAAGGAAGCCAGGGCACTCAGGGAACTCAAGGAAGACAAGGTACTCAAGGTACTCAAGGTACTCAAGGAACCCAAGGTGATCAAGGAACTCAGGGTACTCAAGGAACTCAAGGTACTCAGGGAACCCAAGGTGATCAAGGTACACAAGGCACACAAGGTACACAAGGTGATCAGGGTACACAAGGTACTCAAGGTGCCCAAGGATTACAAGGTCTTCAAGGATTACAAGGTCTCCAAGGATCTGCAATATTTGATGTAGTTGATGACAACACAACAAATCTGACAAGATATGTTAGTTTTATTGAAGATCCAGCTATATCTCCATTATCAACTGTTTTTGCATCTTCTGAAAAACTTTCTTATATTCCAAGTACAGGATCTGTTGGAATTAATACAAATGTAATAACTGATAATTTAACTGTAAGAGGAACTGCAAGAGCAACAGAGTTTTATGGTGGTGGTGTAAATCTTGTAGGTATTGTTACACAACTTGTTCCTGGTATAGGTATTGATTTAACAGCAACTCAAGATCCAGGAAAGGGTATAGTAAAAATTGATGCATATAGACCTATTGGAAAAACAATTTACGTTTCGCAAAATGGTGATGATAACAATACAGGTTTATCCGAAAATTATCCTAAGAGAACTATTAAATCTGCAGCATCTGTAGCACTTACTGGAGACACTATAAAAGTATTTCCTGGTACTTATGTTGAAGAAAATCCAATTATTTTGGCAAAAACAGTATCTGTTGAAGGTACAGAACTTCGTAACTGTATAATTACACCAAAATACCCAGATAGAGATTTATTCTATGTTAATAATGGATGCCATATAACTGACGTAAGTTTTATAGGTCAAAACTCTAAAAATGGTGCTGCAATTATTGCCCTTCAACCTTTATTGGGAGTAAGAACAGATAGATTCTTTGATGCTGCTAGAATGATTCGTTTCAATCTAGATTATATTGCAAAAGAGTCTGTTGGATTCCTTACAAGTGGATTTAGTGGATTTGCAGGAAATCATAGAGAACAAGATGCGGCAAAACTAATTGATTCTAATTTAGATTATATTGCTGCTGAGGCAGTTGGTTTCTTAACATCACCATTTGGATATAACTTTAATCTTGGAATCAGTAGTTATATCAATTGCAAAGAAGATGTTGTTAGCATTATGCAGGCAGTATCTTATGACCTGAAAGCAAATAGTAATCGTAAATCAATTGGTGCTGGGTATTCATACTTCAATAGTTCTGGTGGTTTAATTCACATCACTGGAGTTGGAGTTTCTCAGGCAACCATAGCAGCACTTGATTATGCAGCTGGAATTGCAACTCACGTAATTAATAACCTTACTCCTCCAGTTTCTTATCAAGGGGTTGGAAATAGTATATCACAAGTCAAAAACTTATCAGTTATCGCAGTTGAAGGTGGTTGTGTCGGTGTTGGAACAACAGTTCGTCAATTAGTTGGTATAGTTACCAACATGATTGGTTCAGGAACAACAGCAAATGCTCCACAAGTTAGATTTGGCGTAACCTTAGAGAGTAAAGATTGTGCGGACGACATTAAGGATATTTGGAAATGCATAATTCATGACATTACTAGGGGTGGAAATTCTAGATCTGTTGATGCTGGTAAGGCATATTATGATGATAATTGGAATTTAAAGACTGGTATTCTTAAAAATCCAGGAGAAGTTAATCAAACTATATCAACTCTAGATTATTCTTTTAATGTTGCAAGAGCAGTTATTAATAATTGTTCATGGGGAGGATACCCAGTTGGGTTGGCAACTGTAGTAACAAATGCAGTTTATGATGCTAGAACAGGTCTTACTACAGTTACTGCAGTTAATCATGGATTAACTAGGAATGATCCTGTTAAAGTTCAGGGATTAACTTATTCTTGTGATCCAGGATCTGCTGGATTCCCTGTAGGTGTTGTAACTTCTTCTTATGATAGATTAACGGGAATAACAACAATAGAAACCTCAACATCACTTAAAATTGTATCTGGTGATAGAGTAAAAATAGAAAATCTTGTATTTGAATGTAATAGTGGTGGGGGACCTTCAACTGCAATTTATCCATCAGGAAATCTTGGATATGAGTTCACAGTTCAAGATGTTCTTGATTCAAAAACTTTTGTTGTTAATGTTGGAAAATCTACTTTAGATCATTCATATCAATATGGTGGTAATGTATCTAAACTTTATACTCCTGTTTTTGGAATCTCAACTGCGTCTTATGATCGTGTAAGTGGAATCGCAACCATTACTGCGGTTGGATTGGGAACAACTACTGGAGCACATTTATACATTGAACCAGGTAAAAAGGTTAAAATAGAAAATCTTGTTTGGGTGTGTAATAGTGGTGGTGGTCCATCCACTGCATATTATCCTTCAGGTAATCTTGGATATGAATTTAATGTAATTGCAACTGCAGATAATCGTTATATAGATGCTGCTAATTTGATTCAAAAGAATAGAATTGAAATTATTGATAAATCTCTTGCTGCAATTGCGATTGCTCACTCAGATTTTTATTTCCCAAATGATGTTCAAACTACAAGATTCTCAAGATTTAAAGATTCATACAGATTAATTCAGCAGAATAAAACTGAAATTGTTAATAGTGCTTGGAATTCTACAGTTGCTGTATATCCAGGAATTTCTACAACTCAAACAAAGTGTAAGAGAGATCTTGGATACTTTATTGATGCAGTTTCTACAGATATCTTTACTGGTGGTAATTCTTATTCTATTGAATTTGTAAAACAATACTTTAATAATGGGGCACCAATTTCTAATGGTCTAGTTGGTGAGGAAACAGAATCTGTTTATGCTTTCAATCAGGCAAGAAACCTGATGAAGCAAGCAATTACAAATCAACTTACTATTAAAGATTTAACAATTACCCCAGATCCTGTAACTGGAATCAACACTTCTATTTCTTCTTGTGCAAATGTTCAAAACACATTAGATACTCTAACCTCTATTATTACTACGGTTGTTTCTTCTGGATCCCTTTCTTCTCTTAATACTATTAGAATTAATTCTGGAATTTTTATAACTGGTGAAAATAAATGCCGTAGAGATATTGGATACATTGTTGATGCCTTATCAAAAGACATAAGATATGGAACAAACAAGCATATACGAGAGGCAATTAGAGCATATTTTAACAAAAATGGTACTCCAATTTCTAATGGTCTAGTTGGTGAACAAGCAGAGAGTGTAACCGCATTTAATGCAGTTCGTGATTATGCTAAGAAAGCAATTACAAATCAATTAAATGTTAAAGACTTATCAATAAGCCCAGATCCAATAACAGGATTTAATACTGATCCAAATTCTTGTGCTGATGTTCAAACAAACATTAACAATTTAATTTCTATACTTACAACTGTTGTTTCCAGTGGAAATTTAAGTTCTTATCCATCACTTTATGCTTCAAATAAAGTTGTATTAAATGTTGGAACTTCAACTTTAGATCATGATTATGTGACTGGTGGATCATTAACTGCAAATTATACGACTAAAGTTTTCCCAGATGGAACATTTAATTACATATTCCCAGTCAAATCTGTAGTTGGTCCAAATACATTTGAATTCATTGCTGGAAAAACAGTTCTCCCACACACCTATGTTTCTGGAGGAACTGTTCAAAAATACACAAATTTCCAAAATAGTTTTACACAAGTTAAAGATCTTTCCATTCAGATAGATCCAGAGACTGGATATAATAATGTAATTAATTCTTGTGTTGATGTTACATCTGCTATAAAATCTTGCGTGGGCGTTGTAACATCCGTTGTTGGATTTGGATCAACTGCTTTTTCATACGTTGGATTTAATACAACATATCCAGGAAATCGTGGTAAAGGTTTTGAAACTCTTATTGGAATTACTAGTGCCGTTTATGAAGAAACATCTGGAAAAACGACATTAAAAGCTCCTGGATTACAAGTTAAAGTTGGAGACCGAGTAGAAATTAGAGATTTAGTTTTCTCTTGCTCATCGGGAGGTCCTACAACTCAACAAAAATTCCCATCTGGATATTATGGATATGAATTTTACGTTTCTAAAATAAATCCAGACGAATCATTTGATGTTTATACTGGAGTTTCAACAATACCACACACATATGTTTCTGGTGGTTATGTTGTTGACAGAACAATTAATGTTACTGAAGCAAAATATGATAACCTGACTGGAATAACAACAATTGTATCACCAGGATCTTTAGTGAGAAAAGGTGATTTTGTAACTCTAAGAAACTTAGAGTTTGCATGTCTTAGTGGAGCAGGTACAACAACAATATTCCCATCAGGAAATAGAGGATATGATTTTGAGGTTTTATCAGTTTCTGATAGTGGAGATACTTTTACCGTAAATGTCGGAAAATCAACCATACCACATTATTACGTTACTGGTGGTGTAGTTCTTCCACCATATTCAAGAGGAGTAGGACCAATTACTCAAGGTCCTTATATTAGAAATGCTACAAACTTCATTAGTGATAGTATTGGAATGAAAGTTGATGGATTTAATGCAGAACCAGGAGATCAAGATGATATTGGTGTAACTGGTACAATGAGTGTTGACTCTTATACACAGTATAATCAAAATGGTATTGGTGTTTCTATTACAAATGGTGCATACTCACAATTAGTTTCTATCTTCACAATTTGCGATGATATTGGAATATTTACTAAATCGGGTGGACAGTGTGATATTACAAACTCTAATGCATCATTTGGAAATTATGGTCTAGTTTCTGATGGTGTTGGGGATAATACCTCTAAGTCAATTTATAGGTATACTGGAGAAGTTGTAACTGATGCTGAAGTAGAAACATCAACTATTACTGTTTCTGGTGTTGGTAGCTATAGACCTTATGATGGTCAGGCAATTTATTTTGATAGATTATATTATTTTGTTGATACTATTAAAATGATAGATGGTGGAAGTGGATATTCTGAAAGTAATCCACCTGTAATTACATTTGATTTTCCAAGCGGACCAAATGGCATTAGAGCAGAAGGATCACCAAATATTGTAAATGGTAAGATAGTTTCTATTGATGTTATTAGTAGCGGAACTCAATATGAAGATCCTCCTAATATACAGATTACTGGAGGTGGAGGATCTGGTGCATCTGCAGAACCAGTTATGTATCCAATATATTATGGTATTGAAAGTGCATCGTTGCCAGAAAATGGAATTTCTACAATTGTCCTAACACAAAATCTAAATAATAATATTGGTGCGGGAACAACAGTTTACTTCTCCAGAATTAGTTTACAAATTGCAACATCAATTTCATTAGAATGGGTTGGTGCTGGAACAAATATCTTTACAGCAAAACCAGCTTTAGGTGGAGTTGCAATTCAGGAAAACGAAGTTGATAAACGTAATGGTGGACAGGTTGTATATACCAGTACTAATCAGGCAGGAAACTTCCAAATTGGAGATGACGTTGTAATTAATCAATTAACTGGAACAATTACTGGAAGAGCGTTCAGTCAAAGTCTGTTAAATACAGTAACACCTTTAATTATAGCATTAAGTAAGTAATATGGCAGCAATCGCTCTTAATAAATTTAGAACTTTACGTGTAGGAATAACAACTAATCTTGTTGGAATATACACATGTCCGATTGGGGTTGCTTCAATTGTTGTACTTTGTCAGGTTTCTAATGTTTCTACTGGATCATCATTTTCTAGAGTAACTGCAGTACATTCTCGCCAAACAGAAAGTCCATCAGACTATCGTTTTGCAAGTAATATTAAAATACCATCAAACGATGGAATGAATTTAGTTTCTGATGGAAGACTGGTTCTTGAAACTAATGATGTTATTAAAATACAAGCAAGTGATAATGGTTCATTAGAGTTAGTTTTAAGTGTTCTAGAGACTGCAAAGCAATAATAAAAAATGGCAAGATTTTTAAGTGGAAGGGAAAATTTAAAAGAATTTTCTGGATTAAGTAGTGATAGACATCTTTACCTAAGTTTAGATGAAGCAGAACCAAATTTAGGTTATCCTGGTGAAAAGCAAATAGCAGCTGCCGCTAGATATTTTACTCTCGTCACCGTTGAAAATGGAACTACTTATGATAGATATTGGGTAGAATCTGCTCCTGCAGAATTAACTGCAGGTATTAGTATTTTTGATGAAGGTATCTTAGTTGGAACTGCAAATAGCGTATCCAAATTAAATTTTGTTGGAAGAGGTGTAGTAGCAACAGCCTCTGGATCTATTTCAACAATTACAGTTGATGTTCCTACAGTTACAATTTCAGATAATCCTCCAATAGGTCCATATGTTGGTGATTTATGGTGGGATAGTGGTGTTGGAGACCTTAGAATTTTTTATCAAGATGAAGACTCATCTCAATGGGTTGATGCTAATGGTGGATCTGCAATTAATTTTTGGATTACTGGCAAATCATTTACTGGAATTCATACTTTAAGTAATGTTGGTATAGGAACCACAACGGATCAATATTATCTTTCTGTTGGTCCAACTGGATACGCGCAAACATCTTTATTTGTCAATGGAGATTCTAATCTTAGTGGAAATGTTTTTATTGGAACATCAAAATCTTTATATTTTGGTCCAGGAGAGTTATATGGTGGATTAACTTCAGTTGGAAATGGTGAAATTGATTTGTACTTTGGTCCAACTGGAATAGGAAGTACAACAGATAGAAGATATAAATTTGCTTGGCAACCAGACCGAAATATAGTTTTATATGATGGTGGAACTGCTATTTGGAATACTGCAACTCAAACCTCTGATGAGAATCTAAAAGATAACATTAGACCAACATCTATAAATCCATTAACAATATTAAATCATATTAATGTTGTTGATTTTGAATGGAAGCAGACAAGTAAATTATATGATGGTGGTATAACTCATACTGGATTTATTGCTCAAAATGTTGAAGATAATATTCCAGACGCGATTAAAAATTTTTCTGGAACTAAATTATTGCATAAAGAAGAATTAATACCAGTTCTTTGGAAGGCACTTCAAGAAGCTTTTAGTAGAATAGAAGTTCTTGAGGAAAAAATAAAACATTTTGAAGGAAAATAAATAATAAAAAAATATGAATACGACAAATAATATATTTAAATAATGGCAATACTTAATTTTCCATCTAATCCAAGTATTAATGAGACGTATGCTTATGGCGGAAGCAATTGGAGATGGGATGGAAGTGCTTGGATAAGAATACCAGACCCAGGTGCTCAAGGTACTCAAGGTTCTCAAGGAACTCAAGGATCTCAAGGTTTAAGTAATCAGGGTGTTCAAGGTACTCAAGGACTTCAAGGATCTCAAGGACTTCAAGGCGCTCAGTCTACTCAAGGTACGCAGGGATTATCTGGAAGTGCTCAAGGAACACAGGGATCTCAGGGTCTTCAGGGATCCCAGGGTCTTCAGGGAGCTCAAGGTAGGGCGCATCAGGGAACACAAGGATCACAAGGACTTCAGGGGTCTCAAGGTACTCAAGGTACCCAAGGTATAGGTGCTCAAGGAATTCAAGGTAGTCAGGGTACACAAGGAGATCAGGGTACTCAAGGTACTCAAGGTACTCAAGGATTTCAAGGAACTCAAGGCAGTCAAGGTACTCAAGGAACACAAGGTCTTCAAGGAAGACAAGGGACTCAAGGAACTCAAGGAACTCAAGGAACTCAAGGATTTCAAGGCACTCAGGGTACCCAGGGAAGACAGGGCACTCAAGGTACTCAAGGAGATCAGGGTACTCAGGGTGATCAAGGTACTCAGGGTACTCAAGGTTTAGGTGGTGATCAGGGTACTCAGGGTACTCAAGGAGATCAGGGTACTCAGGGTGATCAGGGTACTCAAGGTACTCAAGGTACTCAAGGAGATCAGGGTACTCAGGGCGATCAAGGTACTCAAGGTACTCAAGGTGATCAGGGTACTCAGGGTACTCAAGGTGTTCAGGGATTGGGTAATCAAGGTGCTCAATCTACACAAGGTACACAAGGCACTCAAGGAACACAAGGTACTCAGGGCGCTCAAGGAAGACAAGGTACTCAAGGTACTCAAGGTGGATTAGGTCTTCAAGGAGCACAAAGCACTCAAGGAACTCAAGGAACTCAAGGAAGACAGGGTGCTCAAGGTACTCAAGGAACTCAAGGAAGGCAAGGTACTCAGGGAACTCAAGGATTTTCTGGATCTATTGGTGTTCAGGGTGATCAAGGTGTTCAAGGAGATCAAGGAACTCAAGGTACTCAGGGAACTCAAGGTACTCAGGGAACGCAGGGAGATCAAGGTGTTCAAGGAGATCAAGGTACTCAAGGATCTCAAGGTACTCAAGGATTGCAGGGTACTCAGGGAACCCAGGGAAGGCAAGGTACTCAGGGAACACAAGGATTACAGGGAACCCAAGGATCTCAAGGTACACAGGGCACTCAGGGTACTCAAGGAAGACAAGGTACGCAAGGATCTCAAGGATCTCAGGGTACTCAAGGAAGGCAAGGTACTCAGGGCACTCAGGGTACTCAAGGAAGACAAGGTACACAAGGATTACAGGGTAATCAAGGATTAGGAAATCAAGGAACACAAGGATCTCAAGGGTCTCAAGGTCTTCAAGGAACTCAAGGATCTCAAGGATCTCAAGGAACACAAGGATTTCAAGGTACTCAAGGAAGACAAGGAACTCAAGGTACTCAAGGAAGACAAGGAACTCAAGGTACACAAAATACTCAAGGTACTCAAGGTCTTCAGGGAGATCAAGGTACTCAAGGAACTCAAGGTACTCAGGGCACTCAAGGATTTCAAGGTTCTCAAGGAACACAAGGTACTCAAGGAAGACAAGGTACTCAAGGAAGACAAGGAACTCAAGGAACTCAAGGAACCCAGGGAACTCAAGGGACTCAGGGAAGACAAGGAACTCAGGGTACTCAAGGTACTCAGGGTACTCAAGGATCTCAGGGCACACAGGGAACACAAGGTCTCCAAGGAAGACAAGGTTCTCAAGGAACTCAAGGAAGACAAGGAACTCAGGGTGATCAAGGAACTCAGGGTACTCAAGGAAGACAAGGAACTCAGGGTTTACAAGGTTCTCAGGGAATATCTCAACAAGGAACTCAGGGTACTCAGGGAACTCAAGGAACTCAGGGTCTTCAAGGTGTTCAAGGTAGAGCACATCAGGGAGCACAAGGTTCTCAGGGTAGTCAAGGATTTCAAGGAACTCAGGGTCTTCAAGGTATTCAAGGAAGATCTCAACAAGGAACCCAGGGAACTCAAGGTACTCAAGGAAGACAAGGAACTCAAGGTCTTCAAGGTAATCTTGGATTTCAAGGAACTCAGGGTCTTCAAGGTGCTCAAGGTAGAGCGCATCAGGGAACACAAGGATCTCAAGGCACTCAAGGATTCCAAGGATCTCAAGGTCTTCAAGGTGCTCAAGGTAGAGCGCATCAGGGAACACAAGGATCTCAAGGTACTCAAGGATTCCAAGGATCTCAAGGTCTTCAGGGAGCTCAGGGTAGGGCGCATCAGGGAACACAAGGATCTCAAGGTACTCAAAGTACTCAGGGTACACAAGGAACTCAAGGTATATCAAATCAAGGTACTCAAGGTACTCAAGGACTTCAAGGAACCCAAGGAAGACAAGGTACTCAGGGTACTCAAGGCATACAAGGACCACTTAGTAATAATCAAGGAACACAAGGTTCTCAAGGAACACAAGGTACTCAAGGTAGAGCACAGCAAGGTACTCAAGGATCTCAAGGATCTCAAGGAGGTCAAGGATCTCAAGGATCTCAAGGAGCTCAAGGAACTCAAGGATCACAAGGTCCTTTAAGTAATAATCAAGGAACTCAAGGAACTCAAGGAAGACAAGGTGCTCAGGGATTAAGTAATCAAGGAACACAAGGATCTCAAGGTATTTTTGGTGGGCAAGGATCTCAGGGATCTTTGGGTTTACAAGGAAGACAAGGATCTCAAGGAAGTTTAAGTAATTTCCAGGGATCTCAAGGTGCAGCAGTTCAGGGTACCCAAGGATTACAAGGATCTCAAGGTTCTCAAGGACCTCTAAGCAATAATCAAGGAACACAAGGATCTCAAGGAAGTCAAGGAACTCAGGGAACTCAAGGAATACAAGGACCTCTGAGCAATAATCAAGGAACACAAGGATCTCAAGGAAGACAGGGAACTCAAGGTGAGCAAGGTGTTCAAGGATTGAGTAATCAAGGAACTCAAGGTTTAGGTGGATCTTCAGCACCTCCAATACCAATTGGAACTGTTATATGGTACGCAAAAAACACTGCACCATCCGATTTCTTATATTGTAACGGTGCTACAGTTAGTAGAACAACTTATAGTTTATTGTTTAATGTAATTGGAACTACTTTTGGTGCTGGAGATGGTTCAACTACATTTGGTATACCAGATTTAAGAGGAAGATTCATTCGTGGTTGGGACAATACCAGTTCTGGTGGATTAGATTCTGCAAGAGCATTTGGTTCTCAACAAGGAACTAGAAATTTATCACATAATCATCCAGGAAGTAGTGTTAGTAATCACAGTCATCCATTTGATGCTGGATCTCATAGTCATCCTGTTGGTAATTATTCTGCATCTACTATAACTGTGACTAATCCAGCAAATCATGGACATGGTGGTAGTGCTACTGATGCTGGTGGTCATGATCACTCATATGATAGAACTAACACTGGTGATGGACCATCACAGCCTGGAGGATCTAGAAATAACAGAGGTGCGAATAATGCAAGAACTAGTAATAATGGAACACACAGTCATCCAGTTTCAGTTAGTAATTCAGATGCTCCACACTCCCATCCACATGGTCATCCAATTAGCGGAAGTTCTGGTTCTCAACCAATTAGTGGAACTACAGGAAATCCATCATCTAATACAGTTACAATTTCTCAAGATCCAGCAACTACAACTAATCCACCAGATGAATCAAGACCTCATAATATTGCTCTTTTACCCTGCATTAAATTCCAGTAGAATATATATTGTATAATAAAAAAAATTAAAAATGAAGGAATATAATTATCATCCACAATATAAGTATTATGTTTCGGAAGGAATTGCTTTAGAATCTCCCCTGCAACCGGGAGAATATTTAGTTTCGGCATTTGCAACTCTTACACCACCACCGAGTGTTGAAAATAATCAAATACAAATTTTTAATACAAAAAATAATTTATGGGAAATAAAAGAAAATAATATCGGAGTTTATTATAATATTTTCACTGGTGTTTCTTTTTATAACGAAAATCCTTTAGAAAAACCAGATAATTATACTAAAATTAAACCACCTTTAGATTATAATCAAAATAACTATAAATGGAATTCCGAATATGATTTTTGGGAGAAGATAGACCCAGTCTATCAAGTAACAGAAAGTCAAGTAAAATCTTTATCAATAGAAGAAAAATTAAGAAAATTAAATATTTCCGTAGAGCAATTAAAAGATGTATTAGAGATTAATACTCACTCGGATAATATAAAAAATATTTCAAATGTACTTGAAGTTGTAAATTTACCAATAGAAGAGAAGTTTAATTTCCTTAATATAAGTCAAGATCAATTAAAAAATCTTTTGGGAATTTCTGAAATTATAGATTCACCATTAGAAGGTAAGCTAAGTTTATTGAATATTAGTATTGAAGAACTTAAAAATATTTTACAAATTAAAAAATTATTAGAAATAGTTGAGGAATGTAAATTAGAACAAAATTTACTTTTACGTAAATTAACTTATTTTAGTAATATTATTGAAGAGCATTTTTCATCATCAAACTTACAGCATATAAATCCTATAAATTTATTTGATATTTCAGTTCTTAGACCTTTTGAAATTATTCAAACTTCCGAAAGATTTGAAAGTGATAATTTAGTTTTAGATTCTTCTTTTATTGGAATATGTATAGACACTGGTGAGAGAAAATTTGGCAACGGAATTGATTGTTGGAATGACCTTCCATTTGTTCCAGCATCTCAGAGATATAGATTTTCAAGAACTTTGGATAAATGGCAGTCTCAGAATCCTATTCCAGGAAATGGTGTTGAATGTTATGAATCTGATACTGGAAATCTTAAGATTGGAAACGGATTCTTAACCTGGGACAAATTGCCCTATGAGGGGGGTTGACACGCCCAACCAGATCCCCTATAGTGTGTGGGTAATCAAGAAAACAATCAAATGAGTGCCACGCAAGAATGTGTACAGGGTATCGTAATTGATGTCTGCACACGAACTTTTCTTCTTTTAAGTGATCAAGGTGGCGAACGCATGGTTGAATGTGATACAGTTCAAGAATTTATGAATGTGTTAGAGGTTGTAACCTCTAATCTTGACCCAGAACAGATTCAATACGCAGATCTTGCCATCTATGAAAACACTAACGATTGAAGAACTTCAAGAAAATTTTGAAGAATATTTTAATAAAGTTGAGGAAGGTGAATCATTTCTCATCGAAAGTAAGTATGGTAGTGTTCTTTTAGTTCCATATAAAGAGCACAAGGAAGTTGATGATCTTATTCGGATACACACAGATCACGAAGAAGGTTGTTGACAAAAAAAATCCAGATCGTTTATAATTGATCTGGTTTTATGGGACTGTCGCCTATTGGTTAAGGCCCACTGCTTATAACGGTGTGAACGAAGTTCAATTCTCCGCAGTCCTACCTTGCTCGTTTAGCCATCTGGTGAAGGCAGCGTTCTCATAAAGCGCCGTAGGAAGAGTTCGATTCTCTCAACGAGCATAAAAACATAAAAATAAATATAAGATATGGGAAAATCCCTATGTCTTATCGTATCGATCACGCATATTGCTGGTACAATAATGGCAGTATGATTGTGAAAATGTATTTTATCAATCAGGTTCCTTTTACCTTTGATGAATTGCCAGATGGTCATTTGTATGACCAGGATTTATGTAGAGAAGCAGATAAAAATCGTACTTTTGATCCAGAAGATTTATACAAAAGTTCTTTTTATTTAATAGATGAAGAGGCACATCCATGCTTGTTTCCAGTTGATTTGGAAAATCCAGAAGACATGCCAGAAGACATTGAATTTGATTATGATGGAGAGGATTTGACTTCATAAATAAAGGATAGAAGAAGTTCCTGGTGCGGAAAATTGCCATTAAATAAATTAGAAAATTTTATTAAGAATACAGAAGGCCGTATTCTTTATGTCAATCCAAACGACTTAGATGCAACTGATAGTGTTGAAAATCAAGGTAATTCTTTAACTAAACCATTTAAAACTATCCAAAGAGCACTTATTGAGTCTGCTAGATTTTCATATCTAAGAGGTAATGACAACGATGTAACAGAAAAAACAACAATTCTTTTGTTTCCTGGGGAATATATTGTAGATAATAGACCAGGATATGGAATTAGAGAATCAAATAATGCAGCAAGAGCAGTTTCTCCTGCTGGAGTAGAATCAGAAGCAATTGCAGAATTTGATCTGAATTTAAATTCTAACTTTGATATCACACAACAAGATAATATCCTTTATAAATTTAATAGCATTTATGGTGGCGTAATTGTTCCAAGAGGAACATCTATTGTTGGTCTCGATTTAAGAAAAACTAAGATAAGACCAAAATACGTTCCAAATCCCACCGATGTTAATGTAAAGAATAGTGCCATTTTTAGAATAACTGGTGCGTGTTATTTTTGGCAACTTTCTATTTTTGATGGTAATGAATTAGAAAATGTCTATACAGATCCTGTAGACTTTTCAATTAATAATAGATCAAAACCTACATTTTCACACCATAAACTAACAGTATTTGAATATGCAGATGGAGTAAATATTCCAGCTCAATTTGATTTTACTGATTTGGACATGTATTATTATAAACTCACTAGAGCGTATAATAATGCATCTGGAAGAAATGTAGATCAAAAATATCCAGATGAGCCTGGAGGTCTAGCAAAACAAAGACCAGAATGGGAAATTGTTGGTGCTTTTGCAACAGATCCAATAAACATTAATTCTATAATTTCTGGAGATGGAGCAACTCCAGGTTCTATTGTTACGGTAATAACTAATTTTCCTCACGGTCTAACATCAAATACTCCTATTAAGATAAGAGGAGTAAATGTTGATGATTATAATATATCAACAAAAGTTCAAACTGTTCTCAACGAAACAACATTTACATATCTTCTACCATTTGTAAGAGATAATCTTCCCGCAGGTTCTGCAGCTGGATTAAGTGCCTCTGCAGCAACCGTTACTATTGAAACTGATACAGTTTCTGGAGCATCACCTTACATCTTTAACATCTCCCTACGTTCGGTATGGGGTATGAATGGAATGCACGCAGATGGATCTAAGGCATCTGGATTCCGTTCTATGGTTGTTGCTCAATTCACTGGTGTTTCTCTTCAAAAAGATGACAGAGCATTTGTAAAATACAATCCTCAAAGTAGAACTTATGATGGTATTAACATTACAAAGGTAACTGGATCTTTATTGTCTTCAGGATCAGCATCAACAAATATTTCAACTGTTTATCACCTTGATTCTGGTGCAGTTTACAGAAAAGGATGGCAACCATCTCACATTACAATTAGTAATGATGCATTTATCCAGGTTGTATCAGTATTTGCGATTGGTTTCTACAAACACTTTGATTCTAGATCAGGTGGAGATGGAAGTATTACAAACTCTAACTCTAACTTTGGTCAACATTCTTTAGGATGTGATGGATTTAAACAAGAGAGTTTTGATAAAGATGATAAAGCATTTATCACTTCAATTGTTACTCCAAGATCAATTGTCACTGAAGAAACTGATATTGATTGGATTTCTTTAGATGTCAATAAAACCAAAACTGTAGGTATCTCCAGTCATCTTTACTTATTTGGATTTGATAAGCAAGATGATATTCCCCCTGTTATTACTCAAGGTTATAGAATAGGTGCTAGAAAATATGATAAATTATATGTTGATGTAGATATTGATGAGAATACAACCAATACCTATTCTGCATCAATCTTGATGGTTGATAGAATTACTTCTAATATTTCCTTTGGAACAGATAGTTCTGAAAAATCATACATTGCACTTCCTCCAAACAGTCAATCTATAATTGATATTGGACAAAATAATATTAAAAATGGAGAAAAAATTAGAATAATTAGTGAGTCTGGAGATCTTCCAGAAAACATTACAAATAATAAAGTTTACTATGCAATTACAAATCAGGCAAATGCAACTAGAAGTGATGGCATAACACTTACAAGTGATCAAATACAAATTGCATCTTCAAAAACAAATGCAGATACTGCGACTCCACAGTATCTAAAAATTTATGGTGGAGTCCAATTAAAAATATTAAGTGTAGTATCTGATAAAAGTGCTGGAGAGATAGGTTCTCCAATTCAGTGGGACTCTTTAAATTCAAATTGGTATATTCACGTTAATACTGGAAATGAGATTTATAATGCTTTAACTACTTTAAGTGCAGAAATTTTAGGAGAAAGAACTGACGTTTCTTACTTGAAAAGATATGAAGATAACAGAAGTTTAGATGAAAAGATTTATAAAGTTAGAGTTGTAATTCCTAAAGAACTTGAAAACGCAAGAGATCCAAGTGATGGATTTATTGTTCAAGAATCAAGCACAACTGGCGCTAGAAGCACTTCAGACTTTACACTCAGTTCTCTTACTTCTTCAGATTATCTTTTCAATAGAAATCCAAGATTTATTAACAAGTGTACTTATGATAGTATCAATAAGATAATTACGGTAACATCCGATCTTCCACACAACTTAAAGTATGGTGATCAAGTAATTATCAAAAATGTAAAGAGCTCCACAAATACTGCAGCAGTAATAAATCGTGGATATAATGGAGTTTTTCTTGTTGACACCATAGTAGATGATAAAACATTTACATACAGTGCAACTGATATTTATGGTGTACTTCACTCTCCAGGAACTTTTACAAATAATACAAATGTAAGAGATGTTACTCTTCCTAGATTTGAAAGGAATGATAATAAGAAAAACTTCATCTTATACAGAAAAGAAGTTATAAACCCATACATTTATAATGTTCAGGATGGAGTTTATTATCTGTATTTAATCAATGCATCTAATAAAATTGAGAGTGAATTTACAAATCTTGCATATACCCAAAATATTGTTGATTTGTATCCTCAACTCGACAGAGATAATAAAAATGATAATCCAGCAGCATCCGTATCTTTTGCAAAAAGAAGTCCATTAGGAGATGTTGTCACAAATGATCTTAAGAAGAGTATAACGAGAGAAACTATTGATAAATTCTATACTGGATTTGGAATTTCTCCACAAGTAACTAATGTTACATCAAGTGCAACATCTGCAACAATTACACTTGATAGAGAACATGGTTTAGGTGGTGTTGTTACTGGAACACTGAGTGGTGGTTCCGGTCATACTCCTGGAACATATTTTAACGTCAAACTGTATAATGATAGTTTCTTAACAACCTGGGATGGTGCTACTGCAAGAGTAGTTGTTGGTGCTGGAGGAAATGTAACCTCTGCAGAGATTATTTCTGGTGGATCTGGATATAATAACGCAGAAACTTTATTCTTTGATAGTGGAGTTATTGGTGGCGCTCCAAGTGCATCATATACAATAGCAACATCTGGCATTTCTACTGCAGTTGGAAATACAATACAATTAACAGGTATTGGAACAGTTACTGACGGATTCTATAGAATTACTAGTTTACCTGCAAAGAATCAAATTTCTATTGCAAAAACTGCAGGTGATGTTGTACCTGTCGTTGGTCAATACTTCATCAATAGCAATATTCCGATTGATGTTTCTTCAATATCACACGACTCTACAACAGGCATAACAACATTTAATTGTTTATCAAGACATGGTTTAATTTCTGGAAATCAATTTAGAGTTGTTGATTCTAGCAATAATAATTTAGGTGACTATCTTGTCATAGCTGCACCTTCTATTACTCAATTTACTGCTAAGACATCTGGGTTTGGATTAACTCCAAGACGTATTCTGAAGCATTCATTATCTTCAAATGAAGGTGTTGCAGATGATACTGGAGAAAATCTTGCAACTAGGGGATCTTTCTTCTATGACAATGAGTGCATGGAGTTGAAAGCAAATATTGAGAGTGATGCAACATTCCCCGTAGGATTAATTAACGCTGGTATTGCAACAACAAGAAGATTCCCACTCGGATCTTACATTCAAATTGATAATGAAATTATGAGAATTACTTCCAGCACATTAAGTGGTGCAAGTAATAATCAAATCACGGTAATTCGTGGTGCCATGGGAACTCTTAAAGAAAGTCATTCCAATGGTTCTTTGATTCGTAAAATTAAATTAATTCCTATTGAATTCCGCAGACCATCTATTCTTCGTGCTTCTGGACACACATTTGAATATCTTGGATATGGACCTGGAAACTATTCCACAGGTCTGCCACAATTACAAGTTAAAACTATAACTGAAAGAGAAGATTTTCTTGCACAATCACAAGAAACTTCTGGTGGAAGTGTTATTTACACTGGAATGAATAGTGATGGTGATTTCTTCATTGGTAATACAAAGTATTCTGCATCTAGTGGTCAACAAACAACATTTGATATTCCAGTACCAACAATTACTGGTCAAGATCCTTCAAGATTGAGTGTTGTTTATGATGAGGTTATTGTAAAAGAAAGACTTCTTGTTGAAGGTGGAAATTCTGGAACTATCTTATCTCAATTTGACGGTCCAGTTACATTTAATGGTGCTGTTACTTTTAATACTGACCTAACTATTTCTGGAAAATTAAGAGTTACTAACAAAACACAATCTACATCATCTGCAACTGGAGCAATTGTTGTTTCTGGTGGAGTTGGCATCAATAGAAATCTAAATGTAAATGGTAATATCACTGGAAATAATTTAATTACTGCTGGAGTTGGAATTGTCCCAGATGATTCAAAGGGAGCATATATCGGAACATCCTCTTTACCATTTAGTGATGCTTATATTGGAAACATTAAGATTGGAGTTACAAATGATCAAACAATTGATACATCTTCTGGCAATTTAGTTTTAAATTCTGCAGTTGGTAGTAATGTTGCAATTAACACTACAACAACTCTTTCTGGTAATTTAACACTTACAGGAAGTAGTGTTGTACCTGGACCAAATAGTGGTACTCTAACGGCAAATTATCTTGCTGTTCCAAATATTACTCCAATTGGAAGTATAGTAATATGGGCAGGAACTACTGACAATTTACCATCTTCACCTGGAATTATCCAGTGGGGTATATGTAATGGGCAAGATTTAAATACTTACACTTATAGAACACTACACGCCATTATTTCAAATACTTATGGTGGAACCGCATATCAGGCAGGAGTTACTGATTTACCTGGAGCAACAACAACTTTCAAAATTCCCAATCTAACAAATCAATTCGTTATAGCATCAAGTGGTAATGGTGGATCAAATGTAGAAGGAACATTAAAGAGATCTGGAGGATCTAAAGACTCTGTAGTAATTGATCACTTCCACACACTGAGTGGCGATGGTGGACATATACATGGAGTTACTATTGATCAAAGTCCATCGCTATCTTTAAGTGGAACTGCTAGTGGCGGATCTCACCCACATAGTGGAACAGCAAATGCCTCAAATGCACCTCATACCCATGGCGGTAATGCCACTAGTGATGGTGCTCATGATCACGGGTATGATAAAACTGATGTTGGAGATGGACCATCACAACCTGGTCAATCCGAGAATAACAGAGGCGCAAATGGTGCAAGAACCAATTCTAATGGTTCTCATAGTCACCCACTAACAATTAATCCAGATAATGCACCTCATAGTCACCCAGTAACCGTACCAGATAGCGGTCCTCACTCACACAGTGTCGATGTTTCTGGAGGGGCACATAATCATACTGGCAATGTTACTGGAGTTGGTGGTCATACCCATAATGTTGATTCTACCGGAGTTTCTGGATCAAATCTAAATCTACCTCCTTATTTTGCATTATTCTACATTATGAGATTAGTATAATCTTTATAAAATAAATAACTATAAAATCATTTTAAGATGGCAAGTTATAGAAGGTCATTTAATTTTAGAAATGGTGTTCAGGTAGATGATGATAACTTTATAGTAAATCCAAATGGATTGGTTGGAATAGGAACATCTGTTCCAACTGAATTTTTGGACGTTAGAGGTAATGCTGTTATCTCTGGAAATCTTACTGTTGGAAGTCTTTCTGGATCCAGTTTAATAAATCAAACTGGATCATTTCAAATCTTAAATGTAGGAATAACATCAATTACATCTGGAATTATAACAGCATCTTCAGGTGTTGTAACATATTATGGCGATGGTGGAAAACTTCTTAACTTGCCAACTTCACAATGGTTAGATACTGATGTTGGTTTAGGATTCACTAGCATTTACTCACAAGGTAATGTAGGTATTGCTACAAATGATCCTAGATTTGTATTTCAAGTAGGTGGAAATAATAACGTTTTTACATTTACTGATGGAGTTGGATTTGATAGAAGAGGTAATATTGTAACTCCAACTGGTATTATTACCGCAAGAAGCTTTGTAGGTTTTGGTTCTGATTTAACTTTATTAAATGCTACTAATATATCTTCAGGAACTTTAAACAATTCTAGATTACCATCAAGTATTAATATTTCTGGGTCAATAACTTCTCCATCATTTATTGGAAATTTAACAGGAATAGCAAATACTGCCAATTCAATTACTCAAACTTCAAATATAACTATTAATTCTATTAATAGTAACTTTGCAAATGTATCAATCTCAACAGTTACCTCGCTACTATATTCTCAGCAAAAAATCGGTATTGGAACGACAAATCCATCATCTGACTTACATTTAAGAAAAAATGGTGAGACAACAATTCAATTGACTAGTGATGGATCTAATGCTTCAAAATTAGTTTTTGGAAGAAGTGTTACAATATCTGGAAATAATGGTATTTTGCAGTATGGAAATGTAGATAATTCTTATCCATCAAGCACACAAACTTCTATTGATTTAATTAATAATTCTACAGGAAATGTAAATTATTATCTTCACTTTGGCAATACAGGAATAAACACAGGATCGTTTAATTGGATATACGGTCAATCATTAAATAATTTAATGACTCTGACTTATGGTGGCAATTTGGGTTTGGGAATAACAAACCCATCAAATACAATACATGTTGTTGGTACATCAACAGTAACTGGGGATTCTTATTTTGGTGGGAATGTTTACTTATCTGGTGGAATTACACCATCAACACTTACTGTAATTAATAATTCAATATTTAATGGTAGAGTCGGAATAAATACAAATCTTCCAACATATTCGTTCCAAATTGGTAGAGAACCAATTTATACTGGAGGTGGTATAGGAATAAATTCCAGAGGAGATGTATATACTGCAGGTGTTGTCACTGCAACTAGATTTGCTGGAGATGGATCAACATTAACTAATTTAAATATATCTAACATCTCATCAGGAACTATTTCTGGTACTAAAGATATTAACATAACAGGTGTTGTTACTGCAACTAGATTTTCTGGAAATGGATCAACACTAACTAATTTGAGTGTATCTAGTCTTTCTTCTGGAACTATTTCCGGTACTAAAGATATTAACATAACTGGAGTTGTTACTGCAACTAGATTTGCGGGAGATGGATCAACACTAACTAACTTAAATGCATCTAATATTTCCTCTGGAAATATTTCTGGATCACAAAATATCAATACCTCAGGTATTATAACAGCAACTAGATTTGCTGGAAATGGATCAACATTAACTAATATAAGTGGATTTAATATTACAACAGGAGAAATTTCTGGTTCGGCAACACTCAATACTTCCGGAATAGTTACTTCAACTGGCGGATTTACTAGTGGAGTAGGTCAATCTCCAGTTCAAATAACAGTATCTGGACTTAATCTTACTTTTAATGTTCCTGGAGTTGGATTTGTTACATTAACGCTTACTCCTTGACATAATACCTGAATATCAGTAGAATATGCTTTGTGAGCGTTGAAGAGAGGGTATGAGATTTACTTTAGCTATTATTAATCCACCATATGGTGTGGGTGGAAACCTTGCTATAAAGTTTCTCAATAAGACTGCCGAGATCACTGATGATATTCGTGCAGTCTTACCTACATCTGTTCGTAAACCATCATCTTTAAATAAGATTAAGGCTCATCTTCATTGTGTTGTGGATGATGATCTAGATCCTTCTACCTTCCCGAATGGTATTAGTGCAGTTAAACAATACTGGGAAGTTAGAAATACATCAAGATTTCAAGTTGGTGTAGGCGAGATTCCTATGATGAGAGAGCATCCTGACTTTGAATTTCTTCCTTATGAGAGGAGATTTGAGGCAGATGTTTTCGTAGGTGAATATGGTTCTGGACCCAGTGGTAGAGTCAAAACAGAAAACTTTACACATTATGCTAAGGGACATCATTTTTTGAAGGTGAGAGATCCTAGTGTAATAGAGAATCTGCTAGAATTTGCCACGAGATTTAGAGAGGTTGCTTCTAGTTGTAATGGTAGGCGACATTTTGGAAAGAACGATTTAATTTCAACTTATACTGAGTGTTTGAAAGAGAAGAATGAAAAAGAACAAGCATAATCTTGAAACTGGATCCGAGATTCAAAGATCCGACGAGAGAATTAAAGAAACACAAGAAGTCTTTACTCCTATGGATCTCGTAGAGAGTATGATTGATGATATTGATGAGAGTATCTTACAAGATCCAAGTAGCACATTTATTGATAATTCTGCTGGATCGGGTAATTTTCTGATTGCACTGAAGAATCGTCTTTGTCAATATCATTCTGAAGAGCATGTTTTAAATCATATGATCTATGCAGTGGAAATGATGGAAGATAATCATAAGGAACTGTGTGCTCGTTTAGGTGTTCCTGCTGATCATCCTCATTATGTGTGTGCGAATGCTCTGGAGTATGACTATTCATTTGGAGAGCTTATCGGTATTGAAAAGTTTTTCTAATGGGTTGAGGGGTTGACAGGGTTCTAGATTGATCGTATATTGTTCTCGCGGTTGAGGCACTTGCCGAAACCCAAAGTGGACATATTGCCGTAATTAAACCGATTATGAATCTTGAAAAAACCGTAGAACAGTTGATTTCTGATATTAATATTCCTAATGATTATGTTGCACATCCTCGTAGCGATGGTCTTCTTGATCTGAAAAAAGAAATTGCAGATTATCATCGCCCAGAATACGAAACCGTAGAATACGTTCGTACCGAGATTGTTCCAACTAATTCGTTCAAACTTCGTAAAAATGTTGGACGTTTCCGTGGTAACGATGCTAAAGTTTATGCAACAGTAGAAAAATCCCTTGAAAAGGGTTACAAACGTGGTAAACTTCCCCCAATCGTTCTTGAGCAACAAAATCAACAAGCACTTGAAAATTGGTTAGTGAATGGTAATCACCGTTGGATGTGGTATTCCAACAATGGTTATGCCTGGATGATTGTTGATGTATATCGCATCAAAGAAGGGTATGAAGAAGGTGATGTTCTTGATGAAATTGGTCTTCTTTACCAACCACAACCCGATGGATCTAGTTCCATTTACGATGATTACAAGGCAAGAGGAATTGCCTGGGTTCAACGTCAAAAGCAAAAAGAATTGGTTGTAACTCAAGAAGATGTTGATTCTTGGGTTGACAAGTATGCAAAGAATGAAACTTCATTCACTCGTACTAATCTTAAGAAGGCAATTTTTAACAATACTGAAAAGTGCTCTTTCCTTACGAATTATACCCGTTCTCAAGTAATTCGTTTTTTCAAAAATTGTAACATCGCAATTCTTGATAAGAGTGATCAGGTTGTAACTGATATTGTTGATCGCCTGTATGAGGGAAGTCAGGATGTTTGGATTCGTGATTTTCTTCCAGTTTTTCTTCGGGAAGCTGCCAAGGGAATTAAAACTCGTCTGAATTTTTATATCAATACTTCAAATGCCACAGATGGTTTGGCAGTGATTAAGATGATTGAAAACCGTCTTGATCAATTGGATGATATTCTTGATAATCTTGACAAAATCAATGGTACTGGATCTGTACTTCGTCAATACTTGATTTATGGATATCGTCCTCCTCATATTGTGGACACTGATCCTGCAGACACGCTTGTTCCTATTAAATGACAACTGTTCAGCGTTTGAATGAAATACTCTTCCTAACCTTTGGTGTTGGGAAGATTTTTTTTCTAGATGACATCTATAAAATTACAATTCCAATTCTTTCAATCACAAATCCAAATAATAAAACTCCAAGAGCTCTAATTCGTAGAGATCTTCAAATCATTCGTGATTCTGGTAAGTTGATATTTGTTGGTGGTGGAAAGTATGTTTTAGTTCCTTGATCCAATTTCATAACTGGCATATGGGGTTCCTTCGGGGACCCCTTTCTGCTATAATAGTCCCATACGCAACGGAGACCTTGTTCCAACTTCGCCCCCATCAACAGATTGCTCTTGATGCCCTGCGCCAGGTTGCCAAGGGCATCTGTGTTTTTCCTACTGGCGGTGGTAAAACCAACGTTGGTATTTTTGATGCCATTCAGGAGTTTCTCAAAGAGACTCCTCAAACTATCGTAGTGGTGGCACCACGCATCCTGCTGGCAGAGCAGTTGTCTAGTGAGTACCTTGAGTTTATTACCAGTGCTCATGTGATGCATGTTCACACTGGTGAGACTCATCACTTTAGCAGCACTCGCCCGAATGTAATTCGTACCTGGTGGGAGAATGTGGAAGGTCACAAACTGATCTTCACCACCTACAACTCTCTGCAGCAACTTGCCAAGGCAGATATTGCTGTGGATACAATCTACTTTGACGAAGCACACAACTCTGTAAAGCGGCACTTCTTTCCTGCTGTAGAGCATTTCTCTTCAGAAGCAAAGCGTTGCTACTTCTTTACTGCCACTCCCAAGTATTCTTCTGTGGTTGGCAAACCTGGCATGAATGACATTGATGTTTACGGTCAAATCATTGCCAAGGTTCCTGCTCCTCAATTGGTAGAAGGTGGTTACATCATTCCTCCTAAGGTAATGATGAAAGAGATGCGCCTCTCCATCAAGGGTGAGGATATCGCTCAACGTGATTGTGAGTATCTGCTTCAAACGATTGCAGATCACCCTGTCAATAAGATTCTGATCTGTGCCAAGGCAACTAAGCATATTATCGGTTTGCTCTCTGAAACTGATTTTGCAGATCAACTGGCAGATCAGGGTTACTCTGTCATGCATATTACTTCCAAGCACGGTGCCTTTATTGATGGGCAGCAAGTGAACCGTGAGGTTTTCTTTGACACCATCAACAAGTGGGGCAAGGATGCCGACAAGAAGTTTGTGGTTCTGCACCACAGCATTCTGGCAGAAGGCATCAACATCTCTGCTCTGGAGGCAGTTGTATTCATGCGCTCTATGGATGTTGTGGGCATCGGACAGACGGTTGGGCGTACTCTGCGCCTACACCCCCAGGATGCTGCTAACATCCGCTCTGGGGCGCTCCAGGCGGGCGATCTGGAGGCATACACCAAATCCTATGGTCTGGTGATCTGCCCTACCTTTGATAAGGCATCAACCAACACTGCAAACGCCGTACAAAACGTGGTTGATACCATCTTTGTAAAAGGTGATGTTGCCTTCAGCACCATTCGGCGCTGATTTTATTTCCATTCAATTCACAAAGGAGATTTTCAAATGAAGTACGTTGTTCAACTCTACGTTGCTGGTAAGGTTTTCAATGAAGAAGTGCAAGCAGCAAACTTTAATGATGCAAGAGAAACTGCTCTTGCTCGTAATCCCAAGGCAAAAGTTATTGGAGTAAACGTTAAGTTCTGATGACTAATATTCAAAATGAAAGCCTTTTAGATCCCACTTCAGGAAGTCCAAATGGATATGTAACCAAGGATTTGGAATGGGCAGCAGTTCCTTGTGGAAATAAATTTGTTATTATTCATGGGGGACAGCAAGTTCATACTGCAAATAACTATAAAACCGCAGTATCGTATATTCAAAAAGAAGTTAAAGCACTTAAAAGAAAAACTAAAGGACCACTAGATAAATTTCTATGATGCAAACATTTAAACAGACTTCTGATGATCCTTATGGCAGGCACACTTATGAAATTGTTTTGAAGGGTAATAAAAATAAATTTTTTGAGCATTGGGAAGATGCTCAAAAGTATTGGTTTGATAATAGTCGTGTTCCTGATTTTTTGGATTTTATAGTTGTAAATGACAAAAAGAAAAGTAAAGAAAAGGTAAAGAGGAAAGGATTTTCCCAATAAATAATTTTAGTAAGGGAGAAACTTATGGTTTCTTTGTTTCTCACAACTATTTTATCTTGTTCGGATATTGTGATGATTGCTAATAGATTAGTAAATATTAGATTATTATCCTCACAACAAAAAACAGAAATTCTTTTGGAACTTAAAAAAGTAGTTCCATCCTGTCCTTTAATTATCAAATCAAATGGTAGAAAATGAATCTCTGATTGATAAATGGAATCGTGGTTTGACTTTATTTGAAGAAAGTGTTCTTAAACCAGATTCTGAACTTCGTCAGTGTGCTCATAATCAAGAATGTTACAATGAACTCATGGCAGTTCGTGATAATGTGCTACAATACTTAAAAACTTTAAGGCAATGAGTTCTGCTTACATATATTTCATTATTTTCTTTTGTGTTGCGTATTTGATTATCACAGATCAATCCGTAGCGAGAGCATTTTATATGCTGACTCAACTAGCAAAAGTAGAATATGAAAAAACAAAGTGGTGGATACTTCACAATCCCGCAAATCCGATTGTGAAGTATTTAATATGGAGAAGATCATATAAATTAGCAAAAGAACTGGAAAGGGAATTCAATAAAAAAATATAATTATGTTTGAAATTAATGAAAATTGTAATATAGAAACCAAAGTTATTGATGGATCTAATTTTTATCAAATTGATAACTTTTATCAGGACCCAGATAAAGTATTAGAACTTTTTTTAACTATAGATCCTTTGGTTTGGCGTCCTCATGTAAAACCCTCACATAATCAAATTTTTTTTGATGATAGAAGACATTCATTTTTATCAAAACAGGTTATTAAGGTATCTAATTTTTTAGGTAAACTTTGTAATCAATCTAGTTATTATAGTGTAGATACTGTAACTACAAATTTTACTAGATTTAAAAAAGTAGATTTTAATAATTATCATGATAATTATTGGTGGCCTCATAGAGATCATGGATATAATGCAATACTTTATTTGAATAAAGATGATTATGAATCTGGTACTAACCTATATGAAAACCTAAATCCTGATATAGAACCTCCCGATAATATACCAGAACACTATGAACCTTGGAGAAATAAAATAAATTATAGGATAGTGGAGTCAATAAAACCAAAGTATAATAGAATGGTTCTTTTTGATGGATATAAATTTTTCCATGGTATGAATATATGTAATGATGATTATTTTGGAGACACTTATAGGATGAATCAGGTTTTTTTCTTTGTTGATAATGGTGAGAAATAATGGAAAATCTATATAACTTTCCTTCTAGATTTTTGTATTGGCAAGAAATTGAAAACCACGAAGAAATAAAAAAAAATATTTTTAATCCAATTATTGAGCATTCTAATTCTTTAGAAAAATTATACAATAATACAGATTATTCTGATTACTGTATAAAACGCAAGTGTAAAACCAGTTATTTTTTGGATGGGGAAGAAGATAGATTTTTAATGAGTCTATTAAAAAAATATGATTATATAAATTTAATAGTTTGGAATGTAATTGACAAATTACTCTTAAACAAAAATTTAAATATTGTCCAGTATCCAAAAAGTTCTAGTATTGATAAAATATGGTATAATGTTTACTCAAATGGAGGTCATCATGATATGCACACCCATGGTGCTCATGAAGGATTTGGTGGAATTTATATTTTAGATTTGCATGAAAAAAATACCACAACATTTTTTACTCCCGGAAATAAATTTTTTGAAAAAACTTATTATCTTGATGATGTAAAGGAAGGAACTGTTATTATTTTTCCAACAGATTTAATTCACTGTGTCCAACCATCTCTAAAAAATAGAGTAACAATATCCTTTAATGTAACCTGTTCTTTTTAAAAAAAATGATTCAAAGTATAGTTGATAATAACTTTCTAGTAGTAAAAAATTTTATTGACTCAAGTAGAGCAAAAAATTTATCTGACAGATTTAAAAAATACTGCCAAGAAAATTATACTTCTGATGATCCTCAGGTCCCAAATACTCCATCTCAATATAATTATCTCCCATTTTTAGAACTTCTCTGCGAAAAAACCCCAGAAATTTCTGAGATTATTGGTGAGACTGTATTGCCAACATATTGTTACTCAAGAGTATATAAATCTGGGGATGTTCTAAAAAAACATACTGATAGGGATGCATGTGAAATTTCTTTAACTGTTCATTTAGAAGGTGATCAGGACTGGGAAATTTACATTGAAAATACTGAAGGTGAAGAGATTCCTGTAAATTTAAAACAAGGAGATGCTCTTTTATACTTAGGGTGTAAAGCTCCTCATTGGAGAAATAAATTTAATGGGTCTTTTTATACTCAAGTATTTTTGCATTATGTGCGTAGTAATGGTGAAAAGTCGTATGCATATTTTGATAAAAGAAAAAATAACTCAGAAAGCAAAGAGGACATTAAAGCACTATCAAAATTAAAATCTTTTATAAAAATATATGAAAACGCTATTACGGATGATTTATGCAATTTGATTATAGAAACTTATTCCAATACTGAAGAGTGGGTTAGTTCTAAAATTGGAGATGGTAAAATTAATAAATTAATACGAAATTGTGAAATAATAAACATATCTTCAGAAGAAACTATTTCTAAGAATTATCAAAAAAGAAAAGAAATTGATGATAAATTATTTGAAATTTTTTCAAATACAATTACTGATCTAAAGACTAAATTTCCAACAATAACTATATCCCAAGATAGTGGATATGATCTTTTAAAATATGAGTGTGGAGGATTTTATTCTCAGCACACTGATTCTTTTACCGTACATCCAAGAGCAGTTTCATGTTCAATTTGTTTAAATGATGATTTTGAAGGGGGAGAATTTGCATTTTTTGATCGTGAAATTATTTACAAATTAAAAAAAGGATCTATAATTACCTTCCCCTCAAACTATTTGTATCCTCATGAAATAATGCCTGTAACTAAAGGAACCAGGTATTCTATTATTACTTGGTTTAACTAAATACAAAAATAAACGAGTAAATTATGCTCTCTACACAATATAGACTTCGTTTGGAAGCAATTTGTGCAAAAATTGTACAACATGAAGAAGTGAGTTTGGAAGATATGATTTGGGCAGAGAAGCTTGCAAAAGCAAATCGCTCTGCCGCTACAATCCTCCGCCAAGCAAGAAGGAAAGCAGAAAATCCTGATATGCAGGAAGGAGATATGGATGATTTCTTAAATCAACTTGACATTGGTGGATTTGGTAATGAACGATTTGGAAAAAGTAGATTTGATAGTGTAGATGAAATCATAGATTTTTTTACAGAAGATAAACCAGATGATTGGCGTCAAAGAGATTAAAGACACTTTTTAAACTGTCCACTGACCCTTGACTTTTACAGTTAAGGGTTTTATAGTATGTGAAACACTGAAAGATGATGAATTACCAATTCCCAGACCTCAATCACATCAGCGATATTCTTCCACATATTGAAGGTTGGGATGAATTTCGTGTAATGGAGAAGGGTTGGTACACGGTAATTAACTACATGGTGGCATTTGAAGAAACCTTCTCTTACGATTCTCCTGATGGTAGTGACTCGTATCACAATATGAGTGTTCGCCGTGAATGCCGTGGTCTTATCTTTGATACTGAAACTGGTCAACTTATCTCACGTCCGTATCATAAGTTTTTCAACGCAGGAGAACGTGATGAAACTCAACTGAATAAAATTGACCTTACCAAACCTCACGTTGTTCTGGAGAAACTGGATGGTTCTATGATTCGTCCGATTCCTACCAAAGAGGGTTTCCGTCTTGCTACTAAAGCAGGAGTTACGGATGTTGCGATGAACGCAGAAGTGTTTATTGCAGATAAATCCTATTATGCTCACTTTATTGGTAAGTGCTTCCAACGAAACATCACTCCCATTTTTGAGTGGTGTTCTCGTAAGAATCGGATTGTGGTGGACTATCCAGAAGACCAACTCATTCTGACTGCTATGCGGTATGTGTCTGATGGTTCTTATGTAACTTATGAGGTTATGAAGAACTATGCAACTGCTTGGGGTATTCCAGTAGTCAAAGCAATTGCTGGTGATGAAACCGACATCACTAAAGTTATTGATCACATTCGCAAGTGGGATGATGGTGAAGGTGTAGTGATTCGTTTTGATGATGGTCATATGGTCAAAATCAAGGCAGATGATTATGTTCTACGTCATAAGTCTAAGGATGCCATCAATCAGGAGAAAAATGTTCTCCAGACCATCCTGGATGATTCTGTAGATGATTTGATTCCTCTTTTGACCCCAGAGGATGCAGAACGTGTTAAGGCGTTCCAAAATGCCTTCTGGGCATCTGTAGATAATCTTGCATCCGAAATGGCAGATCTGTATAATGCAGGAAACATCATGTATCCTGAAAAGAAAGATTTTGCAGTGGAGTTTGTGCAAAAGAAAATTCTTTCCATTCATGCTCCTATCATGTATGGTATGAAGAATGGTAAAGGATCAAAACAAATTATTGTTGATATGATCCGTAAATCGCTTACAACTCAAACCAAAGTTGATGAAAATCGCTGGTTGTTTGGTGGTTTAAATTGGAATTATTCCAGTATAGATACTATGAATTAATTAAAGGTCGATGGACAACTTACTTATTGAACCAAATAAAACGATACTTGTGCTTAATGCAAGTTATGAACCCATTAATTTTACAAATTGGAGAAGAGCAATCGTTCTTCTTCTGAAAGAGAAAGCACAGCGTTTGTCTGCCCGTGTGATTCGTCTGGTCAATTATATTAAGTTGCCCATCGAGAAAATTATGGCAAACAAACCATCACGACACATGATTTATAAGCGTGATGATCACATGTGCCAATACTGTGGATCTTTTAAGGAATTGACAATTGATCACGTAATTCCACGTTCTCGTGGCGGTGTAGATTCCTGGGAAAACATGGTAGTTGCATGTATGCCTTGCAATACTCATAAAGGAGACAAAACCCCAGAAGAATGGGGAAGACCACTTTATAGAAAACCAAAAGCACCATTTAATAAAATGACACTTGCTCTGAATAAGAGTAATGTGTCTGAATGGAAGGAGTATGTTTATGCCTGAACTTGTAATGCTCTGTGGAATTCCTACTTCTGGAAAATCCACTTATGTGAAAAAACTGAAGAATATGAAATACTGGGAGAATGCTGTTGTTCTCTCTACTGATGACTACATTGAAGAATACGCAAAACGTGTTGGACAAACTTACAATGAAGTCTTTGATGATGTAATTCCTGATGCTACTCGGGAACTTGAACTTCAACTGATTATGGCGAAGGACAAGGGTAAGAACATCATCTGGGATCAAACGAATTTGTCCAAAAAGACCCGAAAGAACAAACTTCGTAAAATTCCTTCTTTTTATGCTAGAGGTGTGGTATACTTTGAAGTATCCCTAGAGGAGGCACTGGAACGAAACAAACATCGTGAAGGAAAGTTCATTCCAGAAAGTATTCTGAAGCGAATGTGGCATCAACTTGAAATTCCAACTCGTGAAGAAGACTTTGATTATGTTGAAAAAGTTGTATCTTTAATGTAGAAAAAAACGAGGTTTTAATGCTGAAAAAGTTGACACTTAAAGAAAGGTATAACCATCATCTTGAATACACAAACGACATTGACCGTATTGTGAAAATCTTTGCCGATCGTGGTTATGAGATTTCACATACTGATGCTGTCCGTGCTTGGGAATACTATTCCGATAGTATGTGTGCAGGATGGATGTGTTTGGGTGCGGATGAAGAAGTTTTTTATGATGTTTTTTCTTATTTTGAGGAAGTGTGATGACCAAGCGTAATTGCTTCATTTTTGATTTGGACGGAACCATTTGTGATGTTCGCCATCGTCGTCAGTATGTTGCAACCAAACCACGCAACTGGGATGCCTGGAACGCTGGTCTGGTGAATGACAAACCGCATAGACCAGTTCAAATGGTTTATCAGGCACTTCGTAATTCCTATGAAACTGATTTGATTATTGTTTCTGGTCGTTCTGATGACTATAAGGATCAAACCATCAATTGGTTGACAGACAACGAAATTTTTTATGATGAAATCTATATGCGAAAGTATAAGGATCATCGTGATGATTCTGTAGTCAAAGGTGAGATTGCTGATGAGATTCTGAAAACTCATAACATTTTGGGTGTTTTTGATGACCGTCAGCGTGTTGTGAATATGTGGATTGAACGTGGCATTTGGGTTTTTGACGTAGGACAAGGTAAAGGTAATTTTTAATTATGACTGAAAGATCACAGGCATTTATGAATGCCATATGGGAAGCACGAAACTCTGGTGCTGATACTGAAGAAAAACTAGTTGCAGCAATTCTTAAAATTACTGCAGAAAATATTCAGTTTTATACTGCTCAAAATGACTTGATTGTTTTAGATAAAAATGATATGCTACAACTAGCACAGGAACTAGAAGAATGAAAATCTTTCAAATTGCAAAATGGTATGTAAGAGAAGATTATGGTAAAGAATATTGCCTAACTGTTTTCTTTAATGAACATCATGCACTTCTTCAAGTTGCAGTTGATATTGGGGATTATGGTTCTTGGTTTGACTGGCCTTATCTTCAAATTTCTATGGGATATGGAAGGTTATTTTCATTCTTATTTTCTCTTGGTAAAATAGGATTTACTTTTGATATTGCTGGTCGCAATTGGCGTGATGAATCTTTTTATGTTCAAGAGGTAAAAGAATGAGCATCTCTCAAGGTTTAGTAATGGAAGAAACTGAAGAACCTGGATTTGAAATCATTCATCTTTCTTTTCGCAAGAAGCTATCCGAGAGCATGTATGGTGGTCCAGTAAACTATTACATTGGCAATATTGTATTCCGTTTGACAAACCCAGACGCAAAACGTAGAATGGAATACTACATGCAGGAGAATGAAGACCTTCGCGTAGCACCAGACCTAGAGTTAATGGAAAAGTATTACGAAGGTCTTCACTTTGTTTTTGAAAAAGATGAAGAAGAAAATGATAATGGTGAAAAATATACACCGCTAGACATTCGTAATAAGCATGGTATCAAAGATGAAGACGTATTCATTCGTGCATACCGTCGCAACATGGCACCTCTTCATGACTTCATTCAATACAATGAGAAGTTTGATTGTTACCGAATGCACGAATACTTCCAAGATACACCAGTAGTTCGTGGTATAATGCAGTATCTACAAGATATGAAAGATGGTAAACCAAATCCTAGTAGAACGGTTTATCATGAACAATTTATTAACACACTTGAAAACCTTTGTTGGTGGTGGGACTGATGAAAGAACTTCCCGATAAAAGAGAACTTGATATTATGTGGACGGTTGCTACGTCGTCCAGTATTGAAACTGGCACAAGACCCCATTACGGATTTGCCCAGATGTTGTATGATTACCTTGTAGACAAAAAACCCCGCGTTCAACTTGGTGATGACTAAATTCTACACAAAACTCCCAAACTGTGATGTTCTTCGCAGTAAGATTGACGTTTTCGAACTGACTGATGAAGAAGAAAATCAAACTTATCGTGTAGAACTCACGGTAGATAATAGTGGTATCTTCATTACCTCTTGCGAAGGTGGTGCTCGTGAAGATATGAGTATTGGTCAAAAGGACTTGGCAATTGCCGTTGCTCGTGCTATCCTGGAAGCATACGGAGAAGTTTGATGAACCTCAAAGAAAAGAAAGCACTCCTCAAAAAACTTGAGACTGCCTACAACACCTGTATGGATTGTGGGCGAACCTATGGTGTTTATTCTGTAGGTTGTTCTTCTGTTTATACATCAACATGTGATGTGTGTGGTGAAACCAAACCTATCACAGAAACTCGTGATTTTGGATACTTTTATACTGGTATTCGTAAACTAAAGGAAGAAATTAAAAATGAAAACCCATCCAGCAAATGATTGGAAATGGTTAGATGATGTAGAAGATGGGTTTTTAGAGTGGTTTAATGGGGATTATGGTGAGTTTTCTATTAGATCTGAATGGTTTTTTGGAGATTGTGAAGTAGAAGACGAAAAAACCCGTAAAGATTTAATGTATAAATGGTTACATGCCGCTTATTGCTCTGGATATGAAATGGCATCATATGCTAAACTAGAACAAGAGCAGGACACTTGATCAACTGGCATACTACTTCTTCACAGGAGTGGTGTTTTGCCTTATAATAATTACATAAATGAGAGGACAATGACTATCCGTAAACTCGCCAGTATCGCTGAAATTACTTACATCAAACCGATTGAAGGTGCTGATGCTATTGAATGTGCCATCGTGAATGGTGGTTGGCCCGTAGTGGTCAAGAAAGGTGAATATCAAGTTGGTGATGTTGCCATCTATCTTGAGATTGATAGTTGGGTTCCTCACGAACTTGCTCCTTTCCTGAGTAAGGGTCAAGAACCCCGTGAATATAACGGTGTGAAGGGTGAGCGTCTTCGTACTGTAAAACTTAGGGGGCAAATCTCACAGGGACTTCTGCTTCCTATTGACCTTACTTTCTTCCGTGACCCTGGCACAGATGTAACTCAAACCCTTGGCATTCAGAAGTGGGAACCACCCATTCCTGCTCAACTTCAGGGCACGATGAAGGGTAACTTCCCTCACTTCATTCCTAAAACTGATCAAGAACGTTGCCAGAACCTTCGTAAAGAAATCTTTGAGATCCACAAAGATGAGATCTATGAGGTTACTACCAAGCTTGATGGTAGCAGTATGACTGTGTATGTCAAGAATGGCGAAGTTGGTGTCTGTTCTCGTAATATTGATCTAAAAGAAACTGAAGGTAATAGTTTCTGGAAAGCAGCACGAGAACAGAATATTGTTGAGGCACTTGCCCGTATCAGTGAAGACAAAGGTGAAGAGTATGCTATTCAAGGTGAGTTGATTGGTGAGGGTATCCAAGGTAATCCTGAGAAACTCAAGGGTCAACGTTTCTATCTGTTTGACATCTTCAGTATTACTGAGGGTCGTTATCTTCTGGTGAACGAGCGTTACAGCATTCTGGATAGCATGAATAACCTTTATGGTGCTGATATTGAGCATGTGCCTATCATTGATGGAGACCTTCGTGTTGCTCAAGCATACGATACCATTGATGATCTGCTAGAATATGCTGAAGGTCCATCGCTAAATCCTCAAACTAAGCGTGAGGGCTTGGTATTCAAGTCGTGGGAGAGTGATTTTACTTTCAAAGCTATTGCCAACTCGTATCTTCTGAAGCACAAAGACCGATGAAACTATTTGATTATCAAACTTACGAGGATTATGGAAAGGAATGGTTCCTCCAAATTCTCACACGTCCTAATTTTGCTTTGTTTGATTTTACTCTTCAGTGGGATGATTTTGGTTCTGATGAAATCTTTCCAGCAATTTCATTAAGCATTGGATCTAGACATTTGCTTGGATTTTTTATCCGATACAAACGATTTCAATTTGATTGTAGTATAATTGATACAAAACCAAGAGACCTTGGATGGTACAGGGGGAAGTATGACTACTAGAGCACTGCAAATCTTGGAATGCACAATGGAACTCTCTATGAGACCCAAAAGTAAAGATAGGCAGAAGTTGATTGCTCGTGTAATCAATGAAGTTGCTGATAGATTATGCACTGATTGTGGAGAACTTGAAGACCCAGTATCTGTGTTGCGTGAAATTGCTGATGAGGTAGAAGCATTATGAGTAGAAAATCCAGAGCACAACAAATAATGAATGAGTATTATAGTAAGTTAGGTCCAGGACCATATTACTATGATAATTCTGCCGTTGCTGCTGCTTTCCGTGAAGCAGTTGAAGGTCTCAATATTGAACCTGACCCTGACCGAGAGTTGAGTATGGAAAAGCATTATTTCATCAAAGGACAAAACTGGGTAAAGGATGCTATACTGCGTCTTGCTGATGAGTTGGAGGATGATGAACTATGACTGCTGAACGAGTTTGGACACTACATCTCAATCATTCTGATGTGATTGAGATTTACAACACCACTACTGATGCTATCATTAAACGAAAGATTGAAAATCATTTTCTTGCTGATAAGATGAGTAACTGGAGGAACTGGTCTCCAGAACAGTGGGATGCTGTGAGAAAATACTATGATGCTCACAACGATTATCCCAAAGATTGTTGGTGGGATGTAGAAAAAGGTGATTGGTCTTATTTGGGTTCAGATGGAGAACTTCATGGTCCTGCTTATTTCCCTATGTGTAATTGATTATGGTTGAAAAAGTAAAGTTTTTATGCATCACTCGTGTGATTGATGACCGCAAAGGTATTCATTATCTTGATGCTATTGATGAGAATGGTATTCACTGGTCTGCCGAAATGGACAACAAACAAGAGAAATGGTTAGTGTATACTAAACTCTGGACCAGAGATCCTCAACATCCTTACAATTTTTGATGGAGGAAACTAATGGATAATAAAGATGCAATTATTTTTAGTGTATTGATTATCGGTATTCTATCTGTCTTTGGAGTTGTTATTGGTATGACTCACTGGGACGCACAACAAGTTCGTCTGATGTATCAAACAGCATACACAAAGAATATGGATTGTCGTAGTGATAGCAAAAGGTCTATCTATGAGGTAGAAAAGGTATGTGGTCCTGTTCCCAAGTTTGAGGATTATGCGAAATGAAACTTACCGCACACGAACTCGCAGTTATTACTGATACACTCACTCATTCTCTAGCAGTATCAAACTGGAGTGGTTATTATACTCCTAAGTCAAGGGAAAATGTGAGGGATTTGATTGCTACGATTATGGATAGTATGAGTGTAGAAGTTATCACAGACAAACCAAACTTCACTATTGATGCCGACGCAGGTATTTGAAATGACCGAACTTCGTTTATGTAAAGATTGTAAGTGGTATAAGAAAGATTGGTTTGAACACCTTACTGGTGCTGGAACTATATTTGATACTTGCCACAATCCAGTATTGAGTGAAAATCTGGTAACTGGAAAAAGTAATGGTCGTAAATTCTGTGATAATATGAGATTACCTTATGGTGGATGTGGTGAAGAAGGTAAGTATTGGGAGGCACGGAAATAATGAAAGTTTATGATTACCGAATTGTAGAAGATCTCAATTTGGATACTATGAAACCTTATTTTACAATTCAAAAATATAATCTTCTTACACAAGAATATAACCTCCACTCAAATGCCCGTATTCAAACACTTGAAGAAGCGCAAGAAGCAATTAGGATGTTAAGGAAATACAAAGAACCAATTTATCATTATTGTGATTAGGTGATATAAATAAGAATGTCTATAGGAACGGCAATTCTCTACGGACAGATTAGGTGCTCTTTGGGCACCTTTTCTATTATAAATAATAGTGCCGTTCTTGTAGAATAGAAATGACTTCACAAAGTCCAAGAATATATTTGTATAAGATTACCTTTGAAGAGGTTTCTTATTACTACTATGGAGTTCATAAAGAAAAGAAGTTTGGAGAATATTATATGGGTTCTCCAAAAACAAACAAATGGTGTTGGGAACTTTATACTCCAAAGAAACAAATATTAGAAATTTTTCCTTATACTGATGAAGGTTATATTAAAGCACAAGAAGTTGAAGGAAGATTAATTAGACCAGTTTATAATACCGATAAATGGTGTTTAAATGAGAGTTGTTTGGGAGTTTTTTCTTTAGAGCAAAAAAGTAAAGCAGGTAAAATTGGTGGTAAAAAAATAGTAGAAGAAAAAATAGGATTATTTGGAAGAACTAAAGAAGAAATGAAGGAAACTAGTAGAAAGGGAGGAGAAAAAGCATATGAACTTGGTATAGGAGTTCATTCATTATCTTCTAATGAAAAAAAGAAATGTGGAAGTAAAGGTGGAAAAATAGCATATGAAATGAAAATTGGAGTTCACGGAAGAAGTAAGGAAAAAATGAGTGAGGATGGTAAAAAGTCGGGTAAAATTGCTTATGAACTTGGAGTTGGAGTTCACGGAAGAAGTAAGGAAAAAATGACAGAAGATGGAAGAAAAGGAAGTAAAAATACTAACTTTCAAGTATGGGAATGCACTGAAACTGGATATACTGCTAATCCAGGAAATCTTTCAAAATATCAAAAAGCAAGAGGAATAGATACTTCCAAAAGAAAACGAATATCATAAGGACACTTGAAGAACTGGCATAAGGACATTTGAAAACAGGTGTCCTTTGTCGTATAATGACCTCATACACAAAGGACTTATGACGAATACAGCATACCAAATCTGGGAAACATTCAAAGCAGAACTTACACAACCAGCAACAGATGATATGAAAGAAGCACTTGCTACTGCTATCCGTGAGATTGCTAATCAATATCAATACTATCAGTGTTGTAAAGATGAAGGTGTAGAAGATATGGTAGTTGATGCTCAAAAACTTTATGAACTTTCTTATGATGTGGAGGCACT
>JACCDY010479122.1_pt1 | contig 79078 bp, 79 predicted proteins | sample 7446391 | NCBI WGS metagenome assembly JACCDY01 (sample SAMN15323451, study PRJNA562643) | freshwater metagenome | isolation source: river surface water | place: USA:Blue River Watershed | collected 2017-08-18
CTCTAACGTTAAAATCTAGCGGGATGACGAAACTACCTCTTTTGGATGAGATTTCAACATCACTTCGAATTCTTGAGAGTTTAAAAACTCGGTAATCGTTCCTATTGAGGTCAAATCCAACTACGTACCATTCCCCTCTCCACGCACTTAACCCCATCGGACAAATAACCCGTCTATCTGAATTCGCCTCGTCATTCTTTTCATAGTCGAAGCTAATCTCCGATTGCGTTGAAATTGCCGTACTTATCGCCTTTAGTCCTGAATTTAGGAGTATCGAATTATCAATCTCAATATTGATATTACGTTCAGCATCTATTCGTAAGGCTTCTATTTTCAGAGCAATTCGATGTGCATCCTCCGCAAAGTCTGATGCATTCAAATAATTAATAGCCGTTGCCAAGATGCCAAGTTCTTCAGCAGAAAATATGGGTTTCATGGAGAATCGCTCCGGCGAAATTCGATAACCGATTTCATCTTCAAAGAGCGGGTCATCATTTATCACTTCAATATCTATACCTAAAGCGCGGAGTTCATCTTTATCTCGTTCAAACATGCGCTCCATGGCTTCAGATGCGCCGTCATATCCTGCAACCTTTTTGAAGATCTCTGATTTCGACATATGGCGTTTAGCTCCCAGTAGGGCCATAGTCAGATTAATCAATCTCTCTGTTTTTGCCGCCGACACAGCGCGAGATTATCGTTTCAAACACGATAAGGTGCGGTCATGAAGAAAACATTTGCAGCTTTGCTGGTACCGGTACTTTTTTCAGCTCTAGCCGGTTGCACAACGGATGGTGGCGCACCTTCAACCGAACCGAATGGTGATATTTCAAATAACAACCTCCCAATCGTTTCTACTAATGCCGGAGATGCCCCAGAAATCACCGCTCCAACGGGCAATCCACCAACAGAACTGATTGCAAATGATGTGATTGAAGGAACTGGCGCTACTGCGACAGTTGATTCAACGGTAACCGTTCATTACACGCTGATGTCTTGGTCTTCAGGACAGATACTTGAAAGTTCCTGGAGTAGCGGACCTGCAACCTTTCCATTAAATCAAGTCATTCTTGGTTGGCAACAGGGAGTCCCTGGAATGAAAGAAGGCGGAAGACGATTACTTGTTATACCTCCGGCTTTAGCTTATGGCGAATCAGGTGCGGGATCTGTTGGTCCAAACGAAACACTAATTTTCGTTGTTGACCTAATCAGTATTCAATGATCCCTTAGTTGGACGACGTTTCCTTCGAATCGGCTTATCTTTAGTTTTACGTGCCAGAAGCAGAAATCCAGTGTGCGCGTTCATGCTGTGCGCTGGGCGAACAGCTAATCCTTCCAAATGCCAGTTTCGCAACAGCGTTTCAAAAGCTTCTGGTTCTGAAAATTCATTGCTCTCACGAATTGCTTCTGCGGTTCTCGATAACTGAGTTGTCGTAGCCACATAACAGCAGAGCACTCCTCCATTTCGTAGAGCTTTTATTGCAGAATCGAGTGCGTCCCAAGGAGCGAGCATGTCATATATAACTCTGTCAAAATTTCCTGCATATTCGCCACTTTGAACTTCGCCACTTTTAAGAATCCAGTTCGTTGGAACGTATCCGAAATAGTTTTTAACACTTTCTTTTGCAACATCACGAAAATCATCCCTTACTTCATAAGAGACGAGTTCGCCATTTTCGCCGATCGCACGCAGAATCGAAATCGAAAGAGCGCCACTTCCAGCGCCAGCCTCCAATACGCGTGCTCCTGGGAAAATGTCTGCAAAGCCAATTATCGTTGCACTATCTTTTGGGTAAATAATGGTTGCGCCTCTTGGCATAGAAAGTACATAGTCGTTTAACAAGGGACGAAAAACTTGATAATTAGATCCACTGCTGGAGGTGACGACTACACCTTCTTCTTTGCCAATAATTTCATTGTGATTAATCCATCCTCTATGTGAATGCCACTGTCCACCTTCAATTAGGTAGAACGAATACAGCTTCCCTCGTTCATCAGTGAGCTGGACGCGATCTCCAGGCGCTAATACTCCGTTTCCTAAAGTTTTCATTCTTCAATTATCTCCAAGAAATGACGATAAAGGAATTCCATTGAAATTCCAGCAAGTCCATTTACAAATAATGAACGATCGTTTACTTCAAAGGAACTATGCGGATTTATTCCTAATAGAAAGGCACCTGAATCTCTTGCAGCTCTCATTCCGGTTAACGAATCTTCAATTATTAGGCAACGCGCTATATCGACTTTCAACCTCTTTGCGGCCTCTAAATAGCCCTCAGGATCCGGCTTTGAAAAAGTTACATCTTCACTGCATATTGCCACCTGAAAGTATTCTTCATCGAAGGAAGAAAGCACCGAATCCATGATGCCCCGATTACTTGCAGTAACTAAAGCCATAGGAATATTGGCATTTCGAAATTGAGAGAGTAATTCATATGCTCCAGGTGCAAATTTTGTATCGGTCGCTAAACGGTCAGCCATCCGAGCTACCAATTTGTTTGCCAGAACATTCGGCTCTAATTCTTCCTCAACAAGGTTACGCATGTACGCATCTAATCTAGATATTGGACCACCTAAGCAAGCAATGGAATCTGATTCTTTCCAGACTACTCCGTACTCTGACATCAATTTAGCCTCTTCTTCGGCCCAAATTGGTTCACTATCTACAAGAGTTCCATCCATGTCCCAAAGAATGGCATCAAATAAATTCAAAATTAAATCAATTCGCGTTGAAGTATTTAGCTTCAGGATGGTGTACTACTATCGCTGATGTTGATTGTTCTGGATGTAATTGATGCTCTTCAGATAATGTAACATCTATCCGCGAGACGTCCAATAATTTACATAATTGAACTTGCTGCGATAGATCCGGACAGGCAGGATACCCAAAGCTATACCGTGATCCTTGATAACCTTGGTCAAGAACTGAATTTAGGTCTTTATCAGATGGAAGATTAATCTTTAACTCGGAACGAATTCGCCCATGCCAGTATTCCGCAAGTGCTTCTGTAAGTTGCACAGACAAACCGTGCAACTCGAGGTAACGGCGATAATCATTAGCTTCAAATAATTGGTTTGTAATCTCACTAATCCTCGAACCCATCGTAACAACTTGAAGTGCAATTACATCCAATTCATCTGACTCTTTGCTTCGGAAGAAATCAGCGATACAAAGCCTGCGATCTCGACGTTGTCGCGGAAATGAAAAACGAGCTACTTCTTCTCTATTATCTTTATCAACTAAAACCAAATCATTTCCCTCGCTAAAGCATGGGAAGTATCCGTAAACAACAGCTGGGGTAAACCAAGAATTAATCTGCGATTCCGCCAGTAAATCGCGCAGTCTAGGCCGAGCTTCCTCTAATACTGCAGAAAAACTATCTTTACCTCCTTTTAACCCCCACTGTCCGACAAATAGGGCTCTCTCATCAATCATCTTTGCAAAATCTTGTAGAGGTATACCTTTAACAACCTTAGTTCCCCAGAATGGTGATTGCGGTATCAAATTTTCTGTTGAAACATCACTCCGTCGCGTTTCAATCGAATCATTTCGATCATCAACTCGCTTTGTTGCCCGCTTCTTAAGCGCTGGAAGTTCAATATTTGATTGGCCTTGCTTTAATGCCATCAATTTATCCATTAATGACAGTCCTTCGAAAGCATCTTTTGCGTATCGCACCGTTCCGGGGAAGTTGCTAGCCAAATCATCCTCTACGAAGGTACGAGTTAACGCAGCACCTCCAAGCAGTACTGGCCACTTATTCGCTAAACCTCTTGTCGTCAATTCCTCCAAGTTCTCTTTCATTATTACTGTGGATTTAACGAGTAGACCGCTCATGCCAATCACATCCACATTATTTGACTCAGCTGCCTCAACTATCTGATTAATAGTTTGCTTAATGCCAATATTTACTGTGCGATATCCATTATTCGTTAGAATAATATCAACAAGATTCTTCCCGATATCATGCACATCTCCCTTTACTGTGGCAAGCAGAATCGAACCACGTTCTTGCGCATCTGACTTCTCCATAAATCCTTCGAGATATGCAACAGCGATCTTCATAACTTCGGCCGACTGAAGAACGAATGGCAACTGCATCTGTCCGCTACCGAATAGTTCTCCGACAACTTTCATTCCGGAAAGGAGGTCATCATTTATGATTGAAATTGCAGATTTACCCTCAGATAGCGCCTCATCCAAATCTCTCTCTATTCCCGCTTTTTCGCCATCGATGATTCGACGTTGTAGTCGATCGGATAAAGGAAGCTCTGCTAACTCCTCTGCCCTACTTTTCCGCGCGTTTTGAGAGGAAACATCTTCAAATATCTCAAGGAATCGAGTAAGAGGATCATAGATACATTCGTCATTTTTGTATTGCCTGCGATCGTAAACTAGGTCTAGCGCAACATTAAGTTGTTCCTCTGGTATTTTATTTAGTGGAACAATTTTTGATGGGTGAATTATTGCCGAGTCAAGACCGGCTTTTACCGCTTCTGCGAGGAAGACCGAATTCAAAATCACTCTAGCGGCTGGTTTGAGACCAAATGAAACGTTGCTGACACCCAACGTTGTATTAACTTCTGGAAATTCTAATTTCAACTGAGCAATCGCCTCGATGGTTTCACGAGCATCGCCTCTAGTTTCTTCTTGACCAGTTGCAATCGGAAAAGTTAAACAATCTACAATTATGTCTTCATGCGCAATGCCCCAATTGCCGTGAAGATCTTCAATTAATCTTCGAGCGACTTCAACCTTCCAGTCTTTTGTACGGGCCTGACCCTTCTCATCAATAGTTAAAGCAATGACGGCTGATCCATGCTCTTTAACGAGCGGCATGATTCTTGCGAATCTTGAGTCGGGCCCATCGCCATCTTCATAATTCACTGAATTGATAACGCATCGACCACCGAGGGTTTCTAGACCGGCTCGAAGAGTCTCTGGCTCAGTTGAATCAAGAACTATTGGAAGAGTTGATGCCGTTGCTAGTCGTGACGCGATCTCACGCATATCTTTGGCGCCATTTCGCCCCACATAATCCACAGAGAGATCAAGAAAGTGCGCTCCATCTCTGATCTGCTCTTTTGCTATTTCAATACATTTATCCCAGTTATCTTCTAAAAGCGCATCACGAAAAGCTTTGCTGCCATTGGCATTCGCCCGTTCACCGATAGATAAATAGGTTTGATCCTGGCTAAATGAAACATATTGATAAAGTGAAGAGGCGCCGCTATCCGGCGTAACTTCCCTCTCAAAGGTCTGCGCCTGATCATTTAGTTTTCGGATCGAAGTGACAAGTTCTAATAGATGTTCGGGCGTAGTTCCGCAACATCCTCCAACGAGCCGCACTCCGTAGTTATTTACAAAGCCAACTAGAGCATCAGAGAACTCTTTTGGCTGTAGTGGATATCGAGCGCCACCGTCTTCTAGAACCGGAAGCCCAGCATTTGGCATACAAGAAATTGGAATCGTGGTGTGCTTTGATAGATAACGTAAATGTTCACTCATTTCAGTCGGTCCGGTGGCGCAATTCAATCCAATCAGATCGATTTTTAAAGCCCCAAGGGAATTTAATGCGGCTCCAATTTCGCTACCAAGTAACATGGTGCCGTTCGTCTCTATTGTCACTTGTGCAATGAGAACAATATCTTTCTTTGAACTTGCAATAGCGCGACGTGACCCATTTACTGCTGCCTTGGCTTGTAAAAGATCTTGTGTTGTCTCAATAAGTAAGCCATCTGATCCGCCTTCGATCAGGCCTTTAGCTGCCTCAAAATAGGAGCTTTCCAATTGCGCATACTCAACGTGCAGAAGTGTTGGAAGTTTCGTGCCTGGTCCTAATGAACCGAGAACCCATCGTTTTGGTGAGTATTCCGCAGCAACATTTGCCGCAATCTCTGCGCCAGCTTTCGCAAGTTCATAAGTGCGTTCCGGGATTCCGTATTCGCCTAGATTTCCTAAATTTGCACCGAAAGTGTTGGTTTCAATGCAGTCAACGCCCGCATCTAAATATTTTCGATGGATCTGTGCAATTAAATCGGGCCGAGTGATGTTTAGAATTTCATTGCAACCTTCATAACCCTGAAAGTCCGAAAGGGAAGGATTGGCCGCTTGAATCATGGTTCCCATAGCTCCATCGGCAACCAAGGTCCGCGTTTGCAAGGCAGCACGAAGAGTAAGACCAGATTTCAACGCGCTCATCGCACGAACTTTATCGTAGGGTTCTTTCATGCACCTGCTTAAAAGTAAATACGCGTTACGAACCCCAGTAATGCTCTGCGCTTTCGCTGGTTGGAACGATGCCGCAGAGGCAGCTACGCAAGCCATTTCACATTTGATGAAAGTTTGGGACTCACACCTTGTGGCAGAAGTAGATTCTCAAGACTATTACGATTTTCAAGTTAATCGACCAAGTGTCCAAATTGATGATTCAGCGATTAGAAAAATCAGTTGGCCAACTTCATCTATCTATGAAGTAGCAACACCGCATCTCGAGCACGACTTCATAATAGTCAAAGGCATAGAACCATCTATGCGATGGCAGAGTTTTTGCGCAGAAATACTTGACCTAGCAGATGACTATGAAGTGCGATCTTCTATTACTTTCGGATCTCTTTTGGCAGATGTACCTCATACCAGACCAATTGTGGTAACTAGCAGTGGTGCGACGCCCGAGATATCGAATCGATTGGGTTTAGCTATTTCAAAATATGAAGGGCCAACTGGGATAGTTGGCGTGCTACAAGACTTCGCTAGCAAACGTGATATTGATGCAATATCGCTGTGGGCATCCGTGCCACATTATGTCTCGACACCTCCCTGCCCCAAGGCATCACTGGCTCTTATCAACTCTCTCGAAGAGCACTTATCGATCGAAATTCCGGTGACAGATCTTGTTGAATCTTCTAAAAATTGGGAAGTTCAAGTCAATAAAATTGCGCAAGAAGACAATGAAATTGGTGACTACGTTAAGGAACTGGAAAAGAATAGAGATGCAGCCGACCTGCCAGAGGCCACCGGTGAATCTATTGCTAAAGAGGTGGAGAGATTTCTACGAAGTAATCCCGAGCTTTAAAAAGCAATACCCAAGTAAAGATCTATGGCTCTCGATAATTCGCCAGGATGTCCGCCAGATTCGCCATTTTCTGTTTTCGAACACCAGGAATTTAGCAAATCAAATACTGAAACTGTATCCATGTCATTAGCAAGCGCCTTAACCATTGAAATTATTAGATCTTTTGTTGGAGCTACTTCTTCTCTAGAAAGACAAGATTGCATCCTTCTACAGAATGCTTCAGTTTCTATGATTTGGCCGTCAGTCCAAGCGAAGTATTCGCGATAATTTCGATTAATTAGCGCCGCACGAAGAACGTTTGGATCGATACCTTCAGCAAGCAGCTTTGATACAAAAACCAGATTGCCTCGACTCTTGCTCATTTTTTCGCCTTCATAACCAATCATTCCGGTATGTGAGAATATTTGCGCTAGTGGCATTCCACGCAATGCCATCGCTTGATAATTCGACATATAGTGATGCGGGAAAAGAAGATCTTGGCCTCCCCCTTGCAAAGAAATACAATGATGCAAACCTCGTTTCAAATATCCAAGTGCGATCGCAACACATTCAATATGCCACCCGGGTCTTCCAGCACCAAAGGAGCTGTCCCAGCTTGGCTCCGATGGTCGAGCTTTCTGCCATAGAAGATTGTCTAAAGGATGTCTCTTTCCGGCACGATCGGGATCACCACCCCGTTCTTTGAAGATGGCGATCGCCTCAATTTCAGAAAATGGAAGATTTTCAAGCGCTCCAGGGATACGTTGCAGATCTAGTTAGAGATCACCATCAAGATTGTAGGTGAAACCCCTTCCTTCAATCTCCTCAATTGCTTTAATAATGAGATTCATATTCTCGGTGACGCTCTCATAGAAATTTGGAGGATTTACTCTGAGCTTTGACATATCATCTTTAAAAAGTGCGATCTGCGAATCAGCCAAATCTTCCCAAAGAATGCCATCTCGATTAGCACGTACTAGAAGAGGATCATCTATATCGGTGATGTTCTGCACGTAACTAACTTTGCGACCAGATGCAATTAAAAACCGATTAATTAAATCGTAAGTTAAATAGGTTGCAGCGTGACCAAGATGGGTAGCGTCGTAGGGAGTAATACCGCATACATACATCGATACCTCGGTATCAGAAATAGCTTCGAGACTGCCGGAATACGAATTAAATAAAAACAATTGAGGATGAACTTCTCTGGCCAGACTTGAAGGAGGCAAGAATGGTTTAGCCCAGAGTTGCATTAGCAAAGCGTATCTTGATATTTCACTCAGACCGGAGGCCAAGGAACCGTCGGCCATTCCTCAGATGGAAGCGGAAACGATCCGTCTTTCAACAATTTCTCTACCCGAGCGATGAGCGCTTCAATCTCCTCGACAGAAAGCAATTCGCGTAAATTGAGAGTTTGAGATATCAGTCCACTATGAAGAATTGCTAGTTGATCCAATTCTTCTGGACGCAAAGCAAGGCCGGCAAATTGCCATAGAACTGTTCTTAATTTGTTTTCGACGTGAAACGTAACTCCATGATCACAGCCAAAAATTCTCGATTTGCCATCCACTAAAATATGCCCAAATTTTCGATCGGTATTATTAATAACGGCATCAAAAAGTGCCATAGAACGAATTTCAGGCTGATCTGATTGTCCAAGGACAATAACATCAACGCTTTCGTCAATGTCAATCCATTCCTGGACTGACCCTAAACCAAAAGGACCATCTCTAAGCAGAGTTCTTGGCACGAGATCAAACTTGGCATAATCGCTAACTAGATAAGCAGCTATCTCTCGATTTGCAAGATTTCCGTTTGGGAAATCCCACAAGGGACGCTCTCCTGCAATTGGCTTATAGATTACCTTTTTAGATTGACCATTAAGAAATACCTCTCCAAAAAGTGTCGCATTGGATGCATCAACTAATCTTCCAAGAACTTCCATCGTGCCATCGGCTAACAAGTCATTCATCCCATACGCCTATAGCCGTTGGATCTTGGACAGAGATGACCATCAGAATTAATCGGACCTCCGCAAAATAGGCATGGCTGACGGCCTGCTGCCACAACTTCTAAAGTGTGCGATGAAAATCCTGTTAGCAGATCGGGTGAAACAATGATTTCTAATCCCTGAGATTCTCTTGCGAATCCATTTTCGCCAGCATCATCAATGCCTTCTACTTCAATGTGGAATCTTTCAGACTCGGGACGCCAAGTAATCGTGATAACGCCAATCTGAAATTCACTTTCTAACGGAGTTATTAATTGAAATCTATGATTATCTACCTGTTTCTTTAGGTTAAGGTCTTGAAGTATCTGAATAGATTTTCGAGCTAGCCCTTCGGCTTGACTCTTCTCAAGAGCAAAAGAAAAGACGCTTTCGCCGTTTCCAACCTGCAGGAAAAATTCTCTTTCGCCAGGAAGGCCTATTGTTCCGATTACGAAATGTTTTGGATCTTCGAAACGGAATTTCTTCATGCTCATCTATCGGTACCGCCACCTATTTGGAATCTTTGATTCAAGCTTCCATTCCATCTTTTCTTACTTTTCTGATTGAGAAATAGCAACTTCTGAGTTTCAATATTAAATGCGGTTAGAGAAGCTGGATCTATCGTCATCTTCTGGAAATGCTTTAGCTGCAACCCAAGTAAGACGGTAATGGCAATCTTTATGATGTCACCGTGAGACACAATTAAGACGTTTTGGTCCTTAAAATGTTTTTCAATAGAAACAAGAGCGTTCTTAACTCGCTTTGCAGCATTTCTGAAGCTCTCACCTCTAGCAAAAGTGAATCTTTCAGGATTATTTTGAATTATCTGCCATTCCTTTTTTTGAGCCAATGCTTTTAGCTCTTTGCCTGACCAAATCCCATAATCCATTTCCAGGAAATCTTCCATTTCAAGGATAGTAATGTCGGCTTTTTTACGAAATGGTTCTATTGTTTGCATACATCGCTCTAGCGGGCTTGAAATTATTACATCAAATTTATAATTTGATAGCTGTTTGACCAAACCCTTCGCTTGCTTTGATCCCCTCTCTGAAAGACGTATACCCGGAGTTCTTCCCGCCAGTAATCCGAGTTCGTTCGCAAGAGATTCTGCGTGCCTCAGAAAGAAAATCGTAGTCACATATCAAGAGTATCCATGATTTCTTAAATCATCTTGCTAGGGTCGCCAAATGGAAATTCGATCGGTGGGAAACTCAGGCATCAGAGTTTCTCGAATGGCCCTGGGAACTATGACATGGGGCCGCGATACCGACGAGCAGGAAGCAGCTGATCAGCTGAAGCTTTTTTTGGATGCAGGTGGAAATTTCATTGATACCGCCGCGTTATATGGAGATGGGGATAGCGAGCGAGTGCTCGGCGGTTTAATAGAAGCGATGGCAAACCGCGAAGAATTAATCGTGGCCACAAAAGCTGGAATATCTCTACGTGAAGGCGAACGTGTTATTGATAATTCGAGAAGAAGTTTGCTCGCGGATCTGGATAAATCTCTCAATCGCTTGAATACCGACTATGTAGATATATGGCAAATACATACTTGGGATGAAAACGTCCCACTTGATGAAACGTTGGGCGCTTTGGATACTGCCGTAAGTAGCGGCAAAGCACGTTATGTCGGAATATCAAATTTTAATGGTTGGCAAACAGCGAGAGCAGTAACTTTGCAGAATCCTATTTTTGGCCATGCACCGATAGTTAGTACTCAGAACGAGTTTTCGCTCTTAAATCGAAAAAATGAAAAAGAAGTTTTAGCCGCAGCACAGAATTTGGGAATTGGTTTCTTTGCCTGGTCTCCTCTTGGTCGCGGCGTTCTCACTGGAAAATATCGATCTGGACTGCCTTCTGATTCAAGAGGCGCAAGTCCCCACTTTGCTAGCTTTATCGAACCTTACTTATCTGAGCGTTCTTCAAGAATTGTCGAAGCGGTGATGGTTGCAGCTGATGGTTTGGGATTATCACCGTTAGAAGTGGCGATTGCATGGGTCAGGGATATCCCCGGAATGACTTCGATAATTATGGGAGCTCGAACTGGTGCACAGATGAGAGGAATCTTAGGCGCCGAAAAAGTTGAACTAGCAATACCTATTCGTGAAGCACTTGATGAAGTATCAAGCTTTTGACATGAATCGGTATAAAGCTCTAACTCCAAAAAGTAAAGATTCGATCGGAACTCTTTCATCTACCCCGTGAAAAAGGGCCATGAAATCAATATCTGCAGGCAACGCTAGTGGACTAAAGCCATAGCCAGTTATACCTAATTTTGCCAAAGCTTTGTTATCTGTTCCACCACTCAAAACATACGGAACAACAATACCTTCAGGATCCTCTGCCAATATCGAATCAATCATCTTTGAGACAAGTTCGCCTGCAAAATCTACTTCAAGAGGAATGTCTGACACCAAGCTCTCCACTTCAATATCAGGTCCGATAATTTCTTTGATTGTAGGAAGTAACTCATTCTCATATCCTGGAATAGTTCGGCAATCGACTACCGCCGTGGCGCTCTGTGGGATTACGTTGGCTTTATATCCTGCTTCCAGCATTGTTGGATTACTCGTATTCGTTAATGTGGCACCAATCATTTTTGCGGCAGGACCAAGCTCAGCTAGGAGCTCCTTCAAATTGGATTCATCGTATGGAATGCCAGACAACTCAGATATTTTCTTAAAAAGAACTGAATTCGTCTTTGTTACACGTTGCGGCCAGATAAAGTTACCAATATTGGTTACGGCCTGGGATATTTTTGTGACAGCGTTGGCACGATTTAACAATGAACCGTGGCTTGCAATTCCTCTAGCTGTTAAACGAATCCACTCGATGCCCTTTTGTGAAGTTTCAAGTAGATACAATCGTTTACCTGATTTTAAAGTAACCGAGAATCCCCCAACCTCTGAAATCGTTTCTGTGCAGTTATCAAAAATTTCCGGATGATTTTCCGTTAACCATCTGGACCCATAGATTCCACCGGCTTCTTCGTCCGCAAAGAAAATCAATACGATCCTGCGACGCGGTTTGATTCCATGTCTTGCCCAAAGTCTGACTACGGCGAGAATCATCGCGTCCATATCCTTCATGTCGACTGCGCCCCTACCCCATATTGCGCCGTCTTTTATTAATCCTGAAAAGGGATCAACGCTCCAATCATCTTTATTTGCTGGCACTACATCGATATGACCGTTAACAATCAAACCTGGTAATTCGCTTTCTGTTCCTGCAATTTCAGCTACTACTGAACATCGTTTTGGCGCAGATTCGTAGATTTTTGCGGATATACCCACCTCCGCTAGCTTTGAAACTACGTATCGCGCAACAGCCTCTTCATCGCCTTTGCCTTCACCGTAATTAACACTTGGAATCCGAATAAGTTCCTGACAAAGAGTGACAACATCTGCTTCTAATTCCGATAAAAGCTCAGGACTTAAATTCAGCAAAGATTTATCCATGGGCTAAAGTATGCCCTCTATTGTCCGGGTGGCGGAATTGGCAGACGCGCTAGCTTGAGGTGTTAGTTCCCGAAAGGGATTAGGGGTTCAAGTCCCCTCTCGGACACGTGGAGTGACTATGCTCCAGCCGTGGTTGATTCGCAAAGCGGCTCCAAAAATCATTTCTCTTTAGAATCAGCGTTATCGCTTATCGCAGATGTACCGGATTATCCAAAACCAGGAATACTTTTCAAAGACATAACACCTCTCCTTGCAAACGGTTCAGGATTCGCAAAGATCATTGAGGAACTTGCAAAACAGATCAAAAACCTTAATGTGCGGGTTGATGCCATCGTAGGCATCGAAAGTCGAGGTTTTATTCTGGGTGGAGCTTTAGCTAATAAATTAGAAATCGGATTCGTAACAGTGCGAAAACCGGGAAAATTACCGCGCGATGTTCACCGCAAAGAATATCAACTTGAATACGGCTTTGATGCTCTTGAAATGCATAAGGATTTATTAACTTCAGAGAAAAACGTTGTCGTTGTTGATGATGTACTTGCAACAGGTGGCACTGCACTAGCTTGTCAAGAGCTTATTAATATGACTGGTGCTAAGACGGCAGCTCACGTATTCCTTTTAGAAATCGGAATTTTGCAGGGTCGACAGGCTATTGCTGATCTCTATCCAGAGATTGAAATAATTTCTCTATTGGACACTAATGGCTGAGCTTATTTTTTACTGTGGAACCATGGATAGTGGAAAATCCACTCTTGCGTTGCAAACTGCACATAATCATCAAAGTCGAGGGCGTACGGGCTTGCTCTTTACCAATCAAGACCGCGCTGGCAGCGGAAAGATTTCTTCAAGATTAGGTTTAACTTCTGAAGCAATTGAAGTTCCATCCGATTTGGACATCCACCGAATGACAGTGGATCTTCTCTCGCAAGGGCGCAAAATTGATTATGTAATTTGTGATGAGTCTCAGTTCTACACGCCAGAACAAATCGAGCAATTAGCTCGTATTGCCGATGGATTGGGTATTGATGTTTATGCATTTGGAATTCTTACTGACTTTAGAACAAAACTATTTCCCGGTTCAGCTCGTCTCGTCGAACTCGCGGATCGAGTTCAAACGTTACAAGTTGAGGCTCTGTGCTGGTGCGGTGAGCGCGCAACGCACAATGCGCGAACTATTGATGGCAATATGGTTACTGAAGGCGAACAAGTTGTAGTTGGTGATACAGATTCAAGTTCAACAATTGCTTATGAGGTGCTCTGTAGGCGACATCATATGAGAAAAGTTACTGCTCGCACTTCTGGTCAAGCATCTATAGATCCGCTTCCATTTAACTAAGCGCTTCCGAAAGGAATATTTATGAGAGAAGCAAAGGGATACGCAGTCCTGTCAAAGAGTAAGCCGCTTGAACCATTTAACTTTTCAAGACGCGCAATTGGTGCTCGTGACGTTGGATTTGAAATTCTTTTCTCTGGAATATGCCACAGCGATATTCATCAGGCGCGCGAAGAATGGGGACCATCAATCTTTCCGATGGTTCCAGGTCATGAAATTGTTGGTCGTGTGACGCAAGTTGGTGCTGAAGTTACTAAATTTAAAGACGGCGATCTTATTGGAGTCGGAGTCTTCGTAGATTCGTGCGGTAATTGCGATAACTGCAACCGAGGTATGGAGCATTTTTGTCGTGAAGGAATGACAGGCACATATAACTCTTTGGAGCGAGACGGAAAGACAATTGCATTTGGCGGATACTCAAACTACTTCGTTATCAATGAAAGATACGCTGTCTCGATCCCTTCTAATTTAGATCTCGCAGGCGTAGCGCCACTTCTATGCGCTGGAATAACACTCTATTCCCCGATTCGACATTGGAATGTCAGTGAAAAATCAAGAGTTGGGATAATCGGACTTGGTGGACTTGGTCATATGGGAGTCAAATTCGCAGCTGCATTGGGTGCAGAAGTAACCGTCTTTTCGCATAGTCAGGGAAAGATGGATGATGCTCTCAAATTCGGCGCCAAGAAATTTGTAAATACAAATCAGGAGGAATGGCACAAACCTCTTCGCAAAAAATTCGATCTTATTCTTAACACAGTTTCTGCAGAGATTGATCTAGACCCCTATTTGCAATGTCTTGATACTGATGGAACTCTGGTGATTATTGGTCTTCCTGGAAAGCCATACGCGGTTCATGCAGGATCATTATTGGATGGCCGTAGAAGCATCGCAGGTTCAATGATTGGCGGAATGCCGGAATTGCAGGAGATGATGAATTTCTGCGGTGAAAATCAAATTACTAGTCAAGTTGAATTAATAGGCGCAAACTATATAAATGAAGCATATGAGCGTACTATTAAAAGTGATGTTAAATATCGATTCGTGATAGACGCAAGCACTTTCTAAATTCGGGTAATAACTTGAGTTAGCAAAGGAGCAATCAGTAAAGCTGGCAAAATGTTTGCAACAGCGATATTTCTTAAGTTCAAGAGTCTTAAGCCGATTCCGATCAGCAATACCCCACCAACACTGGTCATTGCTGAAACTTGTGCGTCATTTAAGACGTTGCCCAAGCCAAAACCCAAAGCAGTCCAGATCGCTTGGTAAATGCCAACCGGTAGAAAAGAGAAAAGCACTCCCCAGCCAAGAGCAGCTGCAAAAGCTATCGCTGCAAAGAAATCTAACGTGCTTTTTAGAAGCAATTGATCTATACCAGTTTTCATTCCATCACTGATGCTGCCGAGAATTGCCAAAGGGCCGATTGCAAACACTAAAGACGCAGCAACAAAACCTTCAACAAAAGTTCCGTTACTGCTTCCTAGTTTTCGCTTGAGATATTCGCCTAGCGATATCAATCGAACTTCCAAATTCAGCGCAGAACCTATGAGCGCTCCAAATATTAATGAAGTCAAAACAATTAGTATTGGAGAACCTTGCGGTGTAACCTCTATCAGCTCCTGATCCCATAACGAACGCAAACTTGCGGCAGCGCTGATTAGGGTAATCGCTCCAAGTATTTCCGTTACAAGAATCCGAGTGCGCTCTGGTATCCGATTTCCGCCAAATTTTCCTAATATGGATCCAACTATTATTGCGACGACATTAATGAGAGTGCCTATACCCGGGAACACCCGATAAGTGTACCGACGAAAAATCGAAGTTCTCTTAAGATACTGTTACACCATGTTTCAGCATTATGTAAATCTATTCCGACAGTGGGTCAAACCACACTCTTCCATTCCCGTTTTGCCTTGGACTGCTGAGAGCACATGGAGCCTCTCATTAAAAAGATTACTTATTTTGTCTTTTGGGTTATTCCTGTTCGGGATTGGAGAAGCTTTTCTTATAGTTTCGGATATCGGAAATTCGCCATGGACTGTACTTTCTGAAGGAGTTTCAAAACAATTCGATTTAACTATTGGCGTAGCTACATTAATTATCAGTGTCTTGGTTCTTCTTCTCTGGATACCTCTGAAGGAGCGTCCCGGCTTTGGAACTCTACTTAATATTTTATTGATTGCCTTTGCAATTGATCTAGGCATTGCATTTTTGCCTGAAGTTAAAACTTTTTCATACGAATTAATTTACGTATTTGTTGGTATTGGTTTGGTAGGAGTTGGATCTTCTTTATATATAACTTGTGGCTTAGGTCCCGGACCAAGAGATGGTTGGATGACCGCCTTACACAAGAAAAGCGGAGTGGCAGTAGGAAGAGTACGACTCCTAATTGAGATTACGGTTTTAATGACTGGTTGGCTCCTGGGAGGAACCGTTGGATTGGGTACCGCGCTCTTTGCCCTTCTGATTGGCCAATCGGTGGCTATTTCCTTTGGTGTCGTTGCCAGAATTACTGGACGGTAACCCTTATTTTTGGGTCTTCCCCCAGTTTGTGGACTGCCTTCACACGGTGTCGCAACCACCACCGTTAAAAAATTAGCAATCTCTCATATTTTTATGAGATGAAAGGTAGAAAATGCTGGATACCTTCTTCAAAATATCTCAACGCGGATCTTCAGTAGCTCAAGAAGTTCGCGGCGGTGTAGTCACCTTCTTCACGATGGCGTACATAGTTGCGCTAAATCCTTTGATTATCGGATTAGCCAAAGATGGTGATGGAAAATTTATTGGTGGCGGAGACGCTCCAAATCTTCCATTAATTGCAGCAGCAACCGCCCTGGTGGCTGGTGTGCTCTCAATCTTGATGGGTGTTGTTGCTAACTTTCCGTTAGCTCTAGCAACCGGCCTAGGTTTAAATACTTTCGTCGCGGTCGCGGTAGCTTCAAAGATGACATGGGCTGATGCAATGGGTCTCGTTGTTCTTGAGGGCATCATCATCACCGTACTCGTTCTAACTGGTTTTAGAACTGCCGTGTTTAGAGCGGTCCCAACGCAATTAAAGATTGCAATCTCAGTTGGTATTGGTCTATTTATCGCCTTGATTGGCCTTGTTGACGCTGGATTCGTCCGTAGAACTGCTACCGGTCCAGTACCGGTAACTCTCGGCGACGGCGGCGAACTTGTTGGATGGCCGGTCGTGGTATTCGCATTCGGTCTATTTTTAACCATCGGTTTAATGATTCGAAAAATCAAAGCGGCGCTACTTATTGGAATTGTCGTTGCCACTGCGCTTGCAGTTGCGGTTGAAAGTGCCTTCAAAGTTGGTCCAAACTTCGATGGTACAAACGTGAATCCAAAGGGATGGGGCTTAAATGTTCCATCAGTTCCAACAGATTTTGTTGCAACTCCCGATTTTGGTCTATTAGGTCAATTTAATCTCTTTGGTTCATTTGATCGCATACCTGTTATCACCGCTCTACTTCTGGTGTTCACATTACTTCTTGCAGACTTCTTTGACACGATGGGAACAATGACTGCCATCGGTCAAGAAGCTGGTTTAAATGACAAAGATGGAACTCCTCCTAATGCAGAGCGCATTCTCCTAGTTGATTCACTTGCAGCAGTAGCCGGCGGAGCTGCTTCGGTTTCAAGCAATACCTCTTATATCGAATCAGCCTCAGGTGTCGGTGAAGGAGCCAGAACAGGTTTGGCATCAGTTGTCACAGGAATTCTCTTCCTGCTAACCACTTTCCTATCACCGTTGGTTGCGATAATTCCTTACGAAGCTGCTACCCCAGCCTTGATAATTGTCGGCTTCTTAATGATGACTCAGATCAAGTCAATTGATTGGGAAGATTACGGTATTGCAATTCCTGCCTTCCTAACCATAATCCTTATGCCATTCACTTACAACATATCGGTAGGTATTGGCGCAGGGTTTGTTTCATATGTTGTAATCCGTGTATTCCAAGGACGAACAAAGGATGTACATCCATTGCTTCTACTTGTTGCGGGATTATTCATGGTTTACTTCTTGAATGATCCAATAAATACTTGGATTGGCTAATTTAGATCAAATAGAAATGGGGAGCACGCGCTCCCCATTTCTATTTACCAAACAATTTCTGATTTACCTGATTTACTCAATTTTTCATTCACTTTACTAAACGGTTTTGATCCCAAAAAACCTCGATGAGCAGAGAGCGGACTTGGGTGAACTCCAGTTACAACTCGGTCTTCTGCAAAGAGTCCCTCTAGTTCTCTAGCAGTGTTGCCCCAAAGCACACCAATGGCACCGTTATCAGCGCAAATTTTTACTATCTGCTCGGTAATTTGCTGCCAACCAAGGTTGGTATGAGAAGCACTTTCTCCCGCCTTTACAGTTAACACTCTATTCAACAGTAGGACTCCATGCTCCATCCAGCGAGTGAGATCTCCATCTGCCGTCGTTGTCGATCCGATATCTGTCAAAATCTCTTTTTGAATATTCATTAACGAGCCCGGAAGGCCAGAGAAGCGAGGCGCAACAGAGAAAGCTAGCCCGCAGGCATCTTTTGGATTTGGATATGGATCTTGTCCGACAATTACGACTTTAACTTTGTTGACGGGGACTTCCAAAGCTCGGAATACCAATGATCTATTAGGAAGAATAGTCTCACCGGCATCAGCCCTATTTTGTAACTCTATTCCGATTTTATCTATATCTTGCAGATGATTAGATAGTGAATCTTTCCAACTTTCAGGTAGTAAATCGCTTAAACTCATTGGATTGTTGACGCTGCAAAGTAGCGTGTCCCATCAAAGGAAAGTCGAACATCTACTCCGAATACTGATTTGATATTCGATTCAGTTAGAGTCTCATTGATAGGTCCTGCCGCGAAAATCTTTGCTTCCTTTAGAATTAGCACGTGCGTAGTCCCAGCTGGGATTTCTTCAATATGATGCGTAACGATAACGGATGCTGGTGAATCAGGTTCATTTAAATACTTGCTTATTCGACTTAAAATATCTTCCCTGCCTCCTAAATCAAGACCGGCAGCTGGTTCATCCAAAAGTAAAATCTCAGGGTCTGCCATAAGAGACCTGGCAATCTGGGCTCGTTTTCTCTCACCTTCGCTTAAAGTTCCGTAAATTCTTCCAGCAAGTTCACGTATGCCAAATATCTCCAAGAGCGCCTTAGCCCTAGATTCGTCCCAGAGATCATATTCTTCAATCCATCTACCTGTTATTGCGTACGCAGCAGTTAAAACTAGGTCAATTACTTTTTCATCAAATGGGATTGAATCATTTAATGCGCTAGAACACATTCCGATTCTTGGTCTTAATTCAAATACGTCAACAGCGCCTAACTTCTCTCCCAACAATTCGACTTCACCAGAGCTTGGATGGATCAAAGCTCCTAGAAGTTGTAGAAAAGTAGTTTTTCCCGCTCCATTCGGACCGAGAATTGCCCAACGTTGATTTTCTAAGAGTTCCCAATTCACTGGACCTAGAATCATCTTGCCATTGCGTTTAACTTCGACGTTTTTTAATGAAAGCAATGCCGCCATTACTAAACGTCCTTTCTATCTGCGTCCAGTCATTTATAGGAGGTAAACTCCCGCGATGATGCGACAGGCCCTAATTCTGGCTTCTGGTGAGAGAAACCCGGAAGCCGACACACTATTGAAGTTGGGCTTAGAACCTTTTGTTCACAAAATTATAGATGTTCAGCGGATTGATTTGGGGCATCGAACAATTGTTGGAATCTTGCTGGAATGTGATCCGGCGCATTTTGAAGCAATCGAATCCGATTTAATCGCGCATGGACAGAAGCACTCGCTAGACGTGGCTCTGGAGCTTTTATGAGTATCAAGTTGCTTGCGATGGATTTCGACTCAACATTAGTGATCGAGGAATCATTGAATGAGCTTGCTTCATATTTAAAACTCGACAGCCAAATTTCCTCCATCACAGAGCAAGCGATGGCGGGCAAAATTGATTTTGCTACCTCAATGAACCTCAGAGTTAAGAGTTTCAAGGATGCCCCCTTGGAAGCGTTAACTGCAGTGGGTAACCGCTTAACAGCATCGCCTGGCGCTAACGAGCTCATTGATTTTTGCAAACTCTCTAAAATCAGGTTATCGATAATCTCCGGAGGTTTTATTCAAATTCTTGATGCATTTTCACTGTGCAAGGTATTTGATTATGTCTTCGCGAATTCTTTAGAAATTCATGATGGCAAATTAACTGGCTCGATCTCAGATTTTTCCATTGACGCACAAGGCAAGGCAAATGCACTAGCAAAATTAGCGAACGAGCTAGAACTAGATCGCAATGAAATCATGGCGATTGGCGACGGAGCAAATGATCTTGAAATGCTTTCTTTCGCAGGGATAGGTGTCTCATTTCGCGGTAAACCATTACTTGATAATGTCGCTAATTATCGGATTGAAAACTCGCTCGATGAAGTTATACCGCTTCTGCAAGCTTCCTAAGTTGTTGGATAGTCGATGCAGGATCTTCATTTTTATAAACTACAGAACCCGCAACAAAGGTATCAGCACCGGCTTTGCGTGCAATCTGAATTGTTTCAAGATTGATACCGCCGTCCACCTGCAACCATGTATCAGTAAGTTCTTTTTCTCGTAGCCACTCTCTCGCTTTTTCAATCTTTGGAACCATACCCTCAATAAAACTCTGTCCACCAAAACCTGGTTCCACGGTCATCACAAGCAACATATCAATCTCATCGAGAAAGTTCTCAATTGCAGTTATTTGAGTATTTGGCTTAATTGCCAGACCTACTCGCTTGCCTGATTTTCGAATACTTCTGAGAACGTTCAGCGGGTCTTCACAAGCTTCAAAGTGAACAGTGATACTAAATGCACCTGTTTGAATATAGTCAATCGCATATCTATCTGCTTGCTCGATCATTAGATGAACATCCACCGGCAATTCTGAATACCCGATAATTTCCTTTGCTTCCTCAAAAGAAAACGTTGAATTCGGAACAAATTTTCCATCCATGACATCTAAGTGCAAGAGATCAGAGAACTGAGCCACTTTCAAAATCTCATTTGGTAAATCATTAAAATTTGCGTTTAAGATACTGGGACAAATCCGGATCACTTTCATATTCTAGAGGCTTAACAATGAAAGAAACATGGAATCAGTACCGTCTCGATAGGTCCAAAGTTGCATGTCGCCGTCTTTATCAGCATATCCTTTAACCGGAATTCTCTTAAATTCAGGATTATCTTTCAAAAATCCATTTATTTGCCATTTCGTTTCAGCCAAATGTGGACTGCAGGTTGCGTAAGCAATTATTCCCTTGGGCTTAAGAAGCCTCTTGGCGCTGTCCAGCAAATCTCTTTGCAGTGCAGTTAGGGAAGGTAAATCTGCAGGAGTTCTTCGCCAACGAACTTCGGGACGTCTGCGCAATGCTCCAAGCCCTGTGCATGGAGCATCAATCAATATTCGATCAAATTTACTCTCTGAGTTGGATAACTCCTTATGCAAGTTTCGACCATCAGCTGAAATTACCTTGGTCCTACGTACCACTTGCTGCACTAGTTTTGATCGCTCTACCGACAATTCATTTGCTAAAAGAAACGTCGGCTCTCTTTTTTCATAAATAAGTAAAGCCTCTAAATAAGCGGTTTTTCCTCCAGGACCAGCACACATGTCTAACCAGGAAAGACCGCCTGTGTCCGTTGCAACAAAATTCTCAACAACTAATTGAGATCCATAATCTTGAACTCCGGCTCTACGTTCGCGAATAGCTGACAAACTTCCTGGATTTCCAGAAAAGGACAATGCGAATCGACTCCCTGGAATGAGATGCGCACCTTCCTGCTCAAGTTCTGCAACGGTGGATAAACCAGGCCAAGCAACTAATGTTGGTTTGGCAGGGAAATTATTGGCATTCAATTGCTGCTTTACAGCATCGTCATCCTTTAAAGCATTTGAATATGCATCAATTATCCATTGTGGGTGTGAGAATTTCTCCGATTCATTATCGGGTACAAAGTTTAAATTTTCAGATGTTCGTCGCAATAGTGCATTAACAAAACTTGCCGAACTTGCTCCTGTAACAGTTTTAGCAAGATTAACGGTTTCGCTTACGGCGGCATGGGCTGGATTCTTAAGCACCAACAGTTGATATACCCCAAGGCGAAGCACGATCAAAACCTTCAGGTCAATATCGGAAAAATCTCTATCAGAAACCTTACTGATCGCGGAGTCCAAAAAACTCTGCTGCCTCAATGTTCCATAAACTAACTCAGTAACAAAAGCCCGATCTCGATTCTCTAGCTGTGTCCTCTGCAGTAATTGTGGAAGAAGGATGTTGCTATATTTTCCATTTGCTATCACTTCAAAAAGTGCTTCAAATGCGACCTGCCGAGAATTAATCTGTCGGCTCAATGAAAGATATCTCCTTTATCTATTCTTGCACCACGAATCCAATCAGTGCTCGTCATGCGTTTTGAAGATTCTGCCTGAACCTCGATAACTTCAATAGATCCCTTGCCGGTTCCGATAATGAGAGGTTCCACATTAAGACACTCTCCCGGCAAACCAGAAGAAGTGTTCTCTCTGGCCTGCAGAATCTTTAACTTCTTTCCTCGGAATTCTGCCCAGGCTCCCGGCGCGTCAGCAAAGGCTCGAATTTGTCTATTGATCGTCTTACTCTCATCTGTCCATTTAATCCGTAACTCATTCTTTTCAATTTTTGGAGCTAAAGAAGCAGTGCCCGATTGAGGAGTCGGTGCTTTGCCCTGCTTAATCATTTTCAATGTCTCCAAGATTAGTGAAGCTCCAAGCACGCTCATCTCATTCAAGGCCTGTGCGGCATTTAAAGATTCCAAATCAAAATCAGTTTGCAGATATATCGGTCCGGTATCCATACCTTCATCCAATTTAAAAACCGTTATTCCAGTTATGTTTTCACCTGACAGTATGGCGCGCTGCACTGGCGCAGCCCCTCTAAATTTCGGTAATTTTGAAAAGTGAAGATTTAACCAACCATAAGTCGGAGCAACTAACGCCTCTTTTTTTAGAAGCTTTCCGTAAGAAATTGCGATAACTAGCTCAATTCCATCTCGGCTTATGACCTCTGCAATATCAGCACTTGTTTCCGCATTCTCTATCGCTAAGCCAGATTCTCTAGCCAGAACACTAATCTCGTTTTCCAATACATCTCTACCCCTTCCCCTTGGCTTACCTCCCTTGGTGAAAAGCGTTGAAATGCTGCCTCCGTTTTGACCTAGTAAATCTAGAGTTGGTTTTGCTAATATTGAAGTGGAAGCTATAGCAATTTTCAAACTAAAACGCCTGACCATTGGTTCTGTGAGGTGAAACTCTAATCTTAGGATCCAAACCTTTTGATTGGCTCTCCAGAAACCAATCAGAGTTCCTAATTTCCTTCATGGCTTCTTTTCTCAAATCATCTGATAAACGATCAATAAAAACGATTCCATCCAAATGATCGGTTTCATGCTGTAAAGCACGTGCCAAAAATTCTGTCCCTTCAACAGTTACTGGTTCACCAAACATATTGAAACCTTTTGCTACGGCTTTCATCGCCCTCCGAGTTTCATAGCGAAGCTCCGGAAATGAGAGGCAACCTTCTTCACCATCTTGAGTTTCATCACTTAAAGTTAAGACTGGATTAACGAGGTGCCCAATTGTTTCATCTACATCCCAGACAAATACTCGCAAAGGGACGCCAATTTGTGGCGCAGCCAACCCTGCCCCCGGTGCATCAAGCATCGTTTCCGTTAAATCAGCTACTAATTTCCGTAACTCTTTATCGAAAACTTCAACTGGAGACGCGGGCGTTGTTAATACCGGATCGCCAAAAAAACGAATGGGTTGAATAGTCACTAACCAATTATAGCGAGCGAGGCTTTGTCGTCTGAATCAGACTATATGTCGAGCGGTTCACGCTCTATTTTAAGCAAATTAAGTTGTTTCAAAGATAAGAATTTTTGAGCAAGAATAAGCTCCTTCATCAAGATTACAGTATCGAGTTCCTTAGTTCGGACTAAGAGAGATTTATCCGAATTAACGAATTGAATCCTTGCTCTGGAAAGCAATTTTTGAAGAGATTCTGCGATTTGAAAAATACTTCCATTCGATATTCTTGTCAGATTCCAAATTGGCGGCAATCCCAGATGCTCTCTCTCTTTTAATTCTCTTTCCATATCATTGAGGGGGTTCCTCTTAAGGAGCGATTGAATCAATGGATGGTTTGATGCAAGATCGACATACAAAATTCCGTTCTTCTCAAGGAATCGAAGAAGCGAATAGATTTGTATTCGAGTTTGTTCCTCAGCGCGAAGATAAGGCGCATTAACTCGAAATTCAGAGTCTAGGAAAACTATCGCTGAATATTTCTCTTTAGGCTCCATTCCAGGAGTAGCTATGACAATTGACCCCTTGGGTAATTTCTCTATGGGCCTTTCCGCGGTGGATAGATAAATTGGAGTCCTAGGAAATATCTTTCGAAATTGATCTCTTTGCTTATTTGCGCCAGAACGAAGTTCGACGATTTCATGACTTGAGCAAATTGGGCAGCGCCAATGAGAAATAAGGTTAGAACAAATTACACAAGTTAACCTATGCGATGGATCAAATCGGAGTTTTCCTCCACATTCACACTTAAGTGCACCGCGACATTTCTTGCAAATAATCGCAACCACTAGGTCCTTAGTCGCCACAGAAACCAGCACAGAACCTTGTCGCAAGCCTGCTTTTACCGTTTCATAGTATGAATTTGGCAAATAAGCTATTTGAATCTTGCGGCTTCTAAAATCCGGCTTCGGGATGTCAATTATTCTTCGACGAGAATATTGAAATAACTCCATACTAGGAAGAGCTGAAATAAATTTTAACTTTATAGGCTCAAAACGCGATCTAAGTATTGCTACATCGCGCGTATGCCAGTACGGGCTTTTTCGTTCGCGATAATGCTCCGAGAATTCGTCAAAAATTACGATATTTTCCAAATCAGCAAAATGCTGCATGATTGCACTTCGGAGGCCAAATATGCATTTTTCTTCACTATCCAAATGAAGTCCTATTTCTCGTCTTATATGAGCCAATTCTCGATCAGTCGGAGCAATCACAAGAGTTCTACCAGAACTATTTTCAATTTCTTCAACTAAATCTTCGAAAACCAAATCTTTACTAAATTGGAACCTGGGTCGAAAACGCTTCGAGGAAGGTTCGACTTCAGATAATTGGCCCACCTTTACGAACTTTAAAATCGAATCTAAGTTCGTGCCATATCGCTCAGCAGCAGACAATAAAAAATCTATATGACTTTCAGGAATGCCAATATTCTCTTTGATGTCAAGTATTGGTCGTGCGTGAGCTTCTTTATGGTCTATCCTTCTTATATATCCAATTTTTTCACTATCTTTAAATGGAACTTTTACCTTTGTGCCTATTTTAACCTTAGGAAGTAATTCATCAGGAATTCCATAGGTGAAGTTTTCATTTAAATGAAAAGGAAGTTCGGTCACGTAAACTTCAGCAGAGGCAGAAAACGTCTTTGCTCGGCTAGAACGTTTAGCCTTTTGTTTCTTCAGAACAAGTGGCTTTGCTGCCAAAAGATTTATCCCTTTACGGAATTTGCTAGTTCCGTGACTCGGTTGGTTGATTCCCAGGTAAATTCAGGGAGCTCTCGTCCGAAATGACCGTAAGAACTGGTCTTCGAATATATGGGCCTCAACAAATTCAAGTCGCTAATAATCGCAGCCGGCCTAAGATCAAAAACTTCGAGAACTGCAGAGGAAATCTGTTCTACTGGAATTTTTTCAGAACCGAAAGTCTCCACAAATAACCCAACTGGTTGAGCCTTACCAATGGCATAGGCCACTTGTACTTCGCACTTATCAGCCAACCCAGCAGCAACAATATTCTTGGCAACCCAGCGCATTGCATATGCAGCTGATCGATCTACCTTTGATGGATCTTTACCACTAAAAGCGCCACCGCCATGCCTGGACATTCCACCATATGTGTCTACGATAATTTTTCTTCCGGTAAGTCCCGCATCTCCCATTGGGCCACCAATTACAAATCTACCGGTCGGATTTACTAGAACTTTCATATCCGAAATATTGATATCAAAGTTCTTTAATATTGGATCTATGACCGACTCTCTTATCTCCGGTTCTAATTGTTTAACCAAATCTATTTCCGGGGCGTGTTGAGAAGATATCACTACCGTGTCTATCCCAATCGCCTTATCGCCATCATATTTAACGGTCACTTGAGTCTTACCATCTGGTCTCAAATACGGTAAGTCGCCATTTTTTCGAACTGCCGAAAGGCGTTCCGCCAATCTATGCGCGATCGCAATCGGTAGTGGCATTAGCTCTTTTGTTTCACGTGTCGCATAACCAAACATCAAACCTTGATCGCCTGCTCCTTGTAGATCAAATGGATCGCTGGATTTAGCCAGACGCTCTTCTACGGCATGATCTACGCCTTGCGCAATATCTTGGCTCTGCGAACCAAGCGAAACGGAAACTCCGCAACTATTTCCATCAAAACCTTTTTCAGAACTGTCGTAACCGATATTTAAGACAGTTTCCCTCACTAGGTTCATGACATCTGCAAAGCCATTAGTAGTCACTTCACCAGCTACGTGAACTTGTCCGGTTGTAATCAACGTTTCACAGGCGACACGACTTCTTGAATCCTGCTCCAATAGCGAGTCCAGAACGGCATCCGAAATTGCATCTGCAATTTTGTCAGGATGACCTTCAGTAACTGATTCAGAAGTGAAAAGTCGAGTCTGCATTTAGGAATTTTCCTGACGAGCGAATTGAGATTCAACTTCATCACATATCCGAGAAGCTACTTCCATTTTGGAAGCGTTTTCAAAGGACCACTTCTCTCCTGTCTTTGACAGCAATGCTCCAGTTGTATTCATCTCTCCGAAGACTCCTCCTTCGGAAACATCTGTGACATATAAAAGATCAACGCCCTTTGAATGCATTTTTTTCATACCTCTATTTAGGTAATCAGCATTTGTTTCCGCGGCAAAGCCAACAAATACTTGTTCTGTCCTCTTCCGTTCCGCTAAGTTCTTTAAAATATCTGGGTTTTGCACTAGATCAATACTTCGAAATTTATCTTTCTCAATCTTTTCTATTGAGTGATCGGCGGGTCGAGCGTCTGCGACTGCCGCACTCATAATTAAACAATCTGAAGCCGGAACTTCATCTTTCAAAATATTGAACATCTGCGAAGCACTTTCAACCCTAATGGCATCTAGGCCAGGTAGGGAGAATTCTTCAGACTGTCCCACGACCAACAGGACTTCTGCACCGCGCTGCTTCGCCTCGTAGGCAATGGAAATTCCCTGTCGGCCACTGGACCGATTCCCAAGATAACGAACTGCATCGATCGGCTCTCTAGTACCACCAGCTGTGACAATAACTTTTTTACCATTCAACTTTGAAAGCGAATAATCCTTTTTTGTAAATTTATCTTCGAAGTATTCCTTCAAAAAACTGAGAATGTCATTAGTTTCAGGATATCTGCCGATGCCGATATCTCCTCCGGTCAGTTTTCCGACTACCGGATCGATGACGTGAATTCCACGCGATTTAATGATCTCTAAATTATGCCTAGTTGCGGGATTCAAATACATCTCTGGATGCATGGCGGGTATCAAAACAAGTGGGGATTTACTTGCCAAGATAGTTGTTGTTAATAGGTCATCGGCACGCCCAGTCGCAATCTTTGCAATCAAATCTGCGGTAGCAGGACCGACAATAATTAGATCATTTCGTTTTGCTAAATCGATATGGGTTACTCCACTATTTTTCTCCCATAAATCCGTAGGCACTTCGCGTCCTGAAAGGGCTTCCCAAGTAGTTTTTCCGACAAAATTTAAACTATTTTGAGTTGGAAGAACTGTGACTTGATTTCCAAAATCTTGCAACCTTCGAAGCAAATCGCATGATTTGTATGCTGCAATTCCGCCACCAATGCCTAGGAGAATTTCTCTTCCACTCGGGAAGGTGATCATTACTTCTCCGCGATTGGCTCTAAGTTCTCAATCGTTAAAAGATTATCGTTAATTTCGCGCAACGCGATTGAGAGGGGTTTTTCATGAACATTTGTTTCAACTAGCGGACCTACATATTCCAATAGACCTTCGCCCAGCTGTGAATAGTAAGCGTTAATTTGACGAGCTCGTTTGGCGGCATAAAGCACCAAACTGTACTTAGAACCACTTTTATCTAATAGATCATCTATTGGTGGGTTCGTGATTCCGTCCAAATTAGCCACAGCAGACTCCTCAGCTGATTTCCTAGGGTTTAGAAGAGGCTAAGGCTACCAGTGCTTCAACAATCTCATCGACCCGGTGATTTATAAGGATATGGTCGAATTCAGCTGCCGAAGCCATCTCCTCTTGTGCCAAGTTAAGTCGTGCCTGAATTCGCTCCTCATCTTCAGTCCCACGACCCCTAATTCGCTCTTCTAATTCTGAAAACGAAGGAGGCTGTAAAAAGACCAAAATGGCATCGGGTCTAATTTTTCTAATTTGCCGAGCTCCAGCAATCTCTATTTCCAATAGAACATTTAGTCCGTCATTAAGGGCGCTATTCACTGGAATTGCAGGTGTTCCATATTTGTATCCAGCAAAATCTGCCCATTCTAGTAATGATTCATCATTGATCATCTTTTGAAATTCTTTCTCGGTGACAAAATGATAAGCAATTCCATCTTCTTCGCCAACGCGCGGAGGCCTTGTCGTTACAGATACCGAGAAATGAAAATCATTCCTTTTCTTTAACTCTTGAACGATGGTGCTTTTGCCTACCCCGCCGGGGCCTGAAAGAACAATTAGTTTGGACATTTATCTGCGCTCTAGCGCCTTAAGTAGTTCGTTCTTTTGGCGCACTCCAATTCCCTTAATTCTTCGCGTGTGTGAGATTCCAATTTGATCAAGGATGTTTTCGGCTCGCGTACTACCAAAACTCGGAATACTCTCCAAAAGTTCTTTGATTCGCATTTTTTGAATAGCATCATCAGCACGGTCAAATGCTGTGAACCAGCGAACTTTTCTATTCTTAACTTCCTGTTTGAATTCAGCTCTAATTTTTCTGGCAGCTGTGGCCTTCAAGAGTGCAGCTCGTCTTTCCTCGCTTGTCAGTTGCGGGGGTTTACTCATAGCGAAATCTAACCTCAATTTAACCTAATAAATCGAATCCAATATCTGCGCTGCGGCAACCTTCGGCTCCTTAGCCTCAGTAATCGGCCTACCTATAACTAAATAATCGGCTCCGTTATCTATAGCTTCTCTGGGGCTAGCAGTTCTAACTTGATCATCTCCCCCCGGTGAAAACCGAATTCCCGGGGTAATAATTTTAGTATCCGGATTAACAACCTTACGAATTTCGCTTACTTCAAGCGGAGATGAAACGATAGCGCGCGCTCCAGCAGCTTCAGCAATTCGAGCAAGATTTACAGCCATCTCTGTGCTCGACAAAACATGTCCCATCGACTGTAATTCGACATTATCAAGAGATGTAAGAACTGTAACTGCAGTTATATGAGTATCGGGTAGCTCGTTGGCCGCGGCCGCAATCATTTTCGCGCCGCCACTGGCATGAACCGTTAGAAACAGTGGGTTTAGATCAGTTAAATTCTTTGCTGCTTTGGACACCGTATTGGGAATGTCATGCAATTTTAGGTCGAGGAAAATTTCTATACCTTCATAACGATCAGCAATTCTCGAAACGCCATTGACTCCATAAGCTGTAAAGAATTCTAAACCTAACTTGAACACTCCAACGTATTCCCGCGTATCTAGGATTAACCTATCAATCTCTTCAATATTTGTTGAGTCCAAGGCAAGAATCAACGGGCTATTTTTCATGAGCTGCACCGATTGCTTGAGCGAAAGAAGAAAAACCGCGTTCTTGAATTAGTTGCAATAACTCTGTTTTAACTTTTAATGCGGCCATCGGATTGCCAAAGGTGGCGGTTCCGATAGAAACGCCACTCGCACCTGCAAAAACCAGTTCTAGAGCATCGCGACCATTTGTGACTCCTCCCATACCGAGAATTGGAACATTTGGCATTGCTTTATGAACTTGATAAATAGCGCGGACCGCAATTGGTCGAATGGCCGGACCGGATAATCCACCTGTTAATCCAGCTAATTTAGGAATTCTTTTATCAATATCAATTGCCATACCAAGAACCGTATTGATTAACGCCAAACCATCTGCTCCTGCAGAAACAACTTCAGATGCAATTGAAACAATATCGGTAACATCCGGTGAGAGTTTAACTATTAACGGATAGTCACCTCCCATGTTTCTACGAACAGATTCAATTACTGCTCGCGAGGCTACGGGGTCGCATGCGAAGACTAACCCTCGATTTTCAACATTAGGACACGAGATATTTACTTCTATTCCAAAGAGTCCATTTATATTCCGCAGACGTCTGGCAAGAGAGGCATATTCTTCGACCGTTTCTCCAGATATCGAAACAACAATTCGGGCATTTTTCTCAAGTAGCCAGGGAATATCTTCCTCTAGAAACAGATCAACACCTGACCCCTGCAGCCCAATTGAATTAAGCATGCCTGATGGAGTTTCCGCCATTCTAGGAGTTGGCCTGCCGCTTCTTGGTCTTACTGAAATACTTTTAGTTACTACCGCGCCCAACTCGCTTAAATCAAAAAATTGCGACAACTCTTTACCAGAGCCTGCGCAGCCGCTCGCTGTAAAGATCGGATTTGGAAAATAGCGTCCGCCAAAACGCGTTCCGTAATCAAATGCCTTAAAAGATTCTTCCATTAAGCACCCCAAGTGCCTTCGGGAATGGTTCGCGGAACATTCCAAACAACCCTTGATCCATCAACAACCGGACCATCGATGCAACTGCGCATCATCTTGACTAGCCCATCTTCAGTTCGCATAGGAATCACACACGTCATACATACTCCAATGCCACATGCCATCGACTCTTCTACTGCGCATTGGTGAACAACTTGATGATTTTCAGCGATTTCATTAACAGCATTTAACATCGACATCGGGCCACAGGAGTAAATCACCTCAGTATTGAAGCGATTTATCAGTTCTGGCAATATCTCCGTGACTTTACCTTTTGTCCCCGCACTCCCATCTTCAGTGGTGATTGTCATGGAACTAACTGAACGCTTTCCTTCTAACGGGGCGTAAATTTTCATTCCTGTCGACGCCCCCACCAGTACATCCACTCGCGAGCCTCTTCCTTTGAGGATTTCAGCCAGTCCGAAGAGTGGCGCCGATCCATAACCGCCTCCAACCAAAAGAGCATTGACGGGTTCGGTAGGAATACCAAAACTGGTTCCAAGCGGAGCGATTAAATCCACAAAGTCTCCAATAGATCTCTCGCTAAGCCATTTACTTCCTGACCCATGTGCAGCCACTACTAATTCAATGGTTCCTCCCTGGCTGCTTTTCTCGCTTGCCCTGTATATGGCAAATGCTCTTCTTAAAATCATTGCCGATCCAGGGCCACCTACTGATATCGCGACAAAATTTCCTGGTCTGCAATGTTTGGCAATTTCCCCAACGCCAAAGATCATATGGAAGTAGGCGCCGATTTTTTTGTTTGATAAGACCTCAGCTTGTATCGGTGTTGCCCTACTGTTGATCGCCATACTATTTAAACGACCAATCTTGCAAAGATTTTACTTTTATATGGTTACCTTGAAGAGCTCGAATTCCCGAGACTGCCGCGCGAAGAGCCGGAACTGTAGTGATACAGGGAATGCCCTTTACAACTGCCGTGCTTCGTATTAACCAACCATCTTTCCGTGTATCCCTGCCAAAGGGTGTATTTATAACTAAATCTATTCCTTCGTTTTGAATTAAATCAACGGCGTTAATCTCGACTTGATTGTTTTCGAAATGTTTAGCTACAACCTTGCACTGAACGGAGTTACGTAGCAAATATTCAGCTGTTCCGCGGGTTGAAAAGATTTCAAAACCTAATTGATAAAGCGCCTTCAAAGCATCTAGTGCTGGTTCTTTATCTTTGTCCGCAAGAGACGCAAAAACTCTTCCGCCTGTTGGTAAGGCTCCAAAAGCCGATATTTGACTCTTTGCAAATGCGCTTCCAAAATCATTTGCAATTCCCATAACTTCGCCGGTTGATTTCATTTCGGGCCCGAGAACTGTATCTACGTTTCGTCCATCACTTCTTCTAAATCGATTCCAGGGAAGTACAGCCTCTTTTACCGAAATGCCTTTACTGTCACCAATCTTTTCTCCTGGGATTAAATTTCTTTCTCTAAGTTCTGAAATACTTCGTCCAATTGAAATCAAAGATGCAGCTTTTGCCAATAGAACTCCAGTCGCTTTACTCACAAACGGAACAGTTCTTGATGCTCTTGGATTAGCTTCTAGAACATAGAGCTTGTTGTTCAGAATTGCGTACTGAACGTTGATCAAACCTTTAACCTCGATCGCTCGTGCTAATTTCTCAGTTGCTGCGAAAATCTCTTCAATCTTCTCACTTGGAATCCGCTGTGGTGGAATAACACATGCTGAGTCGCCAGAGTGAATTCCTGCTTCTTCAATATGTTCCATCACGCCTGCTAAATAAAGATCTTTACCATCATAAAGAGCGTCAACGTCTATTTCGATAGCGTTATCAAGAAATCTATCAATAAGTACTGGGTGTTCTGGGTTAATTTCAACTGCACGTTGTATAAATCGACCTAATTCATCTTTGTCGTAAACTATTTCCATTCCTCTACCGCCGAGAACATATGACGGCCGAACCAAAACGGGATAGCCGATTCTCTCTGCAATCTCTTCAGCTTCACTGGTGTTTCTTGCAGTTCCAAACTCTGGCGCGTTAAGTCCTTCACTTTGAAGAATCTCACCGAAAGCCGATCGATCTTCAGCGCGATGAATTGCCTGTTCCGAAGTTCCGAGAATTGTTACTCCGGCTTCAACCAACCCGGCAGCAAGACCTAGAGGCGTTTGACCGCCAAGCTGGGTAATTACGCCAAGAAGTGGTCCGGCTTTTTTTTCAGCCTCGATAATTTCCAAAACATCCTCAAGCGTTAATGGTTCGAAATAAAGTCGATCAGATGTGTCATAGTCAGTAGAAACTGTCTCCGGATTGCAGTTAACCATAATGGTTTCAACATCTTCTTCTCTTAGCGCATAAGCTGCATGGACGCACGAATAATCAAATTCGATCCCCTGACCAATTCGATTCGGTCCGCTACCAAGAATGATCACTGCAGATCTTTCTCTAGCTTGAACTTCAGATTCTTGATCATAAGAGGAATAGTGATACGGAGTGTAAGCCTCAAATTCGCCGGCACAGGTATCAACCGTCTTATATACAGGGCGAACATCAAATTTATGGCGAAGGGCACGAATCTCGTTCTGCGAGAGATTTCTCAATTTCCCAATCTGTATGTCACTAAAGCCAAAACTCTTCGCCAATCGTAAATTGGCCAAATCTAATTCGTTCAGTTCTTTAAGTTGAAATGCGACCGCATTTATTTGTGAAATCTGGGTCAAAAACCAGGGATCAATGCCAGTTCGACGATTTACCTCATCTATCGAGGCCCCTAAATGGAGTGCTTGCTGTACTTGATGTAGACGTCTCTCGGTTGGAACCCTCATCTCATTGAGAAGCTCCTCTTGCGATTTAGAAATATCCCAATCAAACTCTGATTCCTTCCGTTCAAGTGAACGAAGCGCCTTTTGCAACGCTTCTGGGAACGACCTTCCGATAGCCATCGCTTCGCCAACACTCTTCATCGTGGTAGTTAATTTTGGATCAGCATCAGGGAATTTCTCGAAAGCAAATCTTGGAACTTTAACAACGATGTAATCGAGAGTTGGCTCAAAAGAAGCTGGAGTCTTCTTGGTTATGTCATTAGGTATTTCATCTAATGAGTACCCGATTGCCAATTTGGTTGCAATCTTTGCGATAGGGAAACCTGTTGCTTTTGACGCTAATGCACTTGACCGCGAGACTCTTGGATTCATCTCAATAACAATGATTCGACCATCTTTTGGATTCACTGCAAATTGAATATTGCATCCGCCAGTTGCAACACCCACCTCTCTGATGATTGCAATCGAGAGGTCACGCAGTTTTTGATATTCGACATCGGTCAAAGTCAACGCTGGTGCTACCGTTATTGAATCACCGGTATGAACACCCATTGGATCGAGGTTTTCAATACTGCAGACAATCACCACGTTATCCCTATGATCACGCATCACTTCAAGTTCAAACTCTTTCCAACCAATAATTGACTCTTCCAACAAAACTTCGGAAACTGGACTGTGTTGCAAACCTGCTCCAGCAATTAATTTAAGTTCATCTTGATCTCTTGCGATACCGCTACCAAGTCCACCCATAGTAAATGAAGGTCTTACAACAACCGGGTAATTGAGAATATTCACTGCTTGTAAACATTCCTCAATTGAATGGCAAATAATAGATTTAGCGGATTCACCGCCGACCTTCTCAACGATATTCCTAAATTCCTCGCGATTCTCACCACGTTTTATTGCAGGTATATCTGCACCGATAAGCCTTACTTGATACTTCGCTAATATTCCGTTCGCATCAAGTTGCATCGCAGCATTGAGCGCCGTCTGACCTCCTAGTGTTGCTAAAAGAGCATCTGGGCGTTCTTTTGCAATTATCTCCTCAAGAAAATGTGGAGTTATCGGTTCGATATATGTGGCGTCAGCAAATTGCGGGTCAGTCATAATGGTAGCTGGATTACTGTTTACCAAAATGACTCGAATACCTTCGCTCTTCAACACCCGACATGCTTGTGTACCTGAATAATCAAATTCGCAAGCCTGTCCTATGACAATCGGACCGCTGCCGATAACCATTACACTTTTGATGCGGTCATCTTTTGGCATGAAGCCTCATCATCTCTAAGAAATCATCAAAAAGGTAATTCGCATCATGAGGCCCTGCTGCAGATTCTGGGTGATATTGAACCGAAAATGCAGGCGTATCAAGAAGTTTCAAACCTTCAACTACTCCGTCATTTAAATTAATATGCGAAACTATTCCCGGGCCAAAAACTGTTGAGAATTCTCCATTTGTCGGCGCATCAACTGCAAAACCATGATTATGAGCGGTAATCTCTACTTGATTACGGATTTTGTTTAACACTGGTTGGTTTATGCCGCGATGACCGAATTGCAGCTTGTATGTATCAAATCCCAATGCTCTCCCCAATATTTGGTGACCAAAACAAATTCCAAAAATAGGAATTCCCGCAAAGAGAGCTTTACGAATATTTTCGACTACATCTGTCATTGTTGCCGGATCGCCTGGCCCGTTGGATAGAAAAATTCCATCAAACCCTTGATCGGCAATATCTTCAAATGCAGTGTCAGCCGGCAAAAGATGAGTCTCAATGCCTCTTTTAGAGAAATTCTTTGGAGTCGCAGATTTAATGCCTAGATCGTAAGCAGCAACTTTGAATTGACGCGACGCAGAAGCAGGAATGACAGTGGGCTCAGTAACGGAAACAACATCGGCTAAATATGAACCAGCCATTTGACTGACCCCTCTGACCTTAGTGACCATTTCTTCTCTTGATAATTCGCTTTCTGAAAAGATTCCCACGCGCATGGCTCCACGATCTCTAATGTGTCTCGTGATTGCACGAGTATCTACTCCCGAGATTCCCACAACACTATTTCTCCTCAAAGAAGTTTCGAGTGATTCTTCAGCTCTCCAATTCGATACGACAGGAGATGGATTGCGAACCACAAAGCCGCTAACCCATATTTTTTTAGATTCCATATCTTCGGAATTAACACCAGTATTTCCAATGTGTGGGGCTGTCATTACTACCACTTGATTGACATAAGAAGGATCAGTCAAGGTTTCTTGATAACCCGTCATGCCTGTGGCGAAAACGATTTCTCCAAACGTTTGACCAGTAGCGCCCCAAGATTGTCCTTCGAAAATAGTTCCATCATCAAGAACTAGATATGCAACGCTCATTGGGCGTCTCTCCTAAAAACCATCTTGCCTCTTAGGTAAGTTTCCTCAACAACAACGGGAAGTTGGTAATCCATGAATGGATTGTTCTGACTCTTACTATAGCCCGAGCCTCGCTGTGGCGACCAAGATTCGCTCAAGTCAACAAGCGCGAAGTTAGCCTCCTTACCTACTTTCAACTCTCCGTGTTGCTCATACTTCCCGATCCGAGCCGGTTTTTCACTCATAATTTGAATTAGCTGACTCAAATTTAGGATCTTATTTTCTACTAAAGATTTATATGAAACGGAAAGCGCAGTTTCTAATCCAGTCATGCCAAACGCTGCCGCTGGCCATTCACAATCTTTACTTTCCTTGGGATGAGGAGCGTGATCGGTCGCAATAACATCAATAGTTCCGTCAGCTACTCCTTGACGCAACGCCTCAACATCGCTCTTGGTACGGAGCGGTGGGTTTACTTTGAAAATAGGGTTGTATGACTCGACAAGATCTTCTGTCAATAACAAATGGTGAGGTGTTACTTCACATGTTACTTGGAATCCACGATTCTTTGCCCATCTAATAATTTCAACACTTCCCGCCGTGCTGACATGGCAAATATGCAATCTACTTTGTACATGCTCTGCCAAGAGGATATCTCTTGCGATTATCGCTTCTTCTGCAACAGCTGGCCAGCCTTTCAAGCCTAATTTTGCAGAAACTAGACCTTCATTCATCTGCGAGTCTGCCGTAAGGAGTGGATCTTGAGCATGTTGCGCAATTACACCGTCGAAAATCTTCACATATTCAAGGGCTCTTCGCATCACCAATGCATTCGATAAACATTTTCCATCATCACTAAAAATTCGAGTTCGAGCCTCAGAACGATGCATGGCAGTCATCTCTGATAACTGCTCTCCTTTAAGCCCTACAGTGATTGCCCCTATTGGAAATACATCGCAGATTCCGTGAGATTGTCCCAATCTAAATACTTGCTCGACAACACCTGCAGTGTCTGCAACTGGGAATGAATTAGCCATGGCACTTACCGCACAAAAACCACCAGCAACGGCCGCCTGCGACCCTGTTAAAACCGTTTCCGAGTCTTCATTACCTGGCTCGCGAAGATGGGTGTGCAAATCGACTAATCCAGAAATAACTGTCTTTCCCAAACCATCAATTAGTTGAATTTTCTCTGAGGAATCAAGTGAAGCGCCTTCCTCGTTTGTAATTTTAGAAATCAATCCAGCCGTTACTTCAAGTGAAAGCGGCTTCCCCTCGGTGTCTTTAAGATTAAAGATTTTAAACTTGGAGCTATTTTCGAACATTTTCAATACCTCCTAGCAAAAGATATAGAACCGCCATGCGGACTATTACACCGTTCTTCACTTGATCGACTATTACCGCTTTAGCGCAATCTGCCGCATCTGCTGAAATTTCAAGTCCACGATTCATCGGCCCTGGATGCATAACTAGTGCTGACTTCTTTAATCTTGAAACGCGTTCTGCATTTAATCCGTATTCGCGAGAATACTCTCGCTCGCTAGGAAAAAATGAATCATTCATTCGCTCGCGTTGAACTCGCAGCATCATTACCACATCGAATTTTTCAAGTTCCTCATCAAAGTTATAGGAGCTCTTTACTCCCCATCCTGCTACCTCAACTGGTAACAACGTTGGTGGTGCAATTAACGTTACAGAAGCACCTAGTTTCCGTAAGAGCAATGCATTGCTGCGCGCAACTCTGGAATGGAGTATGTCGCCAACAATTGCTATCTCTAAACCTTTCAAATCTCCAGAACCATTTAGTAATTTTTCGCGAATGGTGAAAGCATCAAGAAGAGCTTGCGTTGGATGTTCATGAGTTCCGTCGCCGGCATTTATGACGCTTCCCTTAATCCATCCTCCATCAGCTAGACTTTTTGCGGCGCCAGAAGCAGGATGTCGGATTACAACACCGTCAGCGCCCATCGCCTGCAAGGTTTGCGCCGTATCTTTCAAACTCTCGCCTTTACTTAACGAAGACCCTTTTGCTGAAAAATTAATGACATCAGCAGATAGGCGCTTTGCGGCAGCTTCGAATGAAATGCGAGTTCTGGTGGAATCTTCAAAAAAGAGGTTAACAACAGTACGTCCTCTTAATGTGGGAAGTTTTTTGATTGTGGAGTCACTGATTCGAGATAGTTCCACTGCAGTTTCTAAGATGTTTAGCGCATCATCTCGAGTTAAGTCCTCAATAGTTAGTAAATGAGTTTTCATAACGTTTCTTCAATCCGAACTTCATCAATTCCATCTATTTCCGTTAAGCAAACCTGAACTCGCTCGGTTCTGCTAGTTGGAATGTTTTTCCCTACGTAATCTGCCCTTATTGGCAATTCACGGTGCCCTCGGTCAATCAGCACAGCCAGTTGAACAGATTTTGGTCGTCCAAATTCAGATAATGCATCGAGCGCTGCTCTAATTGTTCTGCCCGAAAACAATACGTCGTCAATCAGTATTACGTTTTTTCCATCAATTCCTGATGTGGGTATGACAGTTGGGAGCAAACTTCGCGGCGCCTGCCTTGAAAGGTCATCACGATACAAAGTGATGTCAAGAGTGCCTTGATCTATTGGGCAATTCTCTAAACTTGAAATTACTTGAGCCAATCGCTGGCTTAGGGTTGCACCTCGAGTGGGAATGCCTAAGAGAACAATGGATTCACTTCCGCGATTTTTTTCTAATATTTCATGTGCGATTCGCTTGAGCGCACGTTGTAAATCCGGCGCTGACAAAACGGTAGGCATCTACATCCCCTTTCTCGTCTCTCAGGACGCGGATTAAAGGCAGGGGAACCTTAGCAGAGCAAGGAATTATTGCCTTGATTTAGAGAACTAAGTCGCTTTTGACCTCGAGAATGGCTGCCAATACTCCATTTATGTAGCTGGCCGATTCCTCGGTTGATAAGGATTTAGCTAGTTCTACAGCTTCGCTTATAGCAACGTTCGCGGGAATCTCATCGGACCAGAGAAGTTCAAATGTGCCTAAACGCAGGATATTTCGATCGATAACAGGCATCCGATCTAAATCCCAGCCTTTTGCGCGCATCAGGATAATTTCGTCAATTTTCGATTTCTTTTCACTAACCCCAACAATCAAGTTTCTTGTGTAATCGCGAATTAAATAATCTAAATCAGTAAGACGTTCATTCAAAAGTTCAGTTGCAGGACGGCTTCTGATATCGCTCTCGTAAAGTAAATCTAGGGCAGCTTTACGCGCTTTCGAGCGAGCGCTCACTTAGTTTGCGCGCCCCAGATAATCACCGGTGCGAGTATCAACCAATATCACTTCATCTTGCTTTATGAAGAGAGGAACTTGTACGGAAATTCCAGTTTCAAGTGTCGCGGGTTTGCTGCCCGCAGAGGATCGATCCCCTTGTAGTCCTGGCTCCGTATAAGTTATTCGAAGAGCAACGGAAGGCGGCATCTCAACATAAAGCGGATTTCCTTCATGAATTGCAACAATGACTTCCATATTTTCGAGAAGATAATTTGAACTCTCGCCAACTGTCTCTTCTGAAATGGTTACTTGATCAAAGGTTGTGTTGTCCATAAAGACGTATCCGGAATTATCCTTGTAGAGATACTGCATCTCTCTTTTCTCCAGTATTGCTACTTCAACCTTTACGCCAGCATTAAATGTCTTTTCGACAACTTTCCCCGAGAGAACATTTTTAAGCTTCGTTCTCACGAAAGCTGGTCCCTTACCTGGTTTCACATGTTGAAATTCAACAACATTCCATAGTTGACCATCAAGGTCCAAGGTCATTCCGTTTTTCAGATCATTTGTGGTCGCCATGGCAAGAAGATTACCTTTAAAAATCTATTTAGTTAAATCGCGGATTGCTTCGAGGGCAAGGCGATATGAATTGACACCGAAACCACTTATGGTTCCATCAACCACGCCAGAAATAACGGAGGTGTGTCTAAACTCTTCTCGAGATAATGGGTTTGATAGATGTACTTCAATCTTCGCTGCTTGAACCATGACAATGGCATCTCTTATTGCATAGGAGTAATGCGTGAAAGCTGCCGGATTTATTATTACCGGCAAATTGGATTCCGCAGCTTCATGCAACCAGGAAATCATGGTTGCCTCATCATTGGTTTGGCGGATATCTGCTTCTAGCCCAAGATTGGAAGCATAATTTGAGATCATCAACTTCAAATCATCATAGGTATTTGACCCATAAAAATTAACTTCGCGTTTACCGAGCATATCCAAGTTCGGACCATTAATTACTAAAACTTTCATGATTCAAGTCCTATCTGGTTTATGTAAACCTCCCGAAGAATACTCTCTGGAATCGAAATTCGGCCGCACTGACCAATGCTCTTCAGGCTGACAAAGCGAACTTCCGTACCTTTCCGTTTCTTATCATTGAGCATGAATGAGTAGAGCTTCTCCCAAGCACCAGATTTGTAATGAATAGGTAGATTCAGTTTCTTCAATATCTCTTTATGGCGATCAAAAATATCGATATTTAAGCCTTCAATTTTCGCCGAGAGAGCCGCCGCGAAATGCATTCCAATTGCTATTGCCTCGCCATGCTTTAATGAAAAATTAGATTCCGATTCGATGGCATGACCTAAAGTATGGCCATAATTAAGAATTTCACGTTCGCCACTTTCCTTAAAATCAGAGCTAACAACTTTCGCCTTAACGGAAATTGAGCGCTCGATTATCTCTGCCAAATTTTTTGAATAATTTCTCTCGACTAAATTGAGGATTTCGGGATCAGCGATAAAGCCACATTTAACCGATTCCGCCAAGCCAGCTTTGATATCTCGTTGCGGTAAAGATTCAATCCAATTAAAATCTACAAGCACCCTTATCGGTGAATGAAAAGCTCCAACAAGATTCTTACCATGAGCTAAATTAATTCCGGTTTTGCCTCCGATAGCTGCATCAACCATTCCAGCAACGCTAGTTGGAATTGCAATCCAATCAATTCCTCTCATAAAGACCGCAGCAGCAAAGCCTGTTAAGTCTGTAGTGGCACCTCCGCCAATTCCGATCAATAGTGAATCTCTGGATAAATTCTCCCTTGCAAGTTTCTCCAGTAGCTCCTCTAAGAAAGCAAAACTTTTTTGTGACTCGCCTTCAGGGGTAACTATCAATTTCGAACCGGATACCTCTTTCGAAACTGCAGCTGCAATCGACGGCGGAGTTAGAACTCTAAAGTCTCGGCCCTGGGATAATTCGGAAAGCCGCTTATTCCAATTGATTCCACTTTCCACTTCGTATTCATGTTCGGCGTTAATCTTGATGATCGTCATCCGATTAACTCCATAAGTTCTTTAGCTATCTCTTTCGGTTTTCGGTTATCTGTTGAAATTTGTTTAGAGCCCAGCTCTTCATAAATAGATTTCCGAGCCTCCATTAATTTCAACCATTGTTGTCTGGGGTTAGCAACAAGGAGAGGTCGATCTGTATTGAAGCCAACTCGAGGAGCCGCATTCGAAATAGAGACCTCTAGATAGACGACATTAGATTCGTTTCGTAATCTTGCGGCAACTTCAGAATCTAAAATTGAACCTCCGCCTAGTGAAATTACCGCGTTCTCCAAATTTAGACTATCTAAAACTACTTCACGCTCGATTTCCCTAAATTTAGACTCCCCATCTTCTAGAAAAATATCGGCAATCCGTTTTCCTACTTTTGTTTCAATTAACGAATCCGTATCGATATGTCGCAAGTTCATCAGATTCGCAAGCTCTTTTCCGACACTACTTTTACCTGAACCAGGTGGTCCTATCAAGATAATCTTCATTTGTTAGTACCTTGTTAAGGTTGCTAAAAAAGAATCAATATTCCGCGAAGTTTCCAAAACGCTATCACCGCCGAATTTCTCAAGAATCGCCTGGGCTAACACGAGTGCAACCATAGATTCAGCTATCACTCCAGCTGCAGGCACGGCGCATACATCTGATCGTTGATTAATTGCTTTCGCGATCTCTCCAGACTTAACGTCTACTGTATCTAGTGCCTTAGGAACAGTTGAAATGGGCTTCATAGCTGCTCGAACTTTTAAGATTTCACCATTACTGATGCCGCCTTCAGTCCCGCCGGCTCTATCAGTTCGTCTAACAATTTTTCCATCATCGCTGAGAGCAATCTCATCGTGGGCTTTAGAACCTCTACGAGAAGCGGTTGCAAAGCCATCACCAATCTCAACACCTTTGATTGCTTGAATCCCCATGAGAGCGGCAGCAAGTTGACTATCAAGTCGTCGATCCCAGTGAACATGAGACCCAAGTCCTGGCATCACATTGTAAGCAAGTACTTCAACGACACCGCCAAGGGTGTCTCCTTCTTTCTTTGCTAATTCAATCTCAGTAATCATTTGCTCTTCAGATTCTTTATCAAAACAACGAACTGAACTTTGATCAATTTCGGCAAGATCTTCAGGTTTTGGAAGTAAAGAATTTTCTGGAATTTCTACTTGACCAATTCTTGTAACGTGACTTAAAACTTCGATTCCAGCAACTTGTCTTATGAAACGTTTTGCAACTTCACCTAAAGCCACTCTCGTTGCGGTCTCCCTTGCAGAGGCTCTTTCTAAAATAGGTCTGGCATCATCAAATCCATATTTTTGCATTCCTGCCAAATCTGCATGTCCTGGTCGTGGTCTTGAAAGTGGAGCATTTCGCGCTAAATCTGCAAGCTCTTGCTCCGAAACTGGATCAGGAGACATAACTTTCTCCCACTTGGGCCATTCACTATTTTCTATTTCTATTGCAATTGGCCCACCTTGAGACTTGCCGTGACGTAATCCACCAAGAACACGAACAATATCTTTCTCAAACTGTTGACGAGCGCCGCGACCAAAACCTAATCGACGCCGGGCAAGCGCATCCTGAATATCACCAGTAGTTATTTCGATACCTGCTGGCATGCCCTCGATGATTCCAACTAATGAAGGACCATGAGATTCCCCGGCAGTTAACCAACGCATTGGGAAATTATCGCAGATGTCCCATGTTTCTCGCTCATGATAAGAGATAGCCGAGCGCTAGAAAAGGTGCGAATGGAAAAGATTTATGACGAAGGTGCCTTTTGCCTATATAAAAGTACGCCACAAAGAAGGAAGCAAATAGCCAGGCGAAAACATTTGTCGATATTGCATCTTCTAGGCCGTGTGCTGAGCAAGCAGTCAATCCTGCAAGTCGAATATCTCCATATCCAATAGCGGATGATTTACGTATTTCTAATGCGAATTTAGCTAGCGCAATGTACAAAATCCAAATCGCGAAAGAATGAAAAGTTACCACTGGATCGATCAGAAAACCGACAAGGTAATTTAGGAAAACAATTCTCTTAGGTATTAATCTGTCTCGTATATCCGTAGCAGACACCATAATAAATGTCATGAAGATGAGCGCTTGCATCCATTCAGACTAATGGTTTTTGCCTGCCCGGAAGTTTATAGCGAGCTTGATGTGGAATTTAGATAAGACTTCGTAGAGACTTAAACATTTCAACTTTATCAAGAGTTAGGTTGTGAAAAAGGGAGATCTGATCTAGTGCCTGAGCTACTAATAAATCTTTCCCACTGAAGTACATAGACTTTTCCTGGAATGCCAGTAATGGTGGCGGCCAAGGTGCGTATGTAGCATCTATAGCGATGGGCACTTGCCGGCCATAACTTCTAATCTCCTCATTTGCAGAAGCTGCTGTGGCATTAACTACCAGTTGATTATTAAAGGCATCCGATAATTCATGCCACTCTCGAAAAACAACGTTAGGGTTTATATTTAAACAAAGAGCATCATTCTTTGCATTCCGTCGGTAAATCTCTATTACATCAACTTCTCTTTTTACCGCGAATAAAGCTGCTCGAGCAGTTCCACCAGTACCGAATATCGAAACTGATTTGTACTCTTTATCTTCCAGCAGAAATCGAAAACCTGAAACATCAGTGTTATATGAAAGCCAACCTTTAGTTGATTTAACTAATGTATTAGCAACCTGGGTCAATTTGCATGCATCATCGCGAGGTTCGCTTAAACGGAATCCCTCTTCCTTAAGGGGCATGGTTAGCGAGAATCCGCGCCATTCCGGATACTCATGACTCTCCAAAAAAGTTGCCAATTCGCCTTCGTTTACTGAAAATCTCTCGTAACTTCCAGAGATTCCCAAAATATCCATAGCTTTACTGTGAAGAATTGGCGAAAGACTATGTTCTATAGGAAAACCTAGTACTGCCATTTTATGAATCATTCAAAATCTCCATTGGCAAAGTTCTTTTTATATTCTGCTTTGAACTTTAGAAATTCATTGTAGTCAGAGGTAAATTTAGTTTCTTTCGGTCTTACGGTAACAAAATATAGCCATGGTCCTAGTTCTGGATCCAGTGCAGCAAGAATCGCTGCTCTGGTCGGGCTTCCAATTGGCGAAGGCGGCAAACCTAGATTTAAAAAAGTGTTGTACGGACTCTTAACTTTAGTGTCATTTAAGGATAAGCGAATCTCCCCCCTTCTTTGAAAAATGTAGTGAATCGTAGAATCGAATTGCAGCGGCATTCCGATTTTTAATCGGTTGTATATAACCTGTGCAACTTTTGGAAAATCCTCCGGAATTCCTTCAGATTCGACGAGGGAGGCAATCGTAAGCAATTCGTAGCTGGTGAAATCCGAGTCTTTCCATTCAATACCATTTGTAGCCACTATGAATCGATCCACCATCCTCTGCATTATTTCTGCGGCGCTCTCACCTTTTTCTATAGAATAAAACGCTGGGTAAAGTAAACCTTCGGCTCGGTTTGAATCCTTTTTATTTCTCTGGAATTCTCTAGGTAAACTCAAACTCCTAATCGCTTCGGATATTTCATTTCTTGTATAACCAAATTTCAATAATTCATCTGTTACCTCTTGAACGCGAGATCCATCCCTGACTCGTAAAAGATTGACTATACGATCTGGATCTAGAAGTTGTTCCAAGGCAACTTTTGCTGGAATCTTGGTATTTAAACGATGTTCACCTGGCGCGATTCGATTACTTTCTGGATTTGCAACAGCAACACGAAAATAGGAAAGCGAAGATTTCACAATATCATTCGCAAAAAGAATCTCACCGATCTGCGAACCTGAGGCTCCCGAAGGAATTTCAATAATAATTTCCGGTCCTGATTGACCGCTTGAATAATCAGGTGCCGAAGTGGGACCAGGGGCGATTTCTCTCAAGCCAAAGGTGAAAAGAAAGATAAAGATGCCAGCAGCGCCAATTCTCCTTATCGCGACTTTAGACAGATTCACCAAAGAATCCTCCCAAGTTCCTCTCTCCATTGAGCGCAAATTCCAAGATCTCTGCCGCCGCTATCGCATCAATTCCATACTTTTGGACCAAATCCTTCTTCAAGTTCGCGGAAGTTGTAGTCAAACGCTCGTCAACTAGGAAAACAGGGGCAAGATTGAGAGCTTTGATTTTTAAGGCAAATTGGCGGACAGAGTTTGCAGATTGACCCTCTAGGCCACCAAGGTGCTTCGGGAGCCCTAAATAGATAACCGAGATCATATTTTGGTTCGCTATTTCCTGAATTTTTTCAAAAATCTCTTCAATCGAATATGAACCTATAGGAGTTATGGCAATGCCGGATGGATCTGCCGATGCAAGGCCAATACGTTGTGTTCCAAAATCAATACCAAGTTTTATACCTAAACCCATATCTTCAACTGACAAGTTTTGCTTGAACAGCATTTACCGCTTCGGCCAATTTATCTCTATGCGGGCCTCCGCCTTGAGCGAAATCATCTTTACCGCCACCGCCGCCGCCCAGAATTGCTGAGGCAATTTTAGCCAATTCACCTGCCTTAATACCTTTAGCTTTTGCAGCCTGACTAACTGATACGACAATTAGTAATCTATCGCCAGATAGAGCTGAAAGTAAGCTCACATGGCTCTCATCTTTACCCTGTCGTTGTATTGCCAATTGACGTAAATCATCTGGATCAACTTCATAATCAAAGTTATGGTGCAGGAATTTCACATCTGCTATCGACTTAATTTTTGACTCTTTTGTCAGCTCGTCTTCAGCCCTTTTCCTACGGTACTGCCTGATTTCCTTTTCCATCTCCTTAACGCGCAAAACTAGATCTGATATCCGCTCGGGTAAATCTTCGACCTTCGAACCTTTTATAACCTCAGTAAGTGAATTTAAGAGAACATGCTCTTTTGCTAGAAACCGAAAAGCATCTACTCCAACTAATGCTTCAACACGTCTTACGCCGGCGCCAATAGAGGATTCTGAGAGAATCTTAATTAGACCTAGCTGACCCGATCGAGAGACATGAGTTCCGCCGCACAATTCCTTGGCCCAATCTCCGACGCTAACTACTCGAACTCTCTCCCCGTATTTCTCACCAAAGAGCGCCATGGCTCCCATAGCTTTCGCTTCTTCAATTGACATCACCTGAGATGAAACTTCAAGGTCCTTTTCAAGAAGATCATTAACTTTGTTTTCGACTTCATCAATAATTGATTTAGGAACTGCGCCGGTCGCAGGGAAATCGAAACGAAAGCGCCCTGGTGCATTTTCTGAGCCCGCTTGTGTTGCTGTCTCTCCTAAAAGTTCTCTAAAAGCTTTATGAACCATATGAGTTGCTGTGTGAGCTCTAGAAATTCCTAATCTTCTTTCAAAATCAATCGCAGCATGAACTAATTCGCCAGTTGCAACCTCTCCCTCACGAATTATTCCTCTATGTACGATAAGTCCTGGAATTGGCGTTTGAACATCATCAACTTCAATTAGAGCACCATTGGGACCAGTGATAAACCCGGAATCAGCTAGCTGGCCGCCACCTTCTGCGTAAAACGGAGTTCTATCGATTACCAATTCGATCTCTGAACCTTGAGCTGCACTCTTTACATTTTTGCCGTCGACCAAAATTCCCAAAACTGAACCTTCGCTTGTTGTCCTCTCGTAACCAACGAATTCCAAACGCTTTGCGTTATCAGCAATAATTTTGAATTCGGACAAATCTGTGTGTCCAGTTCGCTTCAACTTGGCATCACTCTTGGCGCGTTCTTTTTGTTCTCTCATTAAACGCTTGAAACCTTCAGCATCAATCTGCAGGCCCTCTTCCGCAGCCATCTCTAACGTTAGATCAAACGGAAACCCGAAAGTATCATGTAGCTTGAAAACATCTTCTCCCGGCAAAGTCTTCTCTTTTATTAACTTCATTTTCGAAACTGCTTGATCGAATATCTGGGTTCCACTTCTTAAAGTTGAAAGAAAAGTTGATTCTTCGGCTGCCGCAACCTTACAAATTCTCTCGCTTTCTAATGAAAGTTCTGGATATTGAGGAGACATGGCTTCAATTGAACTCTTTATTAATAATTCCAAGTTTCCGTCCGGAGCTCCAAGTAGCCTCATGTTTCTTACAGTGCGGCGCATCATTCTTCTTAAGACGTATCCTCGACCTTCATTTCCTGGGATGACACCATCTCCGATCAGCATCAAAGCCGTCCTTGCGTGATCTGCGACGACTCTAAGTGAGATATCGTTTTTTGCATCTTTTCCATAAGCCACTTGTGATATTTCAGAAGCTTCTCTCAAAATATGTGAAGTTGTGTCAATTTCATAAATATTGTCAACGCCTTGAAGTAAAGCAGCGGTGCGCTCTAGGCCCATTCCGGTATCGATATTTTTAGCAGGAAGTTCTCCAAGTATTGGAAAATCTTCTTTTCCGCTTCCAGCACCACGAATATTTTGCATAAATACAAGGTTCCAAATCTCAAGATATCTATCCTCGTCCGCAATCGGCCCGCCTTCTTTGCCGTATTCAGGTCCGCGATCGAAATAAATCTCAGAACATGGTCCGCAGGGCCCTGGCACGCCCATTGACCAGAAATTGTCGGACATGCCACGCCGTTGAATTCGCTCTGCTGGAATTCCAATCTTCTTGTTCCATATGTTCGCTGCTTCATCATCGTCATGAAAGACGGTTACCCATAATTTATCTTCTGCAAAACCAAAACCACCATCGCCCTGCGGCTTAGTTAGAAGTTCCCAAGCTAGCTCGATTGCGCCCTCTTTGAAATAATCTCCAAAAGAGAAGTTACCGCACATTTGAAAAAACGACCCATGTCTCGTTGTTTTTCCAACCTCATCAATATCAAGAGTTCTCACGCATTTTTGAATAGAGGTGGCGCGACGATAAGGAGGCGTAATTTCACCTAAAAAATATGGCTTGAATGGAACCATGCCGGCATTTACAAGGAGCAAATTGGGATCGTTCAGAATTAAAGAAGCAGAAGGTACAACAGTATGTGTTAAACCTTTGGAATTTCCATTCTCAAAGAATTTAAGCCATCGATTCCGTATTTCCAGGGAGTTCACGAACTTTAGAACTCCTCGTCATCAACGAATCTTGTCTTCTCTGCCTTTTTGCTCTTTTTACGTTTTTTCTTACGCAATTGTGCAGCAGTGAGAACGGCTCCTGCTGCTTTCATCGCAATTTGATTTTTATCCAAAAAAGTATTTGTTGATTCGGCAATTTTTGTACTAATTTCATCAATAGAACGAGTGACTTTGTTGATGCTTTCCAGCGGCCCATTAACTAGTTCAACAGTTGTTGTAACTTCGGTTAACAGCGGTGTGGTTTCATTTGAGATATTCCGAACAGCTGTACCTACCTCGTCAATGGCTCGGCCCAATCTAATTACTGCATATGCCAGCGCAATAGCGATTACCAATAGCGAACTAGCCGCAATGATTCCTGCAATCCCACCCGCGCTCATACCCAAACTCTATCTGTTATTGATTTTCTTTAGGTTCTGGTTTCGCATCAACACCGCTCTCTTTTCGCTGGGCAGGTGTTATTGGAGTCGGCGCGCCGGTAAGTGGATCTCCACCACTTGCAGTCTTTGGGAAAGCAATTACTTCTCGGATTGATTCAGCTCCAGCTAACAATGCGCAAAGACGGTCGAGACCTAAGGCAATACCACCATGAGGCGGCGGCCCGTAATTGAATGCCTCCAGCAAGAAACCAAATTTACTTTCAGCTTCTGCCTTAGATAAGCCAATGACATTAAATACCCTGCTTTGAACATCACTTCTATGGATTCGAATCGAACCGCCACCAATTTCGCTTCCATTTAGAACAATGTCATAGGCGTATGCCAAAGCAGTTTCCGGATCTTTATCGAAAGAATCTTCAAATTCCGGCTTAGGGCCAGTAAAGGGATGGTGCACTGCAGTCCAGCCACCACTATCGGTTTTTTCAAACATGGGCGCATCAACAACCCAGAGGAACTTCCAATCCTTTTCATTAATTAAATTTTTTCGTGATCCGATTTCTAAACGCACAGCTCCTAAGAGATTCAAAGAAGTGAATCTATCGCCTGCAGCAAAAAAGATTGCATCTCCTTTAGAGGCACCTACAAAATCTGCGATTCCCGCAGACTCCTTCTCTGATAAATTCTTTGCGACTGGTCCGCCGAGAGTTCCATCTTCTTGAACCAAAATATAGGCAAGACCTTTCGCGCCACGAGCCTTGGCCCAATCCTGCCAAGCATCTAACTCACGTCTAGGTGAAGAAGCTCCACCAGGCATGACTACGGCTCCGACATACGGCGCTTGAAATACTCTGAAAGAAGTTTCTTTAAAGAAATCTGTCACATCCACAAGTTCTAATCCAAATCTCAAGTCAGGTTTATCTGACCCAAAACGAGTCATTGCTTCGTGATAAGTCATCCGCGGTATTGATCCGGGAATTTCATATTGAACTACTTCACTAAATACACGTCGTAATACTTTCTCGGCTACAGCAATAACATCCTCTTGATCAACAAAAGACATTTCTATATCCAGTTGCGTAAATTCCGGTTGTCGATCAGCGCGAAAATCCTCATCCCGGAAACATCTGGCAATCTGGTAGTACTTCTCCATTCCTGCTACCATCAAAAGCTGTTTAAAAAGTTGAGGTGATTGTGGCAACGCGTACCACGTACCAGGCTGTAATCTGACTGGAACTAAGAAATCTCGAGCACCCTCAGGTGTGGAACGAGTCAAATAAGGTGTTTCAATTTCAAGAAACTCTTCCCTCGTCATCACCTCTCGAATTAATTGAGTAACTTTTGATCGAAGTCGCAGAGCTTTAGCTTGTTCATCGCGTCGAAGATCTAGGTAGCGATACTTCAATCGAACCTCTTCGCTCACATTCACTTTTTCGCCTGAATCGACAGGAAATGGCAACGGAGCGGCTTCACTTAATACTTCTAGTTGCTTACAAATAACTTCAATCTCACCTGTCGGCGAATTGGGGTTTTCATTTCCGGCAGGTCTCTTTGCGACTTCACCAACAATTTTCACGCACCATTCAGCGCGTAGCGTTGCTGCAATGGATTCATCTGAGATTACAACTTGCACTATTCCAGATGAATCTCGTAAATCAATAAAGGCTACTCCGCCGTGATCTCTTCTTCTTGATACCCACCCAGCAAGAACCACACTCTTGCCTGCATCACTGGCTCGCAAAGAACCAGCTAAATTTTCGCGAAGCATAATTCCTTTCTATAACCGCTTTATGAAGAGATGCGCTTCATTTCCGAAACTAAGGAGCCAAGAGTAATCGAAATCTCGTTTCCATCTGACATCTTTTTTAACTTGCCTGAGTCCGAATTGATCTCGTCGTCACCGAGAACCAATACATAATGAGCCGACAATTTATCTGCAGCTTTCATGCTTCCTTTCAATGCACGGTCGCCATAGGAAATATCAGCTACAAAGCCGCCAATTCGAACTTCATTTGCGAGTTCAATCGCTCTCATGCGAGCGCTTTCGCCAATTGGGATAATGAAGAGATCAAGATACTGACGGTCAGCCAGCTCGAAACCTTCTGCCTCTAATGCAAGAAGTGTTCTATCAATTCCCAAACCAAATCCAATTCCGGAAAGAGATTGACCTCCCAAAGTCTCCATAAGTCCGTCATATCTGCCGCCTCCACAGATGGTGGCCTGTGCGCCCAATTGATTATGAACAAATTCAAAAGCTGTTCCAGTGTAGTAATCCAATCCTCGAACCATCATTGGATCAATCTCAAAGTTAATGCCTATGCTGCGCAAGGCAGACTGCACTTTTTCAAATTTTTCTTTACTCTCATCGGATAAATAGTCCAAAAGCAAAGGGGCGCCTTGGAGCTTATTTTGAATATCACTTCTTTTGTCATCGAAAATGCGAAGTGGATTCTTATTAACTCTAGCTCTGGTCTCTTCGTCAAGGTCCACATTTGAAAGAAATTTCAGTAAATCGTCGCGGTGCTTCTTGCGACTTTCTGAATCCCCCAACGAAGATATTTTTAGATTAAAATTTTTCAAACCCATCTTTGAGAAGGCTCGATGGGCAACGCTTATTACCTCGGCATCAATTAAGGGATCATCAATTCCTACTGCTTCAATCCCAAATTGATAAAACTGGCGGTATCTACCAGCTTGCGGACGTTCTGCTCTAAAAAAAGGACCTTTGTAGAAAACCTTCACTGGTAATTGCCCGCGATCTAATCCATGTTCAATAATTGAACGGATGACTCCTGCTGTACCTTCGGGACGTAACGTTATTGATCTACCGCCACGATCCTCAAATGTATACATTTCCTTACTAACGACATCTGTAGTTTCGCCAACTCCACGAGAAAAAAGTTCTGTATCTTCAAAAATCGGAAGTTCAATCAATCGGTAATTGGAAGCAAGCGCTGCCTCCTCTAATTTCCAGATTACGTATTCAAACCAACTTGATTTTGGCGGAAAATATTCGGATACACCTTTTGGCGCTTGGAAACTCATAACTCCGCCAATCTTCCTTCCTTAGCCGCTATTAAGTATGGGTTCATTTCAAACTCCCATTCCAAACGACTAGTTTCACCGTGGCCAGGCAAGAGAAGGAGATCGCCTGACATTGGCCAGATTTTCTCACGGAGTGAGCGCTCCATGTCGGAGATCGATCCCCTCGGTAAGTCGGTTCTACCTATAGAGCCAGCAAATAAGGTGTCGCCGGAGAGAAGGATTTCATTATCAATCCTGGCGACTATTGAACCTGGAGTGTGGCCTGGAGTGTTGAATAATTCAAATTTCATACCAGCGAGCGTTATTTCGAAGTCATGATTAAAAACTTCAACTCCTTCTGGTTCTACAAATTCATGCTTGGGAAATCTCATCTTTAAATCGCGAAATAGTCCCTGACTTGCATCACTTAAAGCTCGTTCTGGGTAAGAAAGCAAATCTCGATCTGCACTATGAATATAGATTGATGAGCTTTCAAGTTCTTGCGCGAGAGGTATTAAAGAGAAGGTGTGATCGATATGTCCATGAGTAATCAGTATTGCGGCAACTCTAAGTTTTGCTTCTTCCAATAAACCTAATACCTCATTGACAATGTAAGGATCCCCGATCCCAGGATCAACCAATACACAAAAATCTCCATGACCGACAATCCAGCAATTTGTAGCGAAGTAAGGCGCAACTACTCGATCTATCCGCTTCTTCGCGTTGAGGTTCATATTTGGCCAGACCCCTTCCGATGCGTATCACCCTAGCGGTTCTCAAATTTAAGCCAAACCAAAGAGGACTTTTACAGACCTACACCTCTTGGGCTACCTTCTACCTTCTAAACCGCTGATCCCGAAACGACCTCCTGGTCGCGCAACGAAAAGGAAACCTCCATGGAAAACAATGAGCAGCAAATTAATTCCCCAGCCTCTGCACTTATTGGAGATCCCTCTCGTTACGGGCGCGTAGCAAGCGATGGAACAGTTTTTGTTCAAACCTCACAAGGCGAGAGAGCGGTTGGTTCGTATCCAGGTAAAACGCCTGAAGAAGCACTTGCATATTTTGTTCGCAAATTTGAAGTTGTTGCGGCCGAAGTTGCACTTTTAGCGGCTCGAATTGTCAGCGGAGCGATGGTTCCAGAAGATGCACTGCAATCTGTCGCAAAGCTTCGTAATCAAATTGATAATTTGAATGGTGTCGGCAATCTTGCGGCACTGCGCGCCTCTTTGGAACAGATTCCTTCACTAATTGAAGAGAGCAAGCCAGCCTTTGAAGCACGTAAAGCTGCCGACCAAGCGGCAAAAGCGGAGAAACGTGCCGCAGCGATGTCACTTAAAGAGAAAATTGTTTCCGAAGCTGAGACCTTAAAGGAATCCACGCAATGGAAAGCAACCAGTGAGAGGCTAAAGGAACTTCTAGACCAGTGGAAGAAGGCTCCTCGCCTTGATAAGAAATCAGATGTCGACTTGTGGAAAAGATTCTCATCTGCCAGAAATTTCTTCGATAAGAAACGTAGACAACATTTTTCAACTCTGACGAAACAACAGAGTGAAGTTAAGAGTGTTAAGGAAAAAGTTGTTTTAGAGGCGGAATCTCTGGCGAATTCGACCGATTGGGTAAATACCGCGCGTAAATACAAAGCTTTGATGGATACTTGGAAAGCCGCTGGCCGGGGCAAGAAAAATGACGACGATAAACTTTGGCTTCGTTTCAAAAAAGCACAAGATACTTTCTTTGCGGCAAAGAACGCTGATCTTGAAAAACGTTCGATATCGTATGGTGAAAACCTCATCAAACGAGAAGAAATCGTTAAAGAGATTGAGGCAATACTTCCAATAAACAACTTAGATGAAACAAGACGCAAGTTCCGGGACCTTAAAAGCAAATATATGAAATCAGGTCAAGTTGAGCGCGGAAAGCGAAACGCATTGGATCGTAGGGTCGACGATGTTGAACTTACCTTGAAAGAAGCTGAACAAGAGCAATGGCGCAAATCAGATCCAGGTGCAAAAGCAAGGGCAGCTGAAGTTGTTGCCCAACTTGTTGCTGCAGTTGCTGATTATGAAAGTAAAGCGGCGAAGGCAGAAGCTGCGGGAGATGCCAAAAAAGCAAGCGAGTTAAGAGAGGCTGCAGCTGCACGATCTATTTGGCTTGCTGAAGCTCAAAAAGGTCTTGCTGAATTTACCAATTAATTGTTGGTTATTCGATAAACATCATAAACGCCATCAATCTTCTTGATGGTGGCTAAAACCGAATCTAAATGAGTTGCATCTGCCATCTCGAATGTAAATCGAGATATGGCAGTTTGATCTTTAGTTGTGTTTACGGCTGCATGAAGAATATTAACTTCCTGATCAGATAGCGCCTTGGTGATATCAGAAAGAAGTCGAGATCTATCGAGTGCCTCGATTTGAATATTTACTAGGAAAACGGTCTTGGCTGATGGATCCCATGAAACTTTTAGGATGCGATCTCCTTGATGAAACTTCAGATCTGCGACATTAACACAGTCACTCCTGTGAATAGAGACTCCACTGCCCCGTGTGACAAAGCCGGTAATCGCATCACCAGGAACTGGCGTACAGCATCGTGCAAGTTTGATTAGGACATCATCAACTCCTTCGACGATGACCCCGCTTGCGCTACGTCGGAAAATTTTTGAAGTGTCTGAGTTTGCGATTATTGCCGAAATTGCAGGATCATCTACATCTTCTGAACCTACAGCAGACATTAATTTTTCTACAACTGAATTTGAAGATATCAACCCGTCGCCCACCGCTGCGTATAAAGAGTCAATATCTGAATAGTTAAGTTCGTGTGAAACTTGTAGCAGCGTCTGTCCTCCGAGAATTTTTTGCAAAGGCAGACCGGCTTTCCTTATCTGTCTTGCAATTGATTCTTTTCCAGCATCAATAGCTTCTTCCCTGCGTTCGCGCGAGAACCAAGCTTTAATCTTGGAGCGAGCTCTTTGCGATTTTACAAAATTCAGCCAATCTCGAGATGGGCCAGCGTGTTCGCCTTTATTAGTAACGATTTCAACCACATCTCCATTTGCTAAAGGAGACTCAAGTGAAACTAATTTTCCATTAACTTTTGCTCCTACGCATTTGTTTCCGACCTCGGTATGGACTGCGTATGCAAAATCAACTGCGGTGGATCCTTGCGGCAACGCTATTACGCTGCCTTTCGGCGTGAAGATAAAAACTTCAGGCGTGTGGAGATCGAATCGGAGCGCATCTAGAAATTCTGAGACGTCTGTAGTTTCCTGTTGCCATTCGTGAAGCTGCTTTAACCAGAGAACATCTGGTGAATCCTTTACGTTTCCGCGCTTTGCAGTTTTGTATTTCCAGTGGGCTGCAATTCCGTATTCCGCCCTTCTATGCATTTCATGGGTTCTAATCTGTATTTCAACCGCTTTACCGGTAGGTCCAATCACGGTCGTGTGAAGGGACTGATACAGATTGAACTTGGGCATGGCGATGTAATCTTTAAATCGGCCTGGTACCGGACTCCAGCGCGCGTGAATTGCTCCTAAAACTCCATAACAATCTCGAACATCGTCAACTAATACTCGAATTCCCACTAGATCGTAAATATCGTTAAATTCCCTGCCACGCACTACCATCTTTTGATAAACGCTATACAGATGTTTCTGTCTACCAGTAACGGTTGCCTTGACACCTTGCTCCGCCAAATCCTTCTGTACTACTTGAATCACTTCGTTCGTTAATCGATCTCTTGATGGTGAACGTTCGGCAACCAAACGTTCAATTTCATCAAATTTCTTCGGCTCTAAGAATCTAAAAGAGAGATCCTCTAATTCCCACTTGACTGCATTCATTCCTAGACGATGTGCCAGAGGGGCGTAGATATCTAATGTTTCCCTCGCTTTTCTTGCCGAACTTTCTGGTTCTACATATTGCCAAGTGCGAGCATTATGGAGACGATCTGCCAATTTAATTACCAAGACGCGAATATCTTTAGCCATCGCAACTACCATCTTGCGAACAGTTTCAGCTTCCGCTGTAGGGCCATAGGTAAGACGATCTAATTTTGTTACGCCTTCAACAAGTGTTGCTATCTCTTCGCCAAATTCGCTTCGTAATTGTTCTTGCGAATAATTTGTATCCTCAACCGTGTCGTGTAACAGAGCTGCTGCGATTGTGTTTGGATCTAAGCCAAGTTCCGCCAATATCTCTGCAACCGCAACTGGATGAGTTATATAAGGATCGCCACTTTTGCGAAGTTGCCCCTCGTGGGAAATTCGCGCTTGTTCAAAGGCACGATCAAGAATGGATAGATCAGCGTTCGGATTTGATTCGCGCACGCGATTTGCTACTGGAGTTAGCATCGCGTTCATACGCTAATTATCGGTTATCGGCGGCCTTTGCGCTTATCTCGCTTCTTTTGAACTCTTTGCCCGCTTGCCAGCGATGCCCCACCTCGGGCCATAACTCGCTGATTTAATGCTCTTATGGCCGGCTCCCTTTCGCGCAGCTGTGCAAGAACTGGAGCTGCGATAAAGATTGAAGAATATGTTCCCGCAATTAATCCAATAAAGAGCGCTAGAGATAAATCCTTCAAAGTTCCGGCACCTAGAACGCCAGCACCGACGAAGAGAATTGCCGCAACCGGCAACAACGCGATTAGCGAAGTATTTAGCGAACGAACAATTGTTTGATTAACCGCAAGATTCGCAGCCTGCGAGTATGTGTATTTTCCGGTCGCTGTAATTGATCGGGTGTTTTCTCGTACTTTATCGAAAACAACCACAGTGTCATACAGGGAATAACCAAGGATTGTTAGGAAACCAATCACCGTTGAAGGAGATACTTCAAAGCCAACTAAAGCGTACACACCGACGGTAATAAAAACGTCGTGGATCAACGCAACAATTGCGGCCACCGCCATTTTCGGTTCGAAAGTAAGAGCTAGATAAATCATCACGATAATCAAGAAAGCAATTAAACCTTGAAGGGCTTTTCTCGATATCTCTTCGCCCCACGAAGGGCCGACATTTTGTGTATCTATGGATTCAACGCTGACCGAGAATTTACTGGCCAGAGTATCTTGAATCTTATTTGATAACTCTTGGGCAATTTCACCTGTTTGAATTCTTATCTTGTCTTCGCCAATAGTTTGAATACGAGTTTCACCAGAGTACCCAGCTGTTGCGAGCGCTTCTTCAGCTTGCGCAATAGTTCCGCTCTGGGTTGTTACAGTGAAAGAAGAACCACCTTTAAATTCGATAGATAATTCAATTCCTTTGGTTCCTAGGGCAAATCCAGAGAGAATAATGAAGAGAAGTGAAACGGAATACCACTTCTTTTTACCGCCAATAATGTTTAGTGAAGTTTCACCTCTATAGAGACGTCCACCTAGCCCACTTAACTTCATACCGCCGCCTCCTCAGAAGTATTAACCAAACCAACGCTTCGTGGAGAGACTCCGGAGAAGCGGCCACCATTTTGTAGATACTTGGACTTTGCCATTAGCGACAGAAGCGGCTTGGTGAAGAAGAAAATAATTATTAAGTCAATAATTGTCGTGAGCCCCAATGTAAATGCAAAACCTTTAACGCTTCCAACCGAAACTACATAAAGAACTACGGATGAAATTCCAGAAACTAAATCGGCAACAACAATAGTCCTTCGAGCGCGGATCCAGCCTGTTTCAACAGCCACGCGTAACGGTTTTCCATCGCGCATTTCATCGCGGATGCGTTCGAAATAAACAATAAATGAGTCTGCGGTAATACCAATTGCAACGATAGTTCCGGCGATGCCTGCAAGAGTCAAGGTGAAACCAACTGTCTTGCCCAGTAGAAGAAGTGAGAGCAAAACTTGAGACGCGGCAAGCGCTAGCGAGCCGACAACGGCTATGGAAAGCGCTCGGTAATAAAGAATTGAATAAACAATCACTAGCAATAAACCAAGTCCACCGGCTAACAAACCTGCACGTAATTGATCACTGCCAAGAGTTGGCGATACTTGCTGAACTTCTCCCCGATCAAAAGCTAGGGGCAAGGATCCATATTTGAGGACATTTGCTAAATCTTGTGCTTCTACCTGACTAAAAGATCCAGTTATCTGAGCACGGCCACCCAGAATCGCCTCATTAATTCGAGGCGCTGAAACAACAGCTCCATCAAGAACGATTGCAACTTGATTTTGCGGTTGTGCAAGATTGACAACTGCCTGCGTCAACTCTCCAAATTTCTTCGCACCGTCGCCGGTAAAATCAAGGCTTACAAACCATCCGCTAGCGCTCTGTGGATCAATTGCGGCTGTCGCACTTGAAACATCACGACCGACAACTTTTGCAGGTGCCAGAATATATCGAGCAACTCCGCCTCGATCACAAGTAATTAAGTTTGCATTCGGATCTTCAGTTCCAGATCCAACAGATGAATTTTCCTTTGTGCAGTCAAGTGCAGTGAATTGAGCGATTTCAGAAGCGCTTAAATTAAGTCCAGTAGTTAAATCTGCATCAGATGGTGTTGGCACTGCCCCCGTTTCAACCAGAACCTGTCTAAATCTAAGTTCTGCAGTCTGTCCAACTAGATCAACGATTCTTCTGCCGGTTTCGCCTGGTACCGCAATAACAATCTGCCGATTTATACCAGTCCCTTCAGCGGTAACTTCGCTTTCCGCTACGCCCAATGAATCAACGCGTTGGCGAATAATCGCAACTGCTTGATCAATAGATTCCGAAGTGATTGATCCTGAAGTTCCACTCTGGACTCGCGGTTGCAATGTAACGCTAGTTCCGCCTCTTAAATCCAAACCGAGGTTTATCGAAGTTGCTCCAATAGACAATGCAATTCCGAAAAGGGCTGCAGTTACAAAGAGATGAAGGAAGAGGGTTCTGCCAGGTTTGGATTTCTTGGCATTTCCGGAGTTTCGAGTTACAGAACTAAAAGACATAGGGCGAGATTCTATGGTTGAAGGTCGGTACTGTCGAAAAGCTCAGGTATTTGAGGTGGCGGATTTACGCCTAGATGGCGCCATGCGAGCGCAGTTGCCGTACGACCCCGTGGCGATCGAATCATGAATCCACTTCTGACCAAGAATGGCTCTGCCATCGATTCAACAGTTTCTCGTTCCTCGCCGACAGCCATTGCAAGAGTATTTAAACCGACGGGACCGCCATTAAATTGTTCTATTAAGGCTCGAAGGATTGCTAGATCCAAACGATCCAAACCTTTTTCATCGACTTCATAAATTTCAAGTGCCTTCTTAGTGATCTCACCAGTAACCACCGAATCTGCATGTACTTCAGCGTAATCGCGTACTCGTCGTAGTAATCGATTGGCGATTCTTGGAGTACCTCTTGATCGCATCCCTAATTCCTCAATCGCATCTCTTGTAATGGAAATGTTCAGCAATTTCGAACTTCGTAAAACAATATTTTCAATATCGTTTTGATCGTAATAATCAAGATGCGCGGTGAAACCAAAACGATCTCTTAGCGGTGCAGGCAATAAACCAGCACGCGTTGTTGCGCCAACTAATGTGAAATGAGGGAGGGAAAGAGGTATCGCTGTAGCGCCAGGACCCTTTCCAACAATTACATCTACTCGGAAATCTTCCATTGCCATGTAAAGCATTTCCTCTGCTGGTCTTGCCATTCTATGAATTTCATCGAGAAAAAGAATTTCACCTTCAACAAGGGACGAAAGAACGGAAGCTAAGTCGCCAGCATGTGTGATTGCAGGACCGCTGGTAATTCGAATTGGGGTACCCATCTCTGCAGCCACAATCATCGCCAAAGTAGTTTTTCCAAGACCTGGTGGACCGGATAGGAGGATGTGGTCAGCTGGAGCAGATCGTTCGCGAGCTGCACGAAGAAGTAAATCAATCTGATCACGAACTCGCTTTTGTCCAACAAAATCCGCCAGATTCTCTGGCCTAAGAGCCTGCTCTGCACTGATGTCTTCTGGCGAAAGGTTTGAACCTAACGATTCATTCATCGCTTCGCCTGGCTCAAGGTTATCTTCAATAATTCGCTCAAATCCAAATCATCTGGATTACTAATAGTTTCCAGGGACTTATCAATAGCCTGATCGGCTTCTCTGGAAGAGTATCCAAGACTTGTTAATGCATCCTTAAGAGAGGCTCGCCATTTCCCGCCAAGTCGATCCTTCTGCAAGTTGGAGCCACCAAACTTATCTTGCAGTTCTAAAACAATTCGTGACGCAACTTTCTTGCCAATTCCGGGAACTTTTTCAAGCGCCTTTAGATCTGCACTTCCGATTGCGTTTCGCAGCTCGTCTGGAGAAAAATTAGAGAGCAGTGAATGTGCAACTTTAGGACCAACGCCGGTTACGGTTTGAACTTGGTTGAAAAGCTCTCGTGCTTGGACATTTTTGAAACCGAAGAGCGTTGAGGAATCTTCCCTAATGACTTGAGAGGTAAAAAGATCTACCTTCTCCCCAACTTGCACTGAAGCTGCAATATCGGGTGCGACTAAAACTTCATAGCCCAAACCATTTACATCAACAACTACCGAAGTCAACCGCACTTCCAGTAAATGTCCAATTACTCGAGCTATCACTTTCTTTTCTTTCTACTTGAAAGATCCACGATTCGCTTTCGTTCTGCCTTAGCAGCAACTGCAAGTCGATCATTGCCTGCGCCTCGCCAATGATGACAGATAGCAAGAGCAATTGCGTCTGTTGTATCCACGGGTGAAGGAGTTTCAATTAAGCCGAGAATCTTTACTACCATTTTTGCCACTTGTTTTTTATCGGCACGTCCAGAGCCTGAAACAGCAGCTTTGACTTCAGTTGGAGTATGCATGGCAATCGGCAATCCGGATCTGGCTGCAATCAGTAATGCGACTCCTGCTGCCTGGCCCGTCGCCATTGCAGTCTTCACATTTAACTGCGAGAAGACACGTTCGACCGCAATCACATCCGGCTTTACTCGATTTATCCACTTAATGAGTTCTGCTTCTAAATTCAAAAGTCGAATTTCTAGCGGTGCGCTTGATGATGTTTGGATTACTCCACAATCAAATAGTCGCAACTTGGAGTCTCTAGATTTCTCGACAACTCCGATTCCGCATCGGGTCAGACCAGGATCTATTCCAAGTACTCTCACGCAAAAAGAATAATAAGTACGTGGCGCTTACTAAGAGAGGCTCGCCATTACCTCTTCGGAGATATCGAAGTTTCCGTATACATTCTGGACATCGTCCAAATCTTCAATTGCATCAATAAGTTCCAAAACAGCACGTGCCGTTTCGCCTTCGATAGGAATTGATACTGAAGGAAGAAATGAAGTTTCGGCCGATTCATACTCCAAATTAGATTTCTTTAGCGCTTCCTTAATCGAAACCAAATCTGTTGGCGCGCTTACGATTTCAAAACTATCTCCTAAATCATTAACATCCTCTGCGCCAGCGTCAAGCACAGAATCAAGAACTGAATCTTCGGTTAGCACTTTGCCGTTATTCTCTTTCTTCAGGATAACTACACCTTTTCTTTCAAAAAGATAACCGACCGATCCGGGATCGGCCATAGTTCCGCCATTGCGAGTCACAGCTACTCGAACTTCTGACGCCGCACGATTTCGATTATCTGATAAGCATTCAATCAAGATTGCCACTCCGCCTGGGCCATAACCTTCATACATAATGGTTTCCCAATTTGATCCACCGGCTTCTGCACCGGACGCCCGCTTCAAAGCACGATCGATATTGTCGCTCGGTACTGAATTTTTCTTAGCCTTGGAAATTGCATCATAAAGAGTCGGATTGGCCGCGGGATCAGCGCCACCGTTTCGCGCTGAAACTTCAATCGCCTTAATATATTTGGCAAAAGCTTTAGATCTCTTCGAATCTATTAGCGCCTTTTTTCGTTTGATGGTTGCCCATTTGGAATGACCTGACATTACGATGCAACCTTTGAATATTGACTAACAATCTGCTCCACAAAATATTTGTGAAGGCGATTATCCCCAGTGAGTTCTGGATGAAACGAAGTCGCTAAGATGTTTTTTGAACGTACTGCGACGGCGTGACCTGAAACTTCAGCAAGAACTTCAACTTCTTTTCCAACTTTTTCAATCCACGGAGCGCGAATAAAAACTGCCCTAAAGACCGGCTCCGTTAATCCCTTTACTTGCAAATCGACTTCAAAGGAATCTACCTGGCGGCCAAAGGCGTTTCGCCGGGCTATTACATCAAGACCACCAAAACTCTCCTGCCCAATAATTGCATCTTCAACTTTATCTGCAAGAAGTATTAGTCCAGCGCAAGAACCATAAACGGGTAATCCGTTCTTGATTCGATCTCTTATTACGTCAAAAAGTCCAAATGCTCTTGCTAATTTGCTTATAGTTGTGGATTCTCCGCCAGGTATGACTAACCCGTCAACCTCGGCAATCTCCTCCAAAGTTTTTACGGGAAACGCAGTCACGCCACATTCATTGAGCGCAACGATGTGTTCTCGAACATCACCTTGGAGCGCCAAGACTCCAATTTTCACTTTTCTTACCAACCTCGTTCTGCAAGACGATGAGGAACTGGAATATCTGAAACGTTAATTCCCACCATAGCTTCACCAAGTCCACGAGACTGCTCGGCAACAACTTTTGGATCGCTGTAATAAGTTGTAGCTTTTACGATTGCAGCTGCTCGCTTGGCAGGATCGCCTGATTTAAATATCCCTGATCCAACGAATACGCCGTCAGCGCCAAGTTGCATCATCATCGCTGCATCCGCCGGAGTTGCGATTCCACCAGCAGTGAATAGAACTACAGGAAGTTTTCCTAACTGAGCAACTTCTTTTACCAAATCATAAGGTGCTTGAAGTTCCTTAGCTGCAACATAGAGCTCATCCTCACGCATCGATTGCAAGCGACGGATCTCGCCAGCAATTGATCTCATATGAGTAGTTGCATTGGATACATCCCCAGTGCCAGCTTCACCTTTAGAACGAATCATGGCAGCGCCCTCATTAATTCGACGCAATGCTTCTCCTAAATTTGTAGCGCCACATACAAATGGAACTGTGAAATTCCATTTATCAATGTGATGCGTGTAATCAGCAGGAGTTAAAACTTCGGATTCATCAATGTAATCAACGCCGATAGATTGCAAAATTTGAGCTTCAACAAAATGTCCAATACGAGCTTTAGCCATAACTGGAATTGATACAGCTTTTTGGATCGCTTCGATCATTCCAGGATCAGACATTCTGGCAACGCCGCCCTGCGCTCTGATGTCAGCAGGAACTCTCTCCAATGCCATCACTGCAACTGCGCCGGAATCCTCTGCAATCTTGGCTTGCGTAACATCAACGACATCCATAATGACGCCGCCCTTTAGCATCTCAGCCATGCCGCGTTTAACGCGAGCCGTACCTATTTGCTTTTCAGACATGAGGCGATTGTACTTGCCATAGGGAAACTCGCGAATTAGAAGATTTTCCGTAAGGAACTACTCAGGTTACTTCACTTCAGTCGGCGGATAGCTAAAAGTAGGATCCTGATCTGTCAGAAATACCCAAACTTGGCCATTTGCAAAGAGCGCCTCTGAACCATCGGGCAGGGTCCACTCAGTAGGCGAAGCAGCACTTGGTCTGTTCCATTTAATTTCTGTCACGGTTCCATCGCGCAGAAGAAATGCTCGGCCGCTACCAACAACTTCATTCTTAGGCGTTATGCCGCCAAACTTGTCTCCGTATTCTGACGGACGTATATTTATGATTTGTATAACCATCATATTGCTTCCTAATTGAATTCCTTCGGAGCCGATATTGGGCTTACCATCAAATCTCAAAAGAAACTTTGAACTCTCTTGATCCCAATTCAAATCATAAGTTGCATTTGGCCAATCAACGCGAGCACTATTTATGGGTTTAGCAGTTTCCGAGATTTCGCCGTGATTCCATCCAATCGATTTAACAAAATCGACATCCTCTGCTTTTGGCAACAATGATTCTATTTTTACCATCATTGCATAAGGTGCTTTTCTATTTGGATCGGTTACATAAATAGTTGGCGGATTTCGCTCTGCACTCAAATTAACAATATTCGCAGACTCTAGAACTGGGCGAAGTTTGCTCTGCGCGCCGCTATACATGAATCCAACTTTTCCAAATTGCGCCAAAATATCGATATCGGAAATTCTTGCCGAGCGCACCGGGCCAACTTGACCTGGATACTTATTTGAATAAACGGCCATCAATCTAGTCAAACCCGCTTCGACTTGAGTTACAAAAATAACATCAGCATCTAGCAATCCTTCTTGCGGATGAGAAAAACTAGTATCATCAATTTTTACAGCGATTACTTTATTGTTGTTCCCTACTAAATTAGTTAGAACATTTCTCTCTGGCTCTGGACCAGAGAATGGAAGATTTGCCGAACATGAAGATAGGGCAATCAAAACAATTGCTGCCGATAAGGCAATCATTGCCTTTCGCTTCGTGTTAAATGACATCATCTTCAAATGGGTAAATAACCGGCAGCGGAGCGCTTCCTGCCAGACGAAAGAGCCGATAGATCCATTTAGAGCGTCGATTGCGAGTAGCAGTCACTGCCTCTCTATGGATTGCAATAGCAATTCTCACTCTTTCAGTTACGGAATCTAGTTCTTCAAAGATCTCACGATGTAAATGTGGAATATCGCTTTCATCTCTTAATAATTTAAGTGCTTCGGAGAGGCTGCTCTCTGCTTCGCTTCTCTCTGAAATATCTGCCTCTCGTGCCTGATGAGCTGCTACGGTCAGGATTAAGTTCGATGCTGGATCAATCTCGGTGAAGTGAGCAATCTCTAAGGCTATGGATGCTCTGCGCTGCAGAATCGAATCTAGATTTGCCCAAGAAGTTTCGACTCTATGATGCAATCTATCTAAACGATTTGCCGAAATTGCAAGGTACCAAATAAACAGGAGCAAAAGGGCAATTAAGATCATGATCTCAAGCATCAATTCTCCTCTCGATTCAAGAATCGAAGCCAACCTCTTTGCTCTGAACCAACACTTACTTTTTCGCCTGAACCAATTGCGTGAAGATAAACATTCATAATTTCTGGTCCAACCGTATCCCAATCAAATCTTTTTGCGCCTTCTGTGGCGCTTGAAGAGAGAGCCTTTCGTTTATCATCTTGATGTGCAAGAAGAATAACTTGCCTTGCCAGATCGCGACTATTTTCATTTTGAAAGATTAAGCCGAAACGACCATTACTAAGTACTTGAACAAAAGCCGGAAGATCGCTAGCTACTATTGGGGTTCCGCTCGCCATGGCTTCTGCAAGAATGATTCCAAAAGATTCACCGCCTGTATTTGGTGCGACGTAAACATTTACGGACTTGAAGAATGACGCCTTCTCGCTATCCGATAATCTTCCTAGGAACTCAATTCGGTTTCGTAAGTTCGGTGAAACTGATTGCATAATCTCTAAGCCTTCACCAGGTCCTGCAATAAGCAATCGAGCGTTTGGAATTGCTCGAACGATATCGGCTAAGGCATCAAGCAAGACATTTAACCCTTTGCGCGGCTCACCAAAGCGACCAATGAATCCGATCGTAAAATCGCGCTCCCAAGATTTATTTGGAATTGCCGACCTGAAGTAACTTGTATCGATTCCATTCGGAATAACTAACGCATCTGTATCTAGATGGATCGTTAAAGTTTCCCTGGCAACTTCGCTTACTGCAATTCTTGCTCTTAATTTCTCGATAATGGGTTCGAGAAGTGGTGTTATTGCAAATGCAACCTTCTGCTTTGGTGCTGCTGCATGAAAAGTTCCGACCATTGGCCCATCTCCGATTGCGCAGGCCAAGAGAGATAAGGACGGAATTGCTGGTTCGTGAAGGTGCAGAACATCAAAATCATTATTTGAAATCCATTGCCTTACTCGAGAAGCTGCTAGTGGCCCGAAAAGCACTCTGGCAACCGCACCGTTGTAAGGAATTCCAACTGGCTTACCAGCTGGAACCACAAATTGCTCGATACCTTCATTAGAGATTGATGGTGCTAAAACTGAAACTTCATGACCTTTGCTCTGAAAAAATCTAGCAAGATCTCTTATATGAGCTTGTACTCCCCCAGGAATGTCCCAAGCGTATGGTGAAACCATTCCAATTTTCACGAACGAACCTCAAAATTATCATCAAGAAAAATTCGTTGTTGCATATGCCAAGAAGTTGGTGATTTTGCGATGTCCTTTGCAAATTGATCTGCTAGTTCTTGTGTGATTCGACTTACCTCAGCATTTTCAGATTCATTCTTCCGAGGTTTAAAAGGTCCATTAAATTCGATCTCAATTCCCGTTGCCGTATATGCCACAAATGCGGTGATTAAGGTTGCCTCAGTGCGGATTGCAAGTAGCGCCGGACCAGCTGGCATTCGAGCGTTTGCTCCAAAAAATTTCACAGGCACTCCAGATTTACTCAAGTCCCTATCTGCGACAAGAGCAACCAGAGCGCCACGATTCAATCTTTTTATCAGTTCTGGAATCACATTTGCATTTAAATCCAAGACACTCATCCCCATAGATTCTCTATGTTGCAGGAATTTTTTGAACAGTTTCTCAGGCTTTAGATGTTCGGCGACGGTATTTACTTGTATTCCCTTGGAGCAGAAATAGAGTCCAGCGTGATCGCAGTTTCTTGCATGAGGAAGCGCAACGATAACTCCTCTGCCTGAAGCAAAGGCGTCTAGTAATAATTCTTCACCTTTAGTTGATACCGTCGAAGTTATTGATTTACTATCCCAACTAGAAATTCGGAAAGTATCACACCAGTAACGCATAGCATTTTTCAATCCAGCCTCAACTTGCGATTCCACAAAAGCTGAATCCCTAGAATCAAATACGTGCTGATAATTGTTTCTTAAGTGTTTTACACGTTTCTTATTTCTTAAATATGCAATCTGGGCAAACTTATCGAATAACCAATAGGCAAATCTGCCTGGAATCTTTCTGATTATTAACCATAGCGTCGAATAAATCAGATAAACAAGATTGTCCTTAATGGAGTTCATCTTCGGAAAACAATCCTCATTCGAAGATAGATGGTATGCAATCCGAGGAGGAGCAAAATTGGAATTATGATTAGAAAAGAGCCTGAAAGTCCTAAACCGTATAAACCAGTCGCCGTAAGAATCAGAATCAAACGCTCTGTTCTTTCGGCGTACCCGACATTACATTCATATCCAAGGCTCTCGGCTTTAGCGCGGATATATGGAATTAACCCCGAAACCAAGAGTGTTGCCAAAATCAGTTTTGACTCAAGATCCAAGCTCTCATAAATTCCAAAATAGATACCGATTAAGATTGCGGCATCACTTAATCTATCTAGAGTTGAATCAAGCAGAGCCCCCCATTTAGTACCCGCGCTCTGAGAAATCCTCGCCATTGTTCCGTCCAAAAGATCGCTGAGAACAAAGAAAGTAACGAAGAGTGTGCCTGCAAAAAATTTCTCGTTACTAAAAAAATAGAGCGAAGAAGTTATAACTCCAATGGATCCAATGATGGTCATTCCATTAGCTGATAACCCAAGCTTTAGTAAACCCTGACATAGTGGGGTAATAAGTTTGGTAACAGGTGCGCGGAGAATCTTCTGAATCATTGGATACATCGTAGGCTCTCGTCATGATTGAAAGCGAGAATGCGGGTCAGCACGCAGGGGGTCCGATTCGCATGCTTATTGCCTTCCATGAGGATACGCAGCCGCAAAGCTCATTGCTCAACTGTTATGCAGATATAACGCCATTTCCCATTACAAAGTCGACGCAACGGCCCGATAAAGAGTTTGATCTATTTGCTCTACTCGTAGATGCACGCACTGGAATATCTTCAGAAATGATTGAACTTTGGCAACATTATCAGGAGCGTCAGTTTCCACGGCTAATGATTGTCCAAGGTATCGAATTCTCCGAATCTGATTTCGATGACATCGTGTTAATTGGAAATCGAGTCCTAGAACAATTCGCAACTCCCTACTTGGTTCTACATGACGATTTAGGAATGCCAACGGCCCTGATATCCCTTGAAGACAATCTTGTTCATGATTACTCCGGGTCAACCGTCAATCGCTTCTCGGCAGATAGTGAATTGATTGACTTAATAAGCGATTTTCAAGATGAATACCTGCAGCTTTACAAGGAACTTGGCGAAGATGGATTTTTTCAAGGAATTTTTGCAATTGCTTTACCTATAGGTAACTCAAAACCTTTTGGAATAAACGAAATTAATTCAATTATTGATTCTCTTGCCAGGCATTAGCTATCTCTTCTCTACTCTGCGAAAGAAGCTTTGGAAGAACTTTTGTCTGCCCGATGAGTGGCATGAAATTGACATCGCCGCTCCAGCGAGGAATGACGTGTTGGTGAATATGGGCTGCAACGCCTGCACCTGATATTTCGCCCTGATTCATACCAAGATTAAAACCTTCAGCGTTAGAAACTTTTCGCAAAACTTTCATCGCCCGGCTGCTCAATAATGAAATTTCGTTCCGTTCAGTATCAGTTAACTCCGTAAGGTCTGCAACATGTCGGTATGTGCAAATCAAGAGATGTCCTGGGTTATATGGATATAAATTGAGGACTACATAAGCCTCTTTCCCGCGAAATACGATTAATCCTTGCTCATCATCTTCTTTCGGTATTTCACAAAATGGACAATTTGCTTGACCATTCTTATCTGGTCGATTTTCACCAGAGAGATAAGCCATGCGATGGGGCGCCCACAATCTTGACCACCGATCGGGAATGCCTACTCCCATCAAACTTGCTTTCTACTCTTGATTGCTTCGGTAATTTCATCTATTGCAGCATCAACCGAAATACCGTTTCTCTGCTCACCGTTTCGATATCGGAATGAAACGGCGCCATTCTTCTGATCTTCCTCGCCAGCAATCAGCATAAATGGAATTTTCTCTGCCTGAGCATTTCTAATCTTCTTTTGCATGCGGTCATCTGATTTATCAATCTCTGCTCTTACGCCAGCTTTTCTAAGTTTGCTAATGATTTCCTCAAGATATGGCGAAAAGGCTTCCGCAACGGGAATTCCTCTTACTTGAACCGGCGCAAGCCATGGCGGAAAGGCACCCGCATAGTGCTCAGTAAGTACTCCAAAGAACCGTTCGATAGATCCAAAGAGCGCTCTGTGAATCATCACCGGACGTTGCCTTGAACCATCTGACGCTTGATATTCGAGATCAAATCGCTGTGGAAGTTGAAAATCCACTTGGATAGTAGACATTTGCCAGGTTCGACCAATTGCATCTTTTGTTTGAACAGAAATCTTTGGTCCATAAAAGGCAGCGCCGCCTTCATCCAGAACAAGTTCTAAATTCTGTTTTTGGGCAGCGGTTCGCAGAATTTCGGTTGCCCTATTCCAATCCTCATCGGATCCGACAAACTTCTCACTATTTTTCGTTGATAATTCCAAATAGAAATCTGTTAAACCATAATCTCGTAGCAAATTCAATACGAATGTCAGTAGTTGATCGAGTTCGGCAGGCATCTGCTCGGGCGTGCAGTAAATATGAGCATCATCTTGTGTAAAGCCTCGTGCTCTGGTGATGCCATGTACAACACCAGATTTTTCATATCGATATACAGTTCCAAACTCAAAAAGTCTTAATGGAAGCTCTCGATAAGACCTACCTCTTGATGAATAAATAAGATTATGAAATGGGCAGTTCATAGGCTTCATGTAATACTTCTGGCCAACGCGTTTTACAGTTCCATCCGCATGAAATTCTTCATCCATAATCATTGCCGGATACATACCCTCGGAATACCAATCTAAATGCCCAGATTTTTCAAAAAGCGCAGACTTTGTTAGATGCGGCGAGTAAACAAATTCGTAACCTTCTTCAACATGGCGGCGTCGTGAATATTCCTCCATTGCCATGCGCACAATTCCACCTTTTGGATGGAAGACTGCAAGTCCTGAGCCGATCTCCTCAGGAAAGGAGAAGAGGTCAAGCTCGGCACCAAGTTTTCGGTGATCACGTTTCTCTGCTTCGGCGAGAAATTCTAAATATGAATCAAGCGCTTGCTGAGATGGCCAGGCAGTTCCGTAAATGCGTTGCAACATGGGATTCTTTTCCGATCCTCGCCAATATGCACCAGCACTTCTCATTAATTTGAAAGCCGGAATGAATTTTGTGGAAGGAAGATGCGGCCCGCGACATAAATCGCTCCAAACGGGTTCGCCATCTCTTCCCAGATTGTCATAAATTGTTAGCTCTCCGGAACCCACTTCTGCGCTTGCCCCTTCAGCGATTTCAGAGCCTTTTAATTTAATCAATTCACATTTATAAGGCTCGTTTTTGAGTTCATTTAATGCTTCCGAATCTGTTGTGACTCTTCTTCGAAATCTCTGGCCGTCTTTAATGATCTTGCGCATCGCAGATTCAAGCTTTTGTAAATCTTCCGGTGTGAAAGGATCTTTGGGGTCGAAGTCATAATAGAAACCATCTTTAATAGGTGGACCAATTCCTAGACGGGTTTGTGAGAACGTAGCCTGAACTGATTGCGCCAGAACATGTGCAGTTGAATGTCTTAGAATTGCCAAACCTTCGGGTGAATCAATTGCAATAGTTTCTACGTTATCCCCCTCTGCAACATCGCTCCAGAGATCTCGCTGAATTCCATTTATTTTGCAGGCAACAATTGCATTCTCGCCGGGTTTTATACGATCTGGGTAAACCAATTCACAGATCTGCGTCACCTTGGTACCTGTTGCTACTGATTGACTACTTCCATCGAATAGCAAAGAAATTGAATTGGCAGAGGCATTACTCACTTGGCGAGGTTACCAAAGAGCCTTAAGCGTGGAAGATAAGTAGATAGAGAATGCCAAGTAGCGCGCCACCTGCAATGAACAGGTATTTGACCCAGAGTGGAATTCCGAATCGTTCAGATGTTGCCTGTGCGATGGATTTCGTACGACGAATTGCGCTTGCAGCCCACGCGTACTCAGTAGCCAATATTCCGAGTCCAGCTAATAAAACAAGTAACCCCGGCCCTGGAGCGAAAAGAAAAATTGTTCCCAAAATAGTAATTGCCCCACCAATGACTCCAATGAAAATGCGCCAAAGTAGCGAACCGTAAGGGTTAGCTTTTATCTGGTCCCGGATTTTCATAGGGCTAGATTACCCAATATCCAACTGTGAAATTCAATCTGCAAGCGTTCAAGTAAGTGAGAATGTGGAAAGACTTTTCCATTAACTTCCTGAATTCGTTGTATTTCTCGTAAGCTCGAAGTAACTGCGATGCCTTCGATCCCAGGTATCTCTTTCCTTGTTAAAGATGACTCTTCTACACCGAAATGGCTTATTAGTAACTGGCGAGTTACTCCAGGTAAACAACCCGTACTTAGTGGCGGGGTGAACCACTTCCCTTGCCTGAGGAAGATGATGTTGCATGTTGCGGCCTCGACCGCTTCGTCACCTTTGCAAATTATCGAATCATCGAATCCACGGTTTTGCGCTTCTATTCTTAGATTCAATCGAGAACGGTAATTTGTACTTTTATAAGGCAATCCAGTGCTGAATTCGTTTTCAACTAAGTTAACTCGCAAATACTCCTTGAATTGCAATAGGCGCTCGTGAGAGATCGATAAGTCGCCTTGCGAGTCCACGACTAGGCGTAAGTGCCCTGATTCTTGGCGATTACTTTCCAAGTGTTCATATGTCTCATCTTTTATCTTCTCAATTGAAGGCGCCGGCAGACCTAATTCATCAATACCTCTTTGTAATCGCTCTAAGTGTTCGGCAAGAGCAAAAGGTTTATTGTCATAAGTTCTAAGCGTTTCAAATACGCCTGCCGCATCAAGCCAAGATTCGTTTTTCATTCTTCACTCGAGGTATTCACTAAGGAAATCAGCTTTCGAGCCTTTAATTCGGTTTCTTCCCACTCGGATTCTGCATTACTACCCCAGGTAATCCCGGCGCCAGTGCCAAAATTTATACTCTGCCTGATTTTCCAGAACATTCGGATACCAACTGATAGTTCTGCTCTCCCATTCTCTACCCATCCCAAAATTCCACAATAAGGACCGCGCTTACCTTCATGCTCGGCAATCATTTTTACCGCTGAGCTTTTTGGCGCCCCACTTACAGAACCCGGTGGCATGAGACGCGTTATCGCCTCGGCAAAGGAAAGATCATCTCTGATTATTCCTTGAATATCAGAAACAAGATGAAAGAGTCCAGGATGCTCTTCGGTGGCAAGCAACCTTGGCGTCGTAACACCTCCCGGTATCGATATCTGACTTAGATCATTTCGCATCAAATCTACGATCATTAGATTTTCCGCTTTATCTTTTTCGGGGAAGTCACCAGATGCTGAGGTGCCTTTAATTGGACTGGTTAACAATGTTCCATTAGATATTGAAAGAAATCTCTCCGGTGAAGCCGAAGCAATCTCCAAATCCGGCATCTTCAAATACGCAGCGTACGGAGCGGGATTGTCTTTGAGTATTCGATTAAACAGACTCTCAATTGTTGAACCTTCAGTGAATGAACTAGTTAATATTCGACAAGCATTCACTTGGTAGAAATCACCCATGGCAATTTGAGAACGAATCTTTTCTACATAATCGCAATACTCTTCTTTGGAGAGACTCGAGCTCCACTTATCGGTCTTAAATGTAGAATTAGTTTCTGGAAAATCTGCATCTCTAACATTCTTAAATCGAGCAAGTGTCCATTCACCTTCAAAAGTTCCAAGGACGGCCCAGAATCCAGGTTCATTAAGCGCTGAAATATCGTGTCGAATTTCGACAAGGTTCTCAGCCAAGCGACCTGACATCCAGAAGCGCTCCATACCTGGTGAGGTTACCTTTGCAAAGCAACCCAGAGTTGGGGCTCTTGCCTCCTTGCGATAGATTTTGCCCCTTAATTGCATCAACCGATGTGATTGAAAATGCGGACGTAGCGCAGTTGGTAGCGCGGAACCTTGCCAAGGTTCAGGTCGCGGGTTCGACCCCCGTCGTCCGCTCGAGAATTAGATCTCACGATCTAATGGGATGAAATCTGGTGGAGTGGCCGAGAGGCGAGGCTCGGGACTGCAAATCCCGCTACACGGGTTCAAATCCCGTCTCCACCTCCAGAATTAATTAAAACTTAAAATTAAAAGTAAATATGGACGATTAGCGCAGCGGTAGCGCACTTCCTTGACATGGAAGGGGTCACTGGTTCGATCCCAGTATCGTCCACAAAATGAAAGAGTCACGATTGGATAGAACCCAGTTCCAAGGTATCGCCTTTGCTTTCTTCGCTGTGGTTCTCTTTTCGCTTTCACTTCCAATGACTAAGTGGGCACTTGAAAGTTATAGCCCGCTGTTTACCGCAACTGGTCGTGCCGTGATTGCCGGTGTTTTAGCGATTACTTTTCTCAAGATTGCCGGTGAATCTTTGATTCCTCCTGGACATTACAAGGAATTTCTTTACACATTATTAGGAGCCGTTTTTGGTTGGCCCATCTTGATTGCACTGGCATTAATGAGAACTGAAACTGCTCCTGTCGCAGTCGTAGCTTCAGTCATGCCCCTCGTGACAGCCATTTTTGCCGTGATGCGAGGACATGAAAACGTATCGAGAGACTTTTGGATTGCAAGCGTTGTCGGAACGGCAATCTTGATCTACTTCACAGCTAGTCGAAGTTCTTTTGATGTAAATGACTTAATTGCTGACCTATTAGCAATCGGTGCAGTTATTGCTTCATCGTTTTGCTATGTACAAGGAGCAGAATTAACGAAGATTTATTCAGGCTGGAAAGTAATATCCTGGGTCGTTGTATTGGCACTCCCCGTAACTTTTATAGCTTCACTCATCTTATGGTTTAGCACTGAATCAAAGGTAGAAATAACAACCCAAGCAAATATTGGAATGCTGGTAATAGGACTTTCTTCCATGTATCTAGGTTTTATACCCTGGTATCGAGGTTTGAAAGATGCAGGTACTGCACGAGGAGCGCAAGTTCAACAGTTACAAGTGTTTATGACTTTAGGTTGGTCAGTGCTCCTTCTTGGAGAAGTTATTCCACCAAGCACTTTGATCTGCACTGTCGGAATAGTTTTAGCAGTTACTTGGGCAATACTTTCGCGGCAGAAGCCAGCAATCGCTTCAACTTAACGGTGGTGAAGGGTTTCGATACTCCGCAGGGGTTTCAGAGAGCTTTATTGGATTAACAACTGAACTCTCATCGCTGGTTTTAACTATTAATTGCAGTCCGTTTTCTTGGCCAAAGGCAAAAGCTTCGGCAATAGTGTTTATCGGTCCAGCGGGAATTTCATGTTCTCGAAATAGAGTTATCCATTCTTGGGCCGATTTTTCGGCAAGTTTTGAATTTATTAGAGAGATTACTTCATCTCGCTTTGCTACTCGATTTTCATTTCTTTCAAGGTTCTTGTCTTCAATCTTTAGCAACTTAGCAAAGGCTTCGAATTGGCGATCGTTGCCTACCGCAATGGCTATGTCGCGATCTTTTGCACAGAAAATTCCGTAAGGAACTATTGATGGATGATGGTTACCCATTCGAGTCGGATTAACGCCGGCTGCCGCAAATGCTCCACTCTGATTCGCCATTCCAGAAAGTGCGGAAGTGAATAGATCAATCTCGACATGTTGACCAATTCCTTGGGTATCCCGGGCGCGAAGTGCTGCCAAGATTCCAGTACTTGCATGTAGTCCAGCAATTACGTCGATCACTGCAACGCCAACTTTAGTTGGATCGCCATTTGCTTCACCGGTGATACTCATAAGTCCACTCATTGCCTGAACCAACATGTCATAACCAGGAAGATTTGCTAGTGGGCCATTGCTTCCAAAGCCAGTTATTGAGCAGTAAACAATTGTGGGCTTGAGCTTTCTAATCTCTTCATAACTAATCCCGAATTTAGCCATTCCACCTGTTCCAAAATTCTCAACAACAACATCAGAATCAAGAATCAATTCACGCGCAGCCCTTTGCCCTGATTCCGTGGAGAGATCGATTGCGAGACCTTGTTTATTTCTATTAACACTTTGAAAATATGTGGATCGCCCTTTGGCGTCAACCGGCGGTAACCAGCCTCGAGTTTCATCGCCTATTACCGGGCGCTCAACTTTCACAACTTGCGCTCCCAGGTCTGCGAGAATCATTGTTGCGTAGGGTCCGGCCAGGACTCGGCTGAAATCAGCAATCTTTATCCCTGATAAGGCTGGATTCATTTCTTTTCTAACCAATCACTTAGAACGTTTAAGAATATATCAACTTCTGCCTTACCAATTATTAATGGAGGTTTTATTTTTAAAACATTGTTATATGGTCCATCACAAGAGAGTAGAACTCCTCTTGAAAGTGCGAATTCCATAAGTTCAGAAACCTCATCTGTTGCAGGTTCCATTTCATTTTTAACAAACTCAACACCAATAAATAGTCCGTGGCCTCGAACATCACCGATAATCTGATGAGTTTTCGCAAGCTGCTTCACTTGAGCCTGCAGATAATCCCCAACAGTCTTCGCATTTAATTGGAGAGCTTGGTCCATGACGGTATCGAATACGCTCTGACCAATTGCAGCGCTTACCGGATTTCCACCAAAGGTATTGAAATATTCCATTCCATTATTAAATGAGGCAGCGACTTCTGCAGTGGTCGCTACTGCCGCTAATGGATGTCCATTACCGAGCGGTTTACCCATAGTGACAATATCTGGAATAACACCATGCAGTTCAAAACCCCAGAAAGCATCTCCTACACGTCCCAAGCCAATTTGCACTTCATCACTAACACAGATTCCGCCTTGATTACGAACTGCATCGTAAACCTTTGAAAGATAGCCATCTGGCAGAACTATTTGTCCGCCTGTGCTAACAATGCTTTCTGCAAAAAATGCTGATAACGGTTGGTTCAATTCATTTATATTCTGTAGCGCATTTGAAATGTAATCGTCAACAGATCCAATTCCTCGGTATACGCCTCGGTAAATATCTGGGAGTTCCGCTACCGCTACGTGATCTGGTTTCCCGAGCCCACCTTTTCCTAAGAACTTATAAGGACTTATTTCAACAACACTTTGGGTGTGTCCATGATAGGCATGGCGAAGGGCCAATACACCAGTCCGTTTTGTATAAGCGCGCGCTAATCTAATTGCTAGATCGTTTGCTTCGCTGCCGCTATTTACGAAAAATAGAACACTTAATGGATCCGGTAGCGTGCTTAATATTGAGCGCGCATATTCAGTTATACCTTGATGAAGATAACGTGTATTCGTATTTAGCTTTGACATTTGCGAAGTGGCGGCTTGATTTACTCGGTTATTGCTATGCCCAACATGAGCGACATTATTAACGAGATCAAGGTACTTTCTTCCTGAATCATCAATAAGGTAGGCACCTTCACCTTGAACAATGTGAAGCGGATGCTTAAAGTTTAAAGAGAGATTTTGCGAAATTACCGAACGTCTCTCCCCCATAACTGCACTTGAAGTTAAGCGACTATGCGCATCAACACCTTCAGGAATTCGTAGAATTAAATTCGGATTTAAAGATATGCCGCGCCAGAGCGAAACTTCCTCTTTCGGGGCAACGCCATGTACGTCAATTCCCATTCCACATAAATCCGTTAAGAGTTGAAAATGGGTATGTGGCGGCCAACCCACATTCTCTTCCTCAGTCCCCATCCATCCAACTAATTCACCTGCTTTTATAGCTTTGCCAATCTGCCAATGTTGCAGTGATTCGCGAGATAAATGACCATAGAGAGTCCAAAACGGAACTCCCTTATCCGTTTGGTGGCGGAGAATTACGACTGGGCCGTAATCTAGATAAGTTTTATTCTCATTAAATAACTCAATAACTCCATCTAGTGGTGCATAAACCGGTGCGCCGGCAAACATCCATAGATCAACTCCAAGATGAAAAGTTCGGGCATTTGGATTGGCAATTGAAAAGGCCTCCCCTTGATAAACCTCTCGATTTTCACAATATCTGCCAATCCCCACATCCGATCCAGAATCTTTGAGTATTTGCGCTACCGCGGCTGTAGTTCTCGGCAGATTCGGATTATCTACAGACCAATCAATCCATACTTTCTTAGTTTCTTTAAATGGCGGCGATACGACATCGGAAATATCACTTTTAAGTGTCAGGTATCTTCTTATCTCTTTCGCTCTGGGGTTCGCCTCTAGCCCAATCGCATTTCGATATCTAAATAGCGCATAATTTTCGTCGGTTTTGATCAGACGTTCGAGCGCCTCAGGTGTTTCATTTTGGCTAATTTCTAGATAGGTATTTTCTGGATTTGCAGAGATCTGGAGTGCGGCATTTGCGATACTCATCGCAATTCGAGTTTTTACCAATAGATGCAGAACTTCAATTTCTTCAATTGTTAATGGCGTTATCGAATGGTATCCACGAATTAATTTTGAAATTTCAAAAGTTGGATCACTTGCTCCTAAGGATAGATAGGCACCAGCCACGGCCAATCCGACAATTCTTGGTGCGAATATCAAATCGCCAAAATCAATAATTTTCGGTCCAGAATCCGTTAATACGATATTCCATTCATTAGCATCATTATGAATCAACTGCGAAGGCAGTTGTAAGAGTGCTTCTTTAGCGTTTTTCGTAAAGCTCTCTAGAGTTTGAATCACGTTCTCTTTGGTCTCTGAATCTACGATCTTGTCGACCCATTGCAGAGCGCGGTCCGCTTGCAGCATATTCCAAATGAAATCTCGATTCAGCAGGTCCTTTTCGGCTTTTGAAATTTCAAGGTTTTTCAATTCTGCATCAATCTTGGCAACGACTCTGCCAAGTTCAATAATTTCTTCGGTTGAATGGCTGGATTTTTCGGCCCACATTGGACCTTCGATCCATTCCAAAAGTCTGAGCAAACCGTTTCCACTCTTGATTGTCGTCGAACCATCTTTAGTTTTAATAAGCTCTGGAACTAGCTTTAAGCTCTTTAAATGAGTCAATGTTCGATCCTGCAGAGCTAGATAATCATTCTCGGTTGTGTCTTGGTAGTACTTTAGAAGTTGCTTGCCTTTTCCAATGATTCGAAAATTTAAATCTCTTTCGCCAGAGATCTGCTCTGCTTCTCCGGAAATTCCCCAAAATTCATCAAGTGCTTTTCTAGCCTCTTCCTTATCAATCATGAAATTCGCTCCAGAATTAACTCTATGAGAGCAGCATCTTGAATACCCAGCCCTACGCTGAAATAGTAAATAACTTCATTTTCGTTTGATCTTCCCGATTTCGCAGCAATTACTTCTCCGATGCCTTCAATCTGCGACCAAATCTGTTTAGGATGAGTCTCGTACTGGTAGATGGCTCCACATTGTTGCTTTGCCGTTGCAACATCATCAACTATGACTCGAGTTGCAGCCTGCAATGCCCGTTCTGAAACTTCTGATCTATTTGGCGAGAAGGAACCAATTGAAATACATGTCGCTCCCGGACTTAATGGTTCAGTGACAACTGGAGTCATTGAACTCGTAGCAGCAATAATCAGATCACACTCCTGAACAATCTCACTTTTGTTGGTTACGTTGTCAAAGCGCGGAGATTTTGCAACATCCGCCCGATGAGTAATTCCAATAATCTCCGCTGATTGATAGTTCTCTCTGATTGCTTTGGCATGTGCGATACCTTGATGGCCCATGCCAAGAACTGCGACACGTTTTGGCGGGTTTGCCAACAGATCAATTGCAACCATACTTGCTGCAACTGTACGCAATTCTGTTATTGCTTCTCCATCAAATTCATGAGAAACACTGCCGTCTCTTGCATCTAAAACCAAAATTGATGTTTGTACCGCAGGCATCCCAATCTTTGGATTATTCGGAAATACTGTTCCGTATTTAACTATTGTCGGTCCACCCTCTGAAGCACGCGCTAAGTAAGCAAACTGAGCATTCTCTTCCTGTGATAGCACTGCTCTTGGCCCCAAGAATGCCTTTCCTAAATAGTAATTCTCAAACACCTCACGCTGTGTTCGCATGGCGGATTTCAAATCACAAACTTTGGTTATTTGTTCACGATTTACTTGGAGTCGCACCCGAGAATCCTATTCCTCAAAGTCAACAAGTTAAACTTTCCTCGTGAGGGCTCAGATACGTCAACTGGATTCGTCTGCTTCGAACGGAGCCATTCTGATATCTCAATTAATTGAAGTCTTGCGTGACGCTATTGACCACAATTTTTCTATTGGATTTCTCCAAAATGAAACTGATGAATCTTTGGAGAATTTCTGGAAATTTGAGATTTCACGCATTAAAGAAGGAAATGTTGTTCTCGTATCTGAAATTGAAGATCGAATTGTTGGCGTCGTAATTATCACTCCCGAATCGCGAAGCAATGGCAGACATCGGGGCGAATTCCGAAAGTTGATTGTTCATTCGGATTTCCAAAACTCTGGAATAGGTGCAGAACTAGAATCTGCAGCTTGCTTGGCAGCCAAAGGTATTGGCATATCGCTTC
>JACCDY010016648.1_pt1 | contig 78943 bp, 87 predicted proteins | sample 7446391 | NCBI WGS metagenome assembly JACCDY01 (sample SAMN15323451, study PRJNA562643) | freshwater metagenome | isolation source: river surface water | place: USA:Blue River Watershed | collected 2017-08-18
AGCGGCGAGTGCGAAACGTTCGTCGTTTGCAGTTAGTTTTTTTTCCGAAGATTAACGAGGATCAGAACCTCGACATGCCCTGCCACGCGTCCGAACCCATGTCGAAACCAGTGCAGCCCCAAGTCTCGTATTTTAGGCCTGTTCTGCAAATTGCAAGAGCTCAAGGCAGTTTAAAGCGGCCTTATTTGCAAATTGCAGCAAATCTTAAAGTCAGGTCTCTACTTAGGTCAGGCTTTCAACCCGTCCAAATCGCAGCATGGTGCTACCCACCGTAAAGCGCTTGCTGCGGGTTGGCATGATCAAAACTGAATTGTCATAAGGCGTACGGAGTGTATGGCCAGCATCTTCTGCCAAGGCGGTGCCTGCTTTTTCAATCACTTCAAGGCCGTTATAAACATCAAGCCATTCAAAGTCGAGCGACTTAGCAGCGTAGCCTTCAGTGACTTGCACCACCTTCTGCGTAACTGCAGGCAAGCTGCAGCGCGAATCGGCCCAGTCGGCAGCGGCAACGCCGGTTACCTTTAAGAACTTCAAGGTGGTTTCGCGGGCAATTTGCTCGCAAGCTTTTTCCCAATGTTGGCCTGCCTCTAACAAAATGGCGGTGTTGTGTTTGCTGGGGTCGCCAAAGGCCGCACGTTCAATCATGCGCAGGCCATTGACATGCCCAGTGTCTACCATCAGCCATTCAGGCAAGCCAATTTTGGTGGCCAAATTGATGGACTTTTGTCCTCCTTTGGGCCGCACACCGCACACCATCAGAGGGGCGCTGGGAGCACTCATAGAATGCAAATCAAGCAGGTAGTCGGCCGTATCAATGTAGGCAACCAATTCACGTGCTCGGCGCAACTCAACGCTGTCACGTGGGCCGTTTAGAACCTCATCTGACCAAACTCGGTTGAAGTCTTCTTCTACATAGCGATTGCCATCTGGCTTTTCGGGATCCCACAATGCATAGGCGGCCACATTGGCAAAGATGAACGAGACCACACCGCAAGTGGGCTGAAAATTTTGCTTGAACAAGTAGTCCAAAGTGATGGCACCACTCAGTTCATTGCCATGAGTGAGGGCTTGCACAATGACGTGAGGTCCTGGCTTGCCAGAGTCAAGCCGTGTGACGTAGTCAATGCCCACATTGCTTTGCCGGTAGGCGCTGATGTCGGGTGCTGTGAGTTCAACTTTGAGGGTGGGCACTGCATTGTTCATGGTGTGTTTACTTGACTGCTTTGGATGTTGCGAATTTGGCCAAGACGGCTGTTAGGCCTTGCAGGTCTTGCGCCAGTTTGTCGTAATGAGGGCCTTTGCCGCGACCCGTGCTGTCTGTGTAAAGACGCTTGTTCAATTCAACTTGCAAACTGTGCTTGCCTTGCGCTGGGTTTGAAAACGCACGCACCAGCTCCACACCTTTAAAAGGGTCGTTGATTTTGACGTCATATCCACAGCCTTGCATGAAGTCTTTGACAAGGTGTGTAAATTCAGCATCGCAAGTGGTGCCATCGCGGTCGCCGAGCACCACATCGGCGCGGGCAATGCCGGCGCCGCCTTCGCCCATTTTGCCGCTGACGGCGTTCATAGAGTGACAGTTGATGTGATAGCTCACGCCAAAGGCTTGGTGGTGGTCGTCAATCAATTTTTGCAATTGGGCTTGGTAGGGCAGGGCATAGCGTTGAATACGCTGTTGCACTTCTTCAACGCTCAATTTTCGATCGTAGATAGGGCGCCCATCGTCCAGGGTGCGCCAAATGAGCGACTTGCCAATGTGCGCTTTGCCGCTGGGAACATAGGTGTGGGGCCAATCGCCGTCGATCATCGACAAATCAACATCGCCAACATGTCGATTGGGATCGATGTAGGTGCGTGCAAATTCGGCCAAAAGCAAATGAGCGCCGTGTTGTGGGGCATGTGACCACAAAGCATCAATGAACACGTCTTCGCCATCGCGCAAATCGTCTAAAGGCAGGCAAGCATTGAAGTCGTTTGGGAAGCTGGGGCTGGAGTGGGGTGAGTCCATCACCAGCGCAACGGCTTGGGGTGCTAGGTGAAGGCTGAAAGCCTCAGTTTTGATCAACGCTGACATGGATACCTCTTTAGCCCTGTAAGTTGTAACTCATTCTAGAGGCATGTTAGAGGCTTGCTGCCTAGAAGTTCAAAGTACGCTTGGCAAAGGGGCTTTATTTTTTGGCGTCAGCTGCAGGTGCTTTGCCGTCTGCAGGTTTGCCATCCCCTGGCTTGGCTGTGCCGCCTTCTTTCACCCGCACCACTTTGCATTTTTTATGGGCAGGTGCGGTGGAAGTGGCGGGGATGTCCTCACAGATTTTTTCTGTTTTATAAGCCCAAACAGAAGTCGTGGCCAGCAAAAAGCAGGCTGCTATGAAGCTGGCGCTCATTATGTTAAAAATTCGAATAAACATGTTGCTAGCCATTAAGATGCGACTGAAATGAAGACATTGTCGACTTTAATCATGCCCAAATTATCTGAAAGAAGAATCAATTGTCAAATCTGATTCGTTGGCCTTTGACAGCCTTGGCGGTTTGGGGTGCTGCTTGGTACTTGTTTCTTTTCTTTACCAACCAGGGTGTGCATTCCTCTGTGGCCATGTTGTTTGCAACCATGCTGGGCGTCATGGCTGCAGCACTGGGTTGGCACAAAGGCATTTCGCAAGCCCGTGCCGCTGCATTGGCCATGGGATTTCCCGTGTCCTTTTGGCTAATGGGCACGGCCAGTTTTCCCGCTTGGGTTTGGTTATTGCCCTTGATCCTGATCATTTGGATTTATCCCATGCGCGCATGGCGCGATGCACCTGTTTTTCCTACGCCTCTCAATGCACTGCGTGATGTGCCGCGCTATGCCATATTGCCAGCCCAAGCCAAAATTTTGGACGCGGGTTGTGGTGCAGGAGACGGTCTCAAAGCATTGCGTTTGGCCTATGTGAATGCGCAGTGGATCGGCATTGAATTCAGCAGCCCCTTAAGCTGGGTGGCCAAGTTCAGATGCCCTTGGGCGTATGTTCGTTGTGGTGATATTTGGCAAGACCACTGGGGTGCCTACGACATGGTTTATTTGTTCCAAAGGCCCGAAACCATGCCCCGCGCAGTCGAAAAAGCCAAGGCAGAAATGAAACCAGGCGCTTGGTTGGTCAGTTTGGAATTTGAGGCTGCAGAGCTTAAACCAACGGCGCAAACAGAAGCCAGCCCCAACCGTCCTGTTTGGATGTACCAAGCACCTTTTACGGGTCAATCCCGAGAGACACGCCAGCGCCATTGACTATGATCTCTGAATTCTTTTGATTCGGAGAATTTCATGTTCAAACCCGGCCTCATGATGGACCGTCCCTTGCTCTTGTCTGGCATTCTGGAGCACGCTGCTGCGCAATTTGGTGGGCAAGTGGTGGTTTCGCGAGAAACGCATGGTCCTCTGTTTCGTTATACCTATGCCGATTGCGCCAAGCGCGCTCGCAAATTGGCCAATGCACTCAAAACTTTGAATTTGAAAGAGGGCAGTGTGGTGGGTTCTATTGCTTGGAACAACCACCGCCACCTCGAAGCGTATTACGCCGTGTCTGGCAGCGGCATGGTGATGCACACTTGCAACCCTCGTTTGCATCCTCAACAACTCATTTACATCATCAACCATGCCGAAGACGAAGTGGTGTTGTTTGACATCACCTTTGCCCCCCTCATCAAAGGCATTGCAGCGCATTGCCCTAAGGTGCGCGCTTGGGTGTGCCTCACCGAGCGTGCGCACATGCCCGAAATCGAAGGCGTGGCCCATGTGATGTGCTACGACGAACTCATTGCATCTGCCAGCGATGTGTTTGAGTGGCCCGAGTTTGACGAGCGCTCAGGTGCGGCCATTTGCTACACCTCAGGCACCACCGGCAATCCTAAAGGCGCTATGTATTCGCACCGCGCTATTGTGATCAATGCACTCTCGGGTTGCTTGCCAGGTATTTTGAATTTGTCGGCCGACGAAGCGATCTTGCCTGTTGTGCCCATGTTTCATATCAACGCGTGGTGCATTCCGTATGCAGCGCCTATTGCTGGTGCCAAGTTGGTGTTGCCAGGCCCCAAGTTAGACGGTGCCAGTTTGTACGAATTGATGGAGTCAGAAAAAATCACCATCAGTGCAGGTGTACCCACCATTTGGATGGCCCTCATTCAGCACGTCGAGCAAAACAAATTGCGCTTCAGCACCATGAAGCGCACTGCGGTGGGGGGCTCTGCCATGCCCACTGCCCTCATTGCAAAGTTTAGCGATGACTTTGGTGTGGAAGTGCGCCATGGTTGGGGCATGACCGAAACCACCGCTGTGGCCACCATGAGCAGTATGACGCCTGAACAGCGCGCCATGCCGGCAGCCGATCGTCATGCCTTGGTTGGCAAACAAGGCCGCTCGGTGTTCGGCGTCGACATCAAAGTGGTAGACGAGGAAGGCAACACCTTGCCCCGCGATGGCAGCTCACAAGGTGAACTCATGGTGCGTGGTCAGTGGATTATTTCTGGGTATTACAAGGGCGAAGGCTCGCCCTTGGTCGACGGTTGGTTTCCCACTGGCGACATTGCCACCATCGATGCACAAGGCGTGATGCAAATTCGCGATCGCACCAAAGATGTGATCAAAACGGGTGGCGAATGGATCAGCTCCATTGACTTAGAAAACGCCGCCATTGCGCACCCCGCAGTAGCCATGGCTGCTGTCATTGGCGTCAAGCATCCTAAGTGGGACGAGCGTCCCTTGATGTTTGTGGTGCGCAAGCCTGGTCAGGCGGTTGAGAAAGAAGAGATCCTGTCTTTCTTAGAAACCAAAGTGGCCAAGTGGTGGGTGCCAGACGATGTGATCTTTTTGGAGTCCTTGCCCGTGGGCGGCACAGGCAAGGTTCAAAAGGGTGACTTGCGTAAAACCTATGGTGGCGTGTTTAGTTGATAACGCCATCAGATCTTAAAAGCGATAGCCAAGACCCACACCAATCAGTGTGGGGTTGAGTTTTAAGACGCCACTGTTAACGCCACCTACAAAAACATCTGTCTTTAAGTTGAGCTTTTTGAAGTCAATGTTAAAGCTGAGGTTTTTGTCGATAGGAAAATCAACGCCTGCTTGCAACACGCCGCCCCAGTTGTGGCTGTTAAGGTTAGCGCCGCCGTTTAACAAATTCACCTGCGTAATTTGCGTGTAGTTTAAGCCTGCGCCCAAATAGGGCGTGTAGCCTGCAAAGTTATCAAAGTGATATTGCAAAGTGATCACAGGCGGCAAATGTTTGAAGGTGCCAATGTCGGTGCCCATCGCCGCAGAGCTGACGGTTTGCTTTTGTGGCACTGTCAAAATCAATTCAACGGCAACATTCTTGTTAATGAAATAGCTGATGTCCACTTCTGGAATGGTTTTGTTGTTGACGCTCAAACCCAAACCTGTTGAATCTTTGTTGTCCATGTCGAGACCCACAGCACGCGCGCGAACCATCCATTGGCTTTGATCGGCAAAAGCAGCGCCAGACAAGAGTGCGCAAACAGCAGAGGCAATGATGAGTTTTTTCATGATTTGATTTCCTTATAAAGACGGTTTGCTTAACCGTTCGTTCATTGGAAGTCTTTCGTGTTGGCCGTTCATTGCGCTGAATCAATGTGGCTCAATCAGTCCCTTGATGTAGCTCAAGCAAAATTCAAAATGAGTCTAAAAGTACTCGACGATGAGGGCTATGAATTCGGCCAAGCCAACACAAACTGCCGCTGTGCCTCGGTCTCTGGGGTGTTCGGCTCTTCTTTGCGCTTGTCTACAGCTTGCCACTTTTGCATGAGTAAATCTAAGGCTGCTTGCCCGTCTAGGCCTTGGTTGACAAGCCATGTGGCCGCCACAGTGCCCGTTCTGCCGATGCCTGCACGGCAGTGCACGTAGACCTTGCCACCCTGACGCAAGGCTTCGTTGATGCTGTGCAGAATGCCTTGCATTTGCACAACATCGGGCACACCAAAATCTGCAATGGGATGGTTAATTCGCACGGCAGCGCCCAAAGGCCGATAGGCTTGTAAGGGATCTGCGGCTGTTGTGAGATCGATAAAGTGCGTGATGCCCATTTGCGCCAACAATTGCAAGCGCTCAAGTAGCATGGCTTCCCCTTCTTTGCCGGGGTGCTCGCCCGCAAGAACATGACCTGCCCACAGCCAGTAGGTATTGCCGTGGGGGCGGGGCAGTGCATCACCGCGCGGGTCTAAAAAAGAAAGCCCGCCGGCGGAGCCAGCGGGCTTTGAGCATGAAGACATCAGTGCGCCAGAATTTTGGACAAGAAGTCTTGTGTGCGTTCGTTCTTTGGATTGGCAAAGAACTCAGTGGCGGTGTTTTGCTCCACGATTTGACCTTGGTCCATGAAAATCACACGGTCGGCTACGGAGCGGGCAAAGCCCATTTCGTGCGTCACGCAAATCATGGTGATGCCTTGGTTGGCCAATTCAACCATCACGTCCAGCACTTCGTTGATCATCTCGGGGTCGAGTGCCGAAGTGGGCTCGTCAAACAACATGATTTTGGGTGTGAGGCACAAAGAGCGGGCAATGGCCACACGCTGCTGCTGACCGCCAGACAACTGCAAGGGGTACTTGTTGGCTTGTTCGGCAATGCGCACGCGCTTGAGCTGTTGCATGGCGCGCTCTTCGGCTTCGGCTTTGGGGATGCTGCCTACCCACATCGGCGCCAGGGTCAGGTTTTCTAACACCGTGAGGTGAGGGAACAAGTTGAACTGTTGAAACACCATGCCCACTTGGCGGCGCACCGCTTCAATGGACTTGACGTCGTCAGTGAGCTCGGTGCCGTCTACCGTGAGGGTGCCCGCTTGGTGCACTTCCAAGCGGTTGATGCAGCGAATCAGCGTGCTTTTGCCAGAGCCTGAAGGGCCGCACACCACAATGCGCTCGCCTTTGGCCACCGACAAGTCGATGTCGCGCAACACGTGGAACTCACCGTACCACTTGTTGACTTTAGAAAATTCGATGATGGGACTTGAGGTACTCACTTCACTGTCTCCGTGTTCCAGTATTCAGATGGGATTCCAGCCATTGGCTGTAGCGTGACATCGCAAAGCATGCGATGAAGTAAATGGCGGCCACAAACAATTGACCTTCAATGAAAAATTTGCGCCAGTCGGCATCGCCCAGCGCCAATTGCACCGCGCCCGTGAGGTCGTACAAACTCACAATGGTGACCAAGGAGGTGTCCTTGAAAGCACCAATGAAGGTGTTCACAATGGCAGGCACCACCAAGCGCAAAGCTTGGGGCAACACAATCATGCGTTGAATTTGCCAGTAGCTCAGACCCAAGGAATGAGCGGCCTCTACTTGGCCTTTGGGCAAAGCTTGCAAGCCACCGCGAATCACTTCAGCCAAGTAGGCCGCTGTGAACAGGGTCATGCCAATGAGCACGCGCACCAGAACGTCAATTTTGGCGCCTTGTGGCATGAACAAGGGCAAGATGAACGAGGCCATGAACAGCACCGAAATAAGTGGCACACCGCGCACAAATTCGACAAACACCACGCACAAAGTGCGAATGGCGGGCAACTCAGATTGACGGCCTAGTGCTAACAAAATGGCCAAAGGAAAGGCCACAACCAAGCTAACACTGGCCAGCAGCAGCGTCAGTGGCAGGCCACCCCAGCGAGCTGTCTCGACTTCGGTCAGCCCGGCAAAGCCACCGTACATCAGCGCAAAGAAGAAGGCATAAACCAGCACCCAAGCCACTGCAAGCGCAGGGCGCCAGAAGGTACGAAGGCAAGACACCACCAAGAGCAGCACCACAACAGCACTTGCCACCAATGGGCGCCATTGCTCTTCAAATGGGTAGCGACCAAACAAAATGAGTCGACCTTTTTCGGCCACCACGCCCCAACACGCGCCAATGCCGTGAGCTGCACGGCAAGCTTCGTTGTCGGCATTGGGAATGGCGTACCACACGGTCCAGTTGAAGATGGGCGGAATGGCCCACACCAACAATGCCAAAAACAAAACCGTGAGGAAAGAATTTAAGGGACCATCAAAGAAGCCTCTTTGAATCCATGCCCAAACACCTGTTTCGTTGACAGGTGGACGGCGCGCCTCGATGGGCTCGAAATGTTGTTGATAACCGGTGGTTGACATCATCGGTCCTTGATTCGCACACGGCGGTTATAAATATTCATGAGCGCTGAGGTGAGCAAGCTCAAGCTTAAATAAATGAGCATGACCAAGGCAATGCACTCAATGGCCCGACCCGTTTGGTTCAGAGCCGTAGAACTGATGGACACCAAATCGGGGTAGCCCACAGCCACTGCCAATGAAGAGTTCTTGATCAAGTTGAGGTATTGGCTGGTGAGCGGCGGAATGATCACGCGCATGGCTTGTGGTAATTGGATGAGGCGCAACTCTTGTGTGCGCTTGAGGCCCAAAGCCACCGCCGCTTCGTGTTGTCCAAAGGATACCGACTGAATGCCAGCACGCACCACTTCGGCAATGTAGCCCGATGTGTAAACCGTGAGGCCCACCAATAAAGTGAGGTACTCGGGCGTGACCGAGCCTCCTCCAACCACACTGATTTCTGTGATTTCTGGAATGTTCATTTCGCTGGGTGCGCCGCCGGCCAACCAGCCAATGACACCGCCCAGTACAAACAAACCCAAGCCAGGGAAGAAACTTGGTTTGGTGTGCCCTGTGGCTTCAAAGTGTTGCTGGACGTGTCGCGACCAGAATTTCCAGGCACCGAAGCCTACGCACAAACCGATGAGCGTACCCCAATGGCCGGGCTCCCAGACGGGCAGCGGATATTGCAAACCATTCTTGCTAAAGAAAACGCCTGCCAAAGGCTTCAGGGGTTCTTCAATGGGCGGCAACAACTCAGTCATGGCAAAGTACCACATGAAGAGTTGGAGCAACAAAGGAATGTTGCGGGTAATTTCGACGTAGCTGGCACACAAAGATTTAACCAAAGTATTTTTGGTCAAGCGGCCAATGCCAATCAGGGTGCCCAGTAAAGTGGCCAGAACCAAACCTACCAGTGCAACGCGCAAAGTGTTGGTCAGTCCGACAAGATAGGCTACCAAATAATTTTGTGATGAATCGAATTCAAAAAGACTTTCGCCAATGCCAAAACCAGCAGGTTGGAGAAAGAAATCAAAGCCACTTTGAATGCCACGCGCGCGCATGTTGGCAAACGTGTTGGACATCAAGTAGCCCACGGCAAGGGTCAAACCCACAATGGCTAAGATTTGATAGACCAGTCCGCGGAAGGCTTGGCTGCGCCAAGACCATTGTCGTTTAGGAGGAGGTGGGGTGCTCATGAGAATAGACCGGCCCGCGCGAGGCGGGCCGGAAGTCTTTGGTTTAAAAAGTTTTCCTCATGGAGGAGAACGCAAAGCTGAGATTAACGTACGGGAGGTGCGTACATCAAACCGCCTTTGTTCCACTGGTTGTTCAAACCACGTGGCAATTTCAAAGTGGACTTAGGACCGACGTTGCGCTCGAACATTTCACCGTAGTTGCCCACGGCCTTGATGGCGCGGTAAGCCCACTCTTTGTCCAAGCCCAACAACTTGCCTGTGTCTTCAGATGTACCCAAGATACGCTGAACCACGGGGTCTGTGCTGCTGGCCTTCATTTGATCCACGTTGGCTTGTGTGATGCCATATTCTTCGGCTTCGATCAAAGCATAAGCAACCCATTTGACAATGGCGAAGAACTCGTCATCACCACGGCGCACGGATGGGCCAAGGGGTTCTTTAGAGATGAGTTCCGGCAAGATGACGTGGTCATCGGGGTTGGTCGCTTCTTTGTTGCGCACAGAAGCCAAACCAGAGGCGTCTGTGGTGTAAGCCTGGCAGCGGCCAGCGAAGTAAGCTTTGTTGGTGGCTTCTTGTGTGTCAAACACAACAGGCTTCATGTTGAGCTTCATGACTTTGGAGTAGTCATTCAAGTTCTTTTCTGTGGTGGTGCCAGACTGCACGCACACTGTGGCGCCCTTGAGCTTGGTGGCGCTGGTAATTTTGGATTTCTTAGGAACCATGAAGCCTTGGCCGTCATAGTATGTAGTGCCTGTGAAATGCAAGCCCAAAGAGGCGTCGCGGTTCAGGGTCCAAGTGGTGTTGCGTGACAAGATGTCGATTTCGCCAGCTTGCAAGACAGCAAAACGCTGAGCCGCATTCAGGGGGGTGTACTTCACTTTGCTAGCGTCGCTCAGCAATGTGGCTGCAACGGCTTTGCAAACGTCCACGTCCAAACCAGCCCAAACGCCTTGGCTGTCGGCTGCAGAGAAACCAGGCAAGCTGGGGTTGACGCCGCAATTCAAAGCACCACGTGCCTTGATGGCATCGATGGTTTTGCCAGCAAAAGCGGGAGTGGCCAAAGTGCCGAGCAATGCCAATGCAGCAGTTGCCAGCAAAGGACGTTGAATCAATTTGCGAATGGATTTCATGGACTAGCTCCGAAATAAAGAAAAGCATATTCTGCATGAAAAAATGCTGTAAAAACCGCGGGTAATTGCTGACATGATGAGCACAAAAACCACTAAAGCCCCACAAATGTGCGGTCTATTGCTGTTTGCCCCAGACAAGTGCTACCGGATTGAGTGCACGCCATAATCTCACCAAAAAGTTGCATAGACCCATGGCAAAACACGTTTCTGAGACCCCAGCTACTCAATGGCTGAAGCAAAAAAAGTTTCGTACACAGAGCATCCTTATGACTATATAGACCACGGAGGCACGGCCGAATCGTCCAAGCAATTGGGTGTACCCGAGCACGAAGTGGTCAAAACCTTGGTGATGCAAGACGAAAACGCCAAAGGATTGGTCGTTCTGATGCATGGCGATTGCAAAACCTCAACCAAGAGCCTGGCACGCCAAATTGGCTGTAAATTGGTCGAACCTTGTAAGCCCGATGTGGCGCAAAAAAATTCGGGTTACATGGTGGGCGGTACTTCACCCTTTGGCTTGCGCAAGCCGATGCCCGTTTATGTGGAGTCCACTATTTTGGAATTACCCAAAATTTGGATCAATGGTGGCAAGCGCGGGTTTTTGGTGGGCATTGACCCCCAAGTGCTGGTGAACGAGTTGGGTGCCAAACCCGTTCAATGTGCTTTGCCCCAATAAATGGACTGCTGCTTCAAAGGTCTTGCAGAGCTGATGCAATTTGCAATTCAAACAGCGTAGGGTTGGCCAATGCTTTGGCATTGAGCAAAGCCAGTTTGACCAAAAATAATTCTGATTTTTCGGGACCTGCTTGGTCGATGGCTGTGGCCAATGCGTCGTAGACCTGCTCAAGGCCAGCAATGTCTAAAGTAGCTTGTGTGTTCATGCGTTCAATCCCAATAAGGATGCTGTTTGCGTTAATTGGCTTACTGCATGCAAGCCACTTGCAGGCTCTGCAGTAAACGCGCGGCATCAAGCTGTTGCCAACGTGCACAAATGTGCTGGTCAGGGCGGAATAAATAGGCCCCACCAGCTTTGACGGCATAACGATCTGCAAATCGCTGCTGCGGATCTTGCAAAGTTTGGTGTGCGCCAGCTAACGGTGCGGCTTCTGCGCTGATAGCAGTCAGTTTTAAGGGGATGCCCTGCTGCTGAATGCGTGCTACTGCTTGTGCAATTTCGGACGGAATACCTTGTGCATCGGCCACAAAAACCAAATCAAATCCGCCACCCAAGTGGTCCAGCAAATAGTTGTCTGCCTGCAGCAGAACATTTTGTGGCGGTGCGCCTAAAGCTGGGCCGCCCGTGAATTGTGCATTGTCGTCATGCGGGCTGTTGAGACCAGAGCTGCTGTATTCATGTGGCCGAGATGTGCGCCAGTGGTAAAGCGGTCTGACAAACTCTTGCGTCAGTGACAAAGACAAAACCGCATCGCGCAGCAATCGAAAACCGCGGCTGGGCGGTGCCATGAAACGAGTGCTTTTGCCGGCTTCAGTGATAATTTCTCTGGCTGCGCCAACACGTTCTGTGCTGTGGTTTTGCATCAATTGTTCTGGCGCGAGGCCCTTGATGACAAATGCCAGATGCCAGCCTAAAGACTGTGCGTCTTGAAACGCCGTATTGGCGCCACGCACGCCAAAGATGGGCAGCAAATGCGCTGCATCACCCGTAAACACAATGCGCTTGTGCACATACTCGGGCAAGGTGAGGGTGCGAGCAGAATAGACAGAATTCCAGTCCATCTCCCATGGTGTACCTTCAAAGCCAATCATCTTGAGCTGCGCATCAATGCGCTCTTTCAATGATTCAGGGCGCAGTGCCTCTTCTGGTGTTTCGCCTGGCGACAATTGATAGTCCACTCGCCATATGCCATGCGGCTCGCGGTGCATCAAGATGGTGTTGCCACGATTCCAATCGGGGTCAAAAAATGCCAAACGCTCTGTTGGGTAGGGCAGGTCGATGCGTATGTCGGCAATCACGAAGATGCTTTCAAACGACGCACCTTCTAACTTCAAATTCATGCTGCTGCGAATTTCGGAACGACCGCCGTCTGCTGCCACCAGCCACTCTGTTTCTAAGGTGTAGGGGCCTTCGGGTGTATCAATCTCGGTCTTCACGCCGCCTTCAATGTTTTCAGCCTTGACCAACTTGTTGCCCCAGCGCACATCGATCAATTCGTTGGCAGCACAGGCATCATGGAGGTACTCTTCCAAGTACTGCTGCTGAATGTTGATCATGGGAAAAAATCGATCGTCTGGATCGTGCGGTGTTTCCATGCGAAACACTTTTTGGCCACGGTAAATTGAATTGCCACAGCGCCAAGGCAAACCGTTTTCTGTGACGCGATGTGCCACCCCCACTTGTTGCAAAATTTCCATGGAACGGCGCGTAAACACAATGGCACGCGAGCCTTGCGAAAACTGCAATTCGGCGCTGAGCAACACACTGGATACACCGTGCCTTGCCAACTCTAGTGCGGTGACCATGCCTGCTGGCCCTGCGCCCACAATGACAACTTTGTGCTTGGGTTGGGGCGGGTTCTGCGACGACAACCAAGGTTTGAAGACTTGGTAGTTGTAATAGATGGACGGACGCGGTTGGGTGCTAGGGGTGTGCATGGCAAAACACGCTGGTTCAAACCCCTAGCATAGCAAGATCAATTGGCTTTGATGCCTGCCGCTTGAACCAATTTGGCAATGCCCTCTGTTTCCGATTTGATAAAGCCATTGAAGGCCGTGCTGGTCATGGGCATTGGGGCTGCGCCAATGCTGTCGAGTTTGGTTTTGAATTCGGGTGAGTTCAAAATTTTGCCCACTTCTGCATTGAGTTTGTCCAGGACGGGCTTGGGTGTTTTGCTAGGTGCCAACATGCCGACCCAAAACGTGTACTCCGAGCCTGGTACGCCCGCTTCTGATGTGGTGGGCGTGTTGGGCAAGTCGTCAGAGCGTTTTGGGGTACCTACTGCCAAGACTTGAAGTCTGCCGTCTTTGATGAGTGGCAATGCAGACACGATGGGCGCAAAGAACCAGTCGATTCGGCCGCTGATGGTTTCTGTCAGGGCCTCGGGCGTTCCCTTGAATGGCACATGAGTGGCCGTGATGCCCGCAGCCACTCTGAACTTCTCAGCATTGATGTGCGTGGCAGAGCCTGTGCCAGCTGAAGCGTAATTGAAACCATCGGGTTTGGCTTTGACTTTTGCAATCAGGTCTTTGACATCTTTGTATCCTTTGCTAGGCGACACCACCATCACGTTGGGCAGGCTGGCCAAAGAGGTAATGCCTACCAAATCGTTCAAAGTGTCGTATGGCAAGTTGGGGTAGATGGCAGGGTTGACTACGTGACCTGAAGAGTGAACCAAAAGCGTGTAACCGTCTGGATTTGCTTTGGCCACTTGGTTGGCTGCAATGGTGCCACCAGCGCCTGGTTTGTTTTCAATCACCACGGTTTGGCCCAAGGATGTGCTGAGCTTTTCGGCAACGGCGCGGGCCACAATGTCTGTTCCGCTACCGGCCGTAAATGGAACTACCAATTTGATGCCTTGCTTGGGCCAATCTTGTGCAAGTGCGTTCAGACTCAAACTTGAAATTGCGAGGGTGGCCATTGCAAATTTGACAATGCCGTGCGCAAATTGTTTGCTTTTAAATGGTGAGTGATTGGTCATGTTGTCTCCTGTTGATGTGCTGCGTTGAATTAAATGAATTAGTTGGGGTTAGCTGGGGCTTGCTGGCGGGTAGGGCATGGCCAACAAGATACTGGCTATTTCATTGGTTTTATTGACCAACTGTCGTTTCTCGCCGGGTGCAAAACATGCCGAGTCGTGTACCTTCAGGATGGCCTCGGTGATCACGCCATTGAGCTCAGAAACCAAAGTGACTTCGCCCGACAACACCACATAGTGTTTTTCCATGGGCGAGCCGTCGAGGCCAGTATGGCCACCTGGTTGAATCTGTGACACGCCCATCCACAAGGCTTTGGATGGACCGGCCTCATGGCCTTGCAGGCGAAGGCAGGTCATATCGAAATGATTGGGCGCTTTGTATTCGGGCGCTTGGCTAAATCGCGTGATGTTCATGGCTTCAGCACCATTCTGTTTTTGGCCCCGGCCAACACAGCTTTGTAGGCGTCCAAGGCGTTTGGCAGATCAATCATGTCTGCGGCATCGACGGGAAAAGGTTTAAGCGTGCCGTCTTCAAAGCCAGGTCTTAATTCGGCCAACAATTCGCAGGAGCGAACGCAGTCCAGTGCCAAGGTGTCGATGCCTACAAAGTTGTGCATGCCGCGATAAAACTTGAACAAGTCAAACGGAACTGTTTGACCTTTGGTGGCAATGATGAAAATTTGCGTAGCCCCTTTGGCCATCACGGCGTGGCCCACTTCCCAATACACTTTGTCGACAGTGTTGAAGACCAAGTCGGCGCCTTTGCCGCCTGTCAAATCCATGATGCGGGTAGCAGGTTCGATGTGGGTGCTGTTGATCACTTCAACGTCCGAACACGCAAAACCCTCTAGCTGATCTTGGCGTTGAACGGCAATCACTTTGGCGCCTGCTCGTGCAGCAATTTGCACCGCGGCTTGACCCACTTTGCCATTGGCACCCAGCACCACCACAGTTTGCCCAGCCTTGACACCACCAGCGCGGCTAAAGCCTTCACAAGCTGTCACAAAGGGCACGCCTACAGCGCCTGCCTCTTCAATGCTGATGCCTTTGGGGGCTTCTTTAACCGCTGCCACAGGCAAAACCAAATAGCGTGCGTGCGAGCCATTGCGCGTGATGCCGATGTCGCCGCCAGAACCCCAAACTTTGAGACCTTTTAGTGCGGCAGGACCTTCAACCACCACGCCGGCAAAATCGCGACCCGGTGTTCGCGGAAAAACAGCGTGGGGCATGATGCCCAAGGTGGCTTTGACGTCACTGGGGTTGACGCCTGCGGCCAACACTTGAACCAACACTTCGCCAGTTTGTAAGCTGGGCGCAGATTGCGGTATGCATTGCAGTTGCAAAGTGTCAATGCCAATGGCTTTGCTTTCAACGTGCAAAGCGTGTGCGGAAGAAGCTGTCATGAAACTCAAACTTTCTTTAAATTCAGCATGTCGCGCGTCTGCGCGGCGGTGGCCACTTGGCCGCCCATTTGCTTAATGATGTCGGCAGCTTTGGCCACCAACTGCGCATTGCTTTCGGCCAACACGCCTTTTTCTAAATAGATGTTGTCTTCCATACCCACGCGCACATGGCCGCCGTAAAGCCAGCTTTGCGCCACGATAGGAAACTCGCTGCGTCCCAAACCAAAGGCAGACCAAATGGCGCCTTGAGGCAACAAGTTGCGTGCATAAAGCAAGGTTTCGGGCGTGGCCGCAAAGCCGTACTTCACACCCAATACAAACGTCCACATACCAGGGCCATCAAGCGTGCCATCAGCAATCAGGTCTCTAGCAAGGTGCAAATCGCCAGAGTCAAAAATTTCCAACTCTGGTTTGACGCCACTGTCGCGAATCACTTTGGCCATGATGCGCACGTTGCGCGGCGTGTTGATCACCACATCGGCACCACTGTTCATGGTGTTGAGGTCAAGAGAACAAATATCGGGCTTGATGATGGCAATGTGTTCAACGCGTTTTTCGGGTGGCACCAAGGTGGTACCGGGCGCGTAAATTTTGGGGTCGTTGGCATCAGGCACAAAGCGACCACCTGGGCCTGTCGTGAGGTTGATCACCAGTTCGGCATTGCGCTTGCGAATACGGTCCACTACATCTCGGTAATGTTCCAGTTCCATGGATGGACGGCCTGTGGCGGGGTCGCGCACATGAATGTGCACGGCAGCTGCACCTGCTTCGGCCGCTGCCAAACATTCGTTGGCAATTTGCTCGGGAGTAACGGGCAAATAGGGCGTCTGCTCGGGCTTGGTGATGTTGCCTGTCACGGCACAGGTAATGAGGGTAGGGCGATCCAACATTTACAAACTCCTTCCGCCGTCCACCACAAAGCGAGAGCCTGTGGCAAAGCGCATGGTGGTGGCACACGCTTCAATGGCCGATGCTGTGTCTTCAACGTGGCCAATTCGTTTGAGCGGAATGGTGGCCGCTGCTTTGTCGTTGAAGTCGGCGCCGCGGCCCGGCACAAAGGCAGAATCCACCACGCCAGGTGATACAGCAATGACACGAATTTGAGGTGCCAATGCTTTGGCCAATGACTTGGTGAGCAAGTCGACACCGGCTTTGGCAGCGGCGTAGGCCAAGTTGCTGCCAGCACCGGTAAAGCCAGCGATAGACGACACATTGACAATGAGTCCGTCGCCAGAGGCCTTCAGCAAAGGTGTGAAAGCACGAATGGTGGAAAACACGCCGCGCAAATTGGTTTGAACCACTTCGTCAAACAACTCGTCTGTGAGGCCTTCCAAATCGTTGGCTGCTACAGGCTTGGTAAAGCCAGCGCTGTTGATCAAAATATCGCAGCGGCCCGCACGTTGTGTAACTTGCTCAGCGGCCGCTTTGAGTGCGGCAGAGTCGGTAATGGACGCTGTCAGTGCAAAGTGAGCGCCCGAAGCGACGGCAGGCAATGTATTTAAGAGTTGTTGAACGCCTTCGGGGTCGGAGCGATCTACAGACACAATTCGAGCCCCCAGATTGGCCAATCGGCGGGCCGTGGCAAAGCCAATGGCACCTTTGCCGCCAGTGATCACAGCAACGTGGCCATCTAGGCGCGAAGTAGGTTCAAACGTCATGCAATGCTTTCAAGAAATGGAACAACTTGTCCGGAAAATGTTAAAGATGAATTAAGGAATGGGCGGCGTGGGCAGTTGCATTTCGCCAGCTTGTAAAACGAAGTCGTAAATCAACTCGTAGCCCGTTTCGTTGGGCCCCGTACGTTTTTGAAATGTGCCTACTAGACTTTGAAGAACAGAGAAAGTGACATCGGTTTGAAGGCGAGAGTCGTTGTCTGCAAACACTTGTGTGGTGAGAACTTGGTAGCCTGGTTTGGAAACCATAAAGTGCACATGCGCGGGTCGGAACGGGTCGCGTTGTTGGTTTCGAAGCAAATCACCGCATGGCCCATCAACTGGCACAGGGTAGCCTGCAGGCAAAACAGACCGCAAATGAAAGTGGCCATTGGCGTCGGTTTTGAACTGGCCACGCAAATTCATGTCGGGCTGGTTACTGTCTTGGTTTTCATAAAAGCCCAAGGGAGATGCCTGCCAGATGTCGACCATTGCGCCTTCAATGGGCGTGCCGTGTGCATCACGCACATGGCCAGAAATGCGAAAGGCTTGATCGGCTACTGAGGCTTCTGGACCATGCGAAATGTTGGCGCCCGCTTCATAGATGGGTGCGTTTTTACGCCAAAAAGGGCCTAGCAGTGCAGAGTCGGTTCGATGCTGACCGGCCGTTTCGGACCGCTTGTCGTTGTTAATCAGCGTAATTAGGGTAGAAGCGCCCAGAATGTCTGAAGCCAAAATGACCTCGTTTTTCTTTTCGCTGGTGGCCTTGCCCAAACTGACCAAAAATTCACAGCCCATTTCAAATTCGGGGTCTGTAGGTTCTACTTCTCGAATAAAGGCATGGAGGTGCTTAACCAGAGATGTCATGACCTCACGCAGGCGTGGATCTGGGGTGTTCTTGAAAACCTCAGCCACCTGATCGGTGATGTTGTCTCTGGTCACATAGGTCATCTAAATCTCCAGCAGGGCGTGAGCAAAATTTTTGTATGAAGATTATTATGAAGTCTGTGCTTGCGCAGCGTCACGGTACAAATACTCATAAGGCAAGCCTGTCAACTCACAATACTAGGAGACACAAATGAAGATTAGCAAAAGATTTTGGGCTCGTTGCTTGGTTGCATTGCCTTTGGTGGCAAGTCTGGGGCTGCAAGCTCAAACTGCAGCGCCAACAGCGCCTGCACCAGGCGTTATTCAAGTGATCAGCTTTGGCGGGGGTTTTAATTTGCCCTTGTGGGCAGCCAAAGACCAAGGCTTTTTCAAGCGCCACGGTATTGAGGTGCAACACACCATCACCGTCGACTCCAAGCAGGTTTTTTCGGGCTTGATGGAAGGTAAATACCATGTGGCTGTTACCGCCTTGGACAACATCTTGGCCTACCAAGAAGGTCAAGCCGAAATCAAGTTTGATCCTCCCAGCGACTTTTTTGGTTTCATGGGCTCTGATGATGGATTTTTGAGTTTGGTGGCGTCACCCTCCGTCAAAAGCTTTGCAGATTTAAAAGGCAAAACAATTTCCGTCGATTCCATGAGCAATGGTTTTTCATTTGCGCTGCGCGACATGCTGGCGCGCAATGGCATCAAAGAGTCAGATGTTCAATGGGCTAGGGCTGGTGGCACAGACCGTCGATTTGCGGCCTTGATGGACGGTCAACACGCGGCCACCATGTTGCGCGCACCATTCGACCTGCAAGCCAAGAACCGTGGTTTTAACCAACTGGCCACTACACGCTCTACCATTGGTAATTACATGGGCATTGTGGGCGCTGCACGCAGAAGTTGGGCAGCCAACAACGAAACCCAAGTGGTTAGCTTTATTCGGGCCTACCGAGATGCCATTCGTTGGCTCAAAGCGCCTGAAAACAGACCTCAAGCCCAGGCATTGCTCATGAAATATGTGCCCAACATGAGCCCGCAAATTGCTGCGCAGTCTTGTGATCTTTTGTTAGACCCACAGTCGGGCTTCTTCTCAGACGTACAGCTGGATGACAAAGGCATTCAAGCTGTGATGGACCTGCGTAGTAACTTGGGCGACAACCCCAAAAAGCTGACCGATGCCAGCAAGTACATCGACAAGCAATATTGGGTGAAGGCCATGCAGCCCTGATTTCTCAGGGATGTGTGCTTGGCCAGCCCTTATTTGTATTTGGCTTCTAGCGCGTCAAAGAAGGGTTTTTGAACCAAGGCTTGACGCTCTGCAAATGTGGCCACCAGGTTTGGATCTTCTTGAAGTTCTCCGGTGGCTTTCAGTTGCGCTAGTGCGTTGGTCATTCCCCTTACTGCGCCTTGCAACGCTGCGTTGGCATACAGCACCAAACCAAAGCCCATGCCGGCCAAAACTTGTTGAGGCAGTGCAGGTGTTTTGCCACCAATCACCACGTTCACAATTTGCGGACAGGTCAGTTCATTGGCAATTCGACGCATTTCCTCTTCGCTTTCGGGTGCTTCTACAAATGTGATATCTGCGCCGTGCTCGGCATAGGCTGCAGCCCGGTCTAGGGCTTCGTTGATGCCAAGTACGGCTCGTGCATCGGTGCGAGCAATGATCAAAAAGTCAGGGTGCTGTCTGGCATCTACAGCCGCTTTGATTTTGCCGATCATCTCGTCTGCAGGCACCACAGCTTTACCTGCAAAGTGTCCGCACTTTTTAGGCATCAATTGGTCTTCTAGCTGGATTGCGTTGGCACCGGAGCGCTCTAAGGTGCGCACCGATTGACGCACATTCAAGGCATTGCCAAAGCCTGTGTCTGCATCGACGATGATGGGGAGGTTGACAGCATCACGAACTGCTGCAGTGTGTTGTGCCAAATCGCTGAGACCGATAAAACCCAAATCTGGAATGCCATAAAAGGTGTTGGTAATACCTGCACCGCTGAGGTACACCGCTTCAAAGCCCACTTGCTGAATGACACGCGCCGCCAGTGCATTGGCAGCTCCCGCCACCAGCAAGCCATTTTTTTGGTTGACGCGCTGGCGCAAAAATGTGCCAGGGTGCACAGAGGTCGAAGTCATTTAATCTTCTTTCATGCCTGTAGCGCGAATGACGGCACCCAGCTTAGCGCGCTCTGCATTCACAAATTCGTTGAAGCTGGCGCGTGTACCGCCGACGGGTTCAATGCCCATGATTTTGAGGCGGTCCGTAATGGCGGGGTTTTTCATGGCGGCATCGACGGCCGCGGCCATCTTGTCCATGATTTCAGGGGGAACACCTACTGGTGCATGAATGCCTGCCCAGTGCGCAATTTGAACTTCTGGGTAGCCCAATTCTGCAGTTGTTGGCAAGTCTGGGGCCGCTGACATGCGCTTGGTCCAAGTGGTGGCCAAGGCTCTGAATTTGCCACCTGCTTGGGTATGTGGCAAGGACACGATACTGGCCTCTGAGGTGCCCTCTACTTGGCCACTCATGACTGCAGTTGAGCCTTCAGAACCGCTTTTATAAGGAACAGGAATGAGCTTGGTGCCGTATTTCAAATTCATCATTTCGGCCACAAAGTGCGGCGTACTGCCAGTGCCAGCAGTGGCGAAGTGAGCGCCTTGACTTTGTTTGGCAAATTCAATGAACTCTTTAAGGCTGGTGTGCTTTGATTTGGAAGATGTGACGATGACCGATGGCGCCAAACCAATCATGACAACGGGTACCAATTCGTTGTCTTTATAGGGCACAGACTTCTTGATCATGGTGTTTGAAATAACACCTGCAGCACTGATCAAAAACGTATAACCATCTGGCGCACTTTTAACGCCTAAAACGGTTCCCAAAGTGCCGCCTGCACCCGGTTTGTTTTCAATGACGACGGGTTGGCCCAAAACTTTGGTTGCGCCTTCAGCAGCAGCCCTCGCTAACAGATCATTGGCTCCTCCTGCTGCAAATGGCACGATGAATTTGATGGGCTTGTTGGGCCATCCGGTGGCAGCATTGGTAGCATTGGCAGTAGGACTTGCCATTTGTGCCATGCTTTGCATGCTGACCAAGCTTGTTGCAGCAAGGGCTAAAGCGGCTGATTTTGCAAGCGCACTTCGGCGCGTCAAAGTGAGATGGGTCATGCGAACTCCTTATGGCCAAAGACAATGAGAAATCTCAGTGTTCATTTTGAATCATTCAAAGATCACATGCTATGAAAATTTCTCGCTGCTCAGGCTGCCTGCATGTCGCAAGCCAAGGCGTTTTGTGATCATCGCACTCTATCTGGAAGCTTGACGCGCTCTGCTCTCAAAATTAGAAGCCCAGAAAAAACCAAAAGTGCAATTCCCAGCCATGCCAGCATGTTGGGTACTTCATCCCACACTATATAGCCTATGAGTAAGGCAAATAGCAAGCCGCTGTAGCGAAATGGCGCGACCAAACTCATTTCGCCAGAGCGCATTGCCACAATTAAAAAGTAGTAGGCAATAGACAGGAAAAGCGATGCACAAAAAAGCAAAGCAAAAGAAGTGTTGGACACAGGCACCCAGACCTGTGTAAGCGTGATAGCACCTGCAGCCGCCGCAACGGACACAGCAGTGGACAAAGTAATGAGCAAAGCGGGCACATGTAATCCGATGGCGCGTGTCAGTGTGTCGCGCGTTGCATGAAACAAAGTGGCCAATACGCAAATCCATGCATAAACATTGAAGCCATCTGCGCTGGGCTGCACCACCATCAATACGCCGGCAAAGCCCAGCAAAATGAGCGTACCGCGCTGCAAGCTTACGCGCTCTTTAAAAAAGAAAATGGCAAACACCGTGATGAACAGCGGTGATGCCAAATTGATGGCGGTGGCATTGCCCAGTGGCAGATGAAACACGGCGGTTAAGTAGGTCAGGGAAGCCATTGCATCGACTGTGCCCCTCAGCCACAACTTGCTGTTGAGCATCATTCGCCAGTTTTTCAGATGCCCCATGGCCTGAGCCATGATCAAAACCAAACTAGTGGCCATGAGGCCGCGAATGAAAATAAGCTGTGGGCCTGGCAGGGAGGCGCTGACTTGCTTGACCAAGGCATCGTTGGCAATGAACAAAGCCATTGCCAGGCTCATTGCCAAAATGCCGCGTCGATTGTCTGCGTTCATGGGGCTGCCAATTTATAGTCCATGAAAAAAGCCCCCTGTGCATGCACGGGGGGCTCTAAGTTTGGTGGCTCTTCACGGATTCGAACCGCGGACCTGTGGATTATGATTCCATCGCTCTAACCGACTGAGCTAAAGAGCCTGAGCCAAAAATTATAGCAAATGAAATGGGGTGAATGTTAGAACTTTTGAATAAAGTTTGGAGCCTTGCCGTTTGAGTAAACTGCCTCAAAACAAGCTCAGTGAGTAATCTCTATGCAAATGAGTCCAGTCATCGCAGTTCATATGACCGCTTCATTAATTGCTTTGGTCATTGGTCCCGTTGCGATGTGGGCTCGTTTAGGGGAAACAAAAAGACCTTGGATCCACAGAGCGATTGGATATGGCTGGGTCTCTATGATGATCGTATCTGCCGTCTCTGCCATATTCATCAGAGACTATGGACTACCCAATGTATGGGGCTATACGCCCATTCATTTGTTAATTCCGTACACCGTGTTTTGGCTTGTCTATGCTTTCAGAGCCTTGGCAATGAAAGAGATTGAAAAGCACCGCAAAGCAATGATTGGTTTGTATCTGGGTGCTTGTATCGGAGCTGGTGCCTTTACATTGCTGCCAAGCCGCTATTTAGGTGGCATTGTTTGGTCGTATTTTGGGTTTATCAATTAGAAATCTCGCTACCGCAGATTCTCAGTACTTTTGAATCAAGTTTGGGGTCTCGAAGGATGTTGGTAGCAATGCTAAGGATTGAAAAGGCTTCAATTAGTCAATTTCTTTATCGTTGGATCAAATGCTAGCGGATCAAGTTGGCGCTGAACATTGGCAACTGAGTTGGGATTGTGAAGAACTCGTTTTGACTGATTTTTCCCTACTGAAGCAGTAGCACTACTACTTGGCATTGAAGTCGTCTTTGGCACGGATTTAACGGCATTAGATTGGACTTTTTGACGCTGTATCTAATGGATGTCCTTTAAAAGGACAAACTATGCGTACGGATCATTGACGCAGGTTTGATTCCAGCATTGAAGCCATGCTAGTGGTTTGCCGTGATGATCAGGTGTCGTTTAACACGACAGAGGGTGTTGATTGTGTTCTTTGGAAGCGGAGAATCGTAAGGATTTAGGTGCGCATTAACTGAAGTGCGAATGTTTTGGCACCGCGCAACATCATTTCAATTGCCACAGAAACCAGCACCAAACCCATTAATCGCTCAACTGCCACCACCAAACGGTTGCCAATGACACGCAAAATGCGCTCTGCTGAAACGAGCACAACTGCGCTGATGATCATGGTGACGCACAGCGCACCAATCCACTCCAAGCGTTTGTCGGGCTGCTGAGATACCAAAAGCAGCACGGTTGCCAAAGCCGAAGGACCGGCTAAGGCGGGTATTGCTAGGGGAACGATTAATGGTTCAGTCAGGATATCCTCTACTTCAACAACATTAGATGGAAAAACCATACGCAATGCAATCAAAAATAAAATTACACCGCCGCCAATTTGAAGGGAAAGTTCACTCAGATTCATAACTATCAAAAAGCCCTCGCCAACAAACATGAAGGTAAGTAGCAAGCCAAACGCAATCAAAATCTCGCGCAGTATCACTTTGGCACGGCGTTCGGGAGGAACATGTTTCAGAGCGTTGGCGAAAACAGGAATATTACCAATCGGGTCGGTGATGAGAAGTAGCAAAATGGTTGCCGACAGAAATGTGTAATTCATCATGATGAGCCTGATTGAAAATTCATAAGTTCAGTCAAGTATGTGGTCTTGACCCTGTATTCCAGTTTCGCCGGTATGTTGAAGTTACCGATCTATTCTCCCTGAACAGCGTTGGCGACAAGTATCCAAGTGCGCTGTGCGGGTGATACGAATTGTAGTCATCGAACCAATCTTTCAGCTGAGCCATCACAGTTTTTGAATCTGGCCTGTTAGCCAGCTTGGCGTAGTCCCGCTTTAGTGTTTTCACAAAGCTCTCCGCCATGCCGTTACTTTGAGGGCTTGTTACTGGTGTTGTCACAGGCTTTAAGCCTAGCTGTTTTGCAAAGCTTTTTGTCTCTGCGGCCGTGTAGCAGCTGCCGTTATCTGTCAGCCACTCAATCGTTTTGGGCGTCTTACCATTCGATCTGAATCAATTCTCCACAGCCTGCATCATCAAGTCGCTAACCAGTCCTGCATCAATGCCTTTTGTAGTGGCAACCCGGCTCAAGATCTCCCTGTCACAGCAATCCAGTGTGACCCTGACCCGAAAAATCTAACCATTACAAAGCGAAATGAACTTGTTCCCAATATCACTTATTTAGTAGCTATTAGAGAAGTTTCCCCATACTCAAACGAGGTTCAACTGAGTAGCCAATAGATTTGTAGAATGCGGCAGTCGCTTCATTTGTATCAAGCAGTTGTAGGTTGACTTTCATACAGCCTAATTCAGCAAGTGCTTTTTCTGCGTGTTGAACAAGTGAGCTGCCCAAACCATTGAGTCGTATTTTCGGATCTACAGCGACTGAATACAACCAACCGCGATGACCATCGTAGCCCGCCATAATCGTGCCAACGACGTCTGTGTTTACAACTGCGACAAAAAACAAACCATCATTTGTAGCTAACTTTTTTGAAATAGCCAAGTTGGGTTCGTTGTGAGCAGTTTCATATCCAAATACTTTTTGCCAAAGTTCAACAACTTGGATTCTGTCTGTGGAGTCTTTGTATTGACGGATTGTTGGCATAACTTAGACTTGATTGAGGAATGTAGATTTTTTCAATCCACTATGTCGCAAAGAAATCAGTTAGTCAAATCTTCTGTTGCTTTGTTATTGCTGAATAGATCCAACATCTTTTCTGTTTGATTGATAGACAAAGGCTTTGACTGATTTGTCCCAACTGAAGCAGTAGAACTAATACTTGGCATTGAAGTCGTCTTAGGCACGGATTTAACAGCTTTAGTTTGGACTTTTTGACCGCTGTATCTAATAGATGTCCTTTATAAGGACAACCTGCGCGTAAAAAAAGTTGACGCAGGTTTGGTTTCAGCGTGGCTACCGTGCTCGTGGGTTGATGTGGTCGGCAAGTGTCGTTTTACGCGACAACTTGCCTTATTTGAATTTAGATAAAAAGAATACAAGCCAGTTATTTATTGGGTGCCTTGTATTTGGCAGCTTTGGCAGATGCATTGGTCATCGCTGTTTTCATTGCTTTGGTAGAAATCAATTCTTCTACTTCAATTTCTTGGAAGGCACCGCTAGACATGGTGATCATTTGGGCTTCAGTGATTTGTTCAGCAGTTCCTTCAATTAAACAAACGATGCTGCCATTTGAAATTGAAAACAATACTTCATGAGTTTTTAGACCTAAAGACTTGAAAAGCGTTTTTGCAGCCTCTCCTCTATCGCTTGGTGCGGCAAGCATGCCCTGAAAAGCCGTGGTTGTGTAGCGTGAACGAACTAGATAAAAAGCCATGATGTGTCTCCGTATTTAGATTGGTAATTGACGAGCTAAGTTGCTGCGAACCCAGCTGCTTAATCCGCTTGCAGTACCTTTGGCTTGCCATGCTTGAAATGCGGGATCTGCATAAACGGCATCTGTGCATTTGCCATATGCTTCATAACTGGCATAGCGCGTATCAAAAACCATGTTCCCTACCTCGCCTGCAGAGACAGCCCAAATTGAAACTTCAGCACCGTGCTTACGCCAAATGGCAGCACTTTCCGCTACAAGCTCCATTAACTTTGCCATATCGGCACCTGGGTTGGGTTTAAAAACCACTTGAGAAATCATTTCAGCCATTTTCAACTCCTGAAGTTACGAGACCGCACATCTTCATGAGGTGCGAGCGTAAATTTGACGCTGACTTTTTAAAACAAGAAATAGCTGAACAAAAAATATCGTTGGGGTTTACCCAAGCAATTCGTGCATCAACCCATTGAAAGAGAGTAAATGTTAGAACTTTTGTTCAGGGCTACCTTGCTCGAGAGGGAGGGCAGACTTTCTGACGCTGTATCTCTTGTGCTGATGTCTAGCAACGCAATTTCAATTTAAAGACATTTCTCGCAGCTGCGCAAAAACCGTTGCTGAAAGTTGAATGCAGCATGGGAGCCGTGCTTTTGGGTTGTCTTGGAGATCAGGTGTCATTTCAAACGACAGTTGTAGGGTGTGTATAAATTTATCAATCGTCTAGTAACGGGACGCTGGCATTTCACCCAAGGCATTTCGTTCACAAATTTAAATTCACTTCACGGCAAACCATACACGGAAATTCACTTGGTAACCCATTTGTTCATTCCAGCGCAGTTTGACTAGGATAATTAGCGGTTTTGGCCTTCGAGTATCAGAATGATTCGGACATACGCCCACCGCCTGCCTACACTGCCCTTGGCCCTTTTACTTTTGTGCTGCAGCCCGACTCAAGCGGCACAACCCACCCCATCTTCAGCCACCTTCGATGCCCGTGAAAAAGATTGGCGCAATGGCGCCATCGTTTATCAAATATTGGTCGATCGTTTTGTGCCATCCAACAATTTAACGGCTAAAAAACACCTTTATCCTGCCCCCAAAGTATTGCGAAATTGGCAAGACTTACCGCAGAGGGGTATTGAATTGGAAGACCAAAAGCTCAACAGTCAGGAGTTGGAGTTTTGGGGCGGTGATTTGAAAAGTGCGCAAACAAAACTTGACCACGTCAAAGCGCTGGGCGCCACAGCCATCTACCTCAACCCCATTCACTTGGCGTGGACCAATCACAAATACGATGCATTGGACTACAAAGCCATCTCGCCTGAATTTGGAAATCGACAAGATTTCAAAAACTTTGCAGCCCAAGCCCATCAACGCGGTTTAAAGGTTGTCTTGGATGGCGTCTTCAACCACATGGGTCGCAACTCTTCACAATTTAAAGACGCAATGGCCAACCCACAAAGTCAGTGGCGAAATTGGTTTGCCATTGGTTCGCAATACAAAGGGGGGGCTCGCGTTTGGACTGGCTTTCAAAACCTACCCGAGCTCAATTTAGAAAATCCAGCTGTTCGCCAGTACTTGTACGAAGCCCCCGATTCTGTGGTCAGGGGCTACTTAAAGGATGGCGCAGATGGCTGGCGCTTAGACACGGCCTACGAGTTGGGACTGCCCTATATGCGCGCGCTGACTCAAGCTGCGCGCAAAGAGAAGAAAGACGCTATTGTCATTGGCGAAATCGTCAACTATCCAGACCAATGGTTAACCGCCATGGATGGCGTGATGAACTTCACACTGCGAGAGATTATCTTGGGCTTGGCCAAATCAGACCTCAGCCCAACAGCCGCAGCGCGCATGACAGAACGGCTGATCAGCGACGCAGGCATTGAACCCATGCTGAAATCGTGGACGGTGATTGACAACCACGACATCCCTCGAATTGCAACTCAGTTGCCGAATGTTCAGCAGCGAAAATTTGTTCAGTCTTTGCAATTTACCCTTCCCGGCTCTCCCAATGTTTATTACGGCAGTGAAGTGGGAATGACTGGCGGCGGTGATCCAGAAAATCGAAATCCCATGCGCTGGGATTGGGTTAGTGCCGACCACCCCGAAATGGTTTGGATGAAAAAACTCATTACGATCCATCAACAAAACAAAGCGCTTCGTGTCGGCAACTTTAGACGCATCGAAAGCGAGAAACTGTTTGCTTTCGAACGCTATACCCACAAAACCCTAGACACCCGTCTCGTGCTTGCCAACCCTAGCTTGTCACCTGTCACAGAACGAATTTTGGTGGCCAATGCAGGTTTGATGGACGACACCCCGTTGGTTGACCTATTAGGCAATGATCCCCAAAAACACGTGACAACCATGGGGCCTGGTTTGATCACCGTCACGGTGCTGCCTCAGTCTGTCATGGTGCTCAAACCCGTTGAACGAGATTTGGGCGGCTATAGCCGCTACAAACGTTATCCCTAAAAACTAAAAGGCTTCGAAAGCAATCCAGAAACGATTGAAAAAAATTGATTGAGTCAACGAGGCTACCTTGGTTATGGGAACTTTAGAAAAAGTTGAACTTACAATGAATTTACTTAGTAAGACACTTAGTCAATCAAATGAGTCAATTCAAGATCCGAACACTCGAAAGAATTGATGCGCAAGAGTTTCAGCGCTTAAGACTTTTCGCACTTCAAAACAATTCAAGTTCATTTGGATCTAGTTTTGAAGAGGAAGTCAAAAAATCCCTTGAGCAATTTGAAGCCTTCATTGAGCCCAAAAGTGAAAGAGTATTTTGGGGGGGATTTGAAAACGATAGGCTCATTGGAATGATTGGACTTGGTCGTGAAGATGGCGTCAAAACTAAACATAAAGGATTTATACGAAGTATGTTCGTGGATCCATCAGCGAGAAAACTAGGTGTTGCTTCCGAACTGCTAAAAACAGCTATCAGTCATTCCGAAGCTCAAATGAGATTAGAGCAACTGACTTTGGCTGTCAATTCAACGAATTTTGAAGCCATCAATTTATATAAAAAGTTCAGATTCGTTGAGTATGGAATTGAACCCAACGCTTTAAAGATTGACGATAGGTATTTCGCAGAAATATTGATGTGTAGACTAAGTGTTCCTTAAATATTGAGGAACGCCGTCAAAGATTAGTCCCAAGAAACTTTTGAATCAAGTATCGAGTCTAGAAGGATGTCTTCAAAATTCGCCCCCTGCGTATAAATCGTTGACGCAGGTTTGATTTCGGTGGGGCTACCATGCTACCAGCTTGGAGCGATCATGAGGTGTCGTTTTAAACGTCAGTTGGTGGTAATAGTGTTGTCCTTTTAAAGGGCAAACGGTTGACATCTCAAAAGGCAAAAAAGGCGCCCGAAGGCGCCTTAATCTCATCAATGCAAATTTACAGAACTAAATCGGTCTGACTAATAAAAGTTACACCAACAAGCTCTATTTGAAACTCAGCGGCTGTATCTCTGTCGTTACTTCCATACAGAATACCATTTTCAAACCATACAGCGCCGTTTGCGTTGGCGAGTGACAAATTAGAAGCATTGCCAATGAATGTAAATGCATCATTTGTCCAATTTCCAACTTTAGCGTCAATGGATGACAGATCAACTTTGTCACCATTTGTAAAGTCAAAAATATGATCACGAGTGGTGCTAGCCAGACCTGATTCAAATACATTTGTAATTTTGAATGTGTCGTTACCCAATCCGCCATAAAGATCGTCTGCGCCTGTGCCGCCAATCAATGTGTCATCACCGTCTTCACCATAAAGATCGTCATTGCCAATTCCGCCAGTCAGAGCATCAATACCAGCTCCACCGTTCAAGTAGTCATCGCCATTACCACCGTCTAAACGGTCATTATCTAAACCGCCTTCAAGGTGATCAACGCCTTCGCCACCTGATAAGGAGTCATTACCTAAGCCGCCATATAGGTCGTCTGAGCCAGATTCGCCGTTTAATTGGTCATCCCCATCGGCACCATACAGATCGTCATTACCGTTGCCACTTGACAGCCGATCATTACCGTTTCCAGCATAGTAATGATCATCGCTATTGTTACCGCGCCACTGGTCATCGCTGTCAGTGCCTGAAGTGTTTCCATTCCAAACACTACCATCTGTCGCAATATAAGATTTTGAAACCTTAGCGAAAACACCATCACCATCTAAATCTGAGTAGACTGAGGTTTCTGTAATGCCACGCTCTACTATTGATGAGCTATCAGTGCCATACGACTTGGACATTTTGGCAAAAATTCCATCGCCGTCAATGTCGCTGTAAATAGTGGTTTCTATACGGCCATGCTCTGACTCAGTTTTAACGATGTTGGCACCGTCTACAGCCCATGTTTCGTCGCGATCCATTTTTTCAAATTTAGCGCGACCGTTTTTAATTTCATAAACTGCAGTCACCGCACCGTTTGCGATGTTGAATTTATAGCCTTTGTTTGAATCGTTGCTCATATAGTTCCCTGTGGATCAATTGAAATTGCTTTACTGAGAACTTGAATTTAGTGAGCTTAGATTAAGCCATCCTTAAGGCTTTAAGGACTTGAGAGGCTTTAATCAAAAAAGCTGTACTTTTCAAGAACTTTCACTTGACCAAGTCAAATGGAGCTTTAAGCCCCCCGAAAGTTGGGCAGCTGCTTCAATCTGTGTGTCTAACTCTCCATTTAGAACGGCAGTTTTGATAAGATCAAATGCCCTGCGTAAAAATCGTCTTTCATGTTTGGTTTTGGCGGGTCTACCACGCTCTCAAGGCTTTCATGAGAAATGCAAGGAGCGCCAACTCAAAGCCGTCATGAAATTGACTTTCAAATGTCAAAGAATGAAGTTTTGAAATAGAAAATACCAAATGAAGATAAGCACAATTTCTCTTTGCAAACGTTGGTGCACACTTGCGCTCTTTTGCGTCACAGCCCAAGTTGTCATGGCCCAGCCTTTTAGCTTTGTGGCATTGGGTGACTTGCCTTATGGTCAAGCGGCACAAGGCTATGCGCCCTACAAATCGCTGATCCGCTCTATCAATCAAGAACGTCCTAATTTTTCCATTCACGTCGGTGACTTCAAATCGGGCTCTACCCTTTGCTCAGATGAAGAGTCCCAAGTGCAACTCGGGCATTTTGGCTTGTTTGACAGCGCCCTGGTCTTCACGCCGGGCGACAACGAATGGACCGACTGTCACCGCGTCAACAATGGTGGTCATGATCCCTTGGAGCGCTTACAAGCTTTGCGCGCCACTTTTTACAAGCCGGGTTTGTCGCTGGGCAAGCAGCCACTGCCAGTTATAAACCAGTCGGTAACGACACCGGCCTTTGCCAAGTTTGTAGAAAACCAGCGCTGGGTTCATCAGGGCGTGGTGTTTGCCACGCTGCACATCGTGGGCAGCAACAACAACTTTGAAGTACGTGACCCACGTGCCGTGGCTGAATTTTTTGAACGTGAAAAGGCCAACATCGCCTGGATACGTGAAGCCTTTGCAAGCGCCGCACAGACACAGGCCAAAGCCATTGTTCTGGCCATGCAAGCAAGCGTGCTTGAATCCAAGAGCCTGTGGGAGGACTTCCCTGCGCACTCTGGTTTCCGCGCAAGCATTGGTGAGACTTTGCTACCTTTGGCGGCGCAATCCAAAATCCCTGTGCTGTTGATCCACGGCGACACTCATGTTTTCCGTTTTGACCAGCCCTTTAAGCTGAACAACAAGCCAATCACGCAACTCACCCGACTGGAAGTGCCCGGTGCCGCTGACGTGCGGGCAGTGCATGTTACGGTGGATACCCGCCAGCGCAACCCCTTTGCTGTGCGCTTGTTGGAGCCGGCTGCCGCGCCTTGATTCGTGTGTTTTCATCATAGGAATCGTGTCATTGGCTTGAACGGATCATCCAGTGTCGTTAACGACAGTTGGTGATCAAACTCTCAATGACCAGTTGCTTTGGATAGAGGAGCCGCAGGTGTCCCATCTTCATTGATCCTATGCTTGGCATAAACGACATGATCTTCAGGATAAGTTACCCAAGGAAATGCTTCATCTGCAAACATGTGGGTATCAACTTTGACCAACGAAGGATCGTCAAGTGTGCCAATCATCATGACTCTGCCGCTTGGAAATCTTTCCGTTGTAAGTGAAACTGTTGTGCCGCAAGTTGGGCAAAAATGTTTGTAGAGCTTTCTGCCATGCTCATCACTTTGGTAAGTGTATGTGGTGGGTGAGTCCCCTGAAAAGATGACGTTTTCATCCAAATAGGACAAGCCTGAACGATGTGCGGTGCCTGTGTCTTTTTGGCAGAATCTACAGTGGCAGGCGAATGTTGCTCTTGGCTCGGCCGTTAATTCGTACCGAATCTTTCCGCAGAGACAACCACCTTTCATGTTCGACATTTAGAACCTCTATCATTTCAGTTGGAGCGTGGTCACAATATGTACCCAGCTTGTTCGCACTTAACGCTTAGCAATATACAAGGAATCCTCAAAACTTGGGATCAAGAGTTGTCAAATTGACGGATGTATAGATTCCGGGAGCTTTTGGCTTGTCTAGGCATTTAGAGCGTTGGCCATGAAAGAGATAGAAAAACAGCGCAAAGCAATGATTGGTTTGCATTTTGCACTGATCAAATAGGGATACAGCGAATTGTTTTCAGCCTAGTTACCTTGCCTCTCGGTTCCAGTATTCATCCAGTATTGAAATTACTATCGTAGACCAGCGCGCCAAGCCCGAAGAAAATCCTGCACTTCCTCACTGGGGTGATGACTCTCTTTCCAATACTCACTGCAATCAGGCTTGCGCCCGAGTAGTTTCATGTTGACCAACTCACGACGCAATGTTGCTTGGTCGCCAAAGGTGTGAAACCCATTGATGATGGCGTTAACTTCTTTCTCGGTGTATTTTTCATTCTCAGCAAAGTGGGTCCACAAAGCCCACATGGTCATTTGTTGAATCGATAGCTTGTTGGGCAGTCGGACCAGCCGACCGGCGTCATCAAACTGAAAAAGTGCTTTGCGCACAGTATTCGACATGGACGCCAAATTCACATCGTTTGAAGTTTCTTTGTTTTCGGAAGCAATCTTTGTATGATCAGGGTTAATTCTATGAAGTGTAGGCATGGCTATGTACTCAAAAACCTGGGTAAAGCTAACGTCTTCATTATTGCGTAATTCACCTCTAGCCATAACTGACTTGAGTAGAACTCGTTGCAATTCAACATTACTATGGCTTTACAGATGAACAGCATTGATTTTCTTGTTCAAAGAGACGACTTGACTAGGTCAGAGTTTCGAGAGGTACCGCATAAACCACTTACCGCTGGACAGATTCGTCTTACGATTGACCGTTTCGCGTTCACATCTAACAACATAAGTTATGCCCAAGCAGGCGATGCGCTCAACTATTGGGCGTTTTTTCCAGCACCAGAAGGTTTTGGCAGCATCCCTGTATGGGGATTTGCAACAGTGGTTGAGTCGGAGCTTGATGATTTGCCCACAGGCGAGACTATCTGGGGCTACTATCCAATATCAACGCACGTGGTTCTAGAGCCTAAGCATTTAACTTCTAGAGGGTTCATTGATGGGGCATCTCACCGTCAAGAGTTGCACACCATTTACAACCAATACACCCGATGCCAAGCTGATGCTTGGCATGTAGATGGTCAAGAAGATTTAGAAGCCTTGCTGCGGCCGCTATTTGCAACTTCATGGCTTGTTGAGGATTTTCTGGCTGATCAAAACTTCTTTGGGGCAGACACGATTTTGTTGTCTAGCGCATCCAGCAAAACAGCCTACGCCACTGCAGTTCAACTTCAACATCGAGCTGGCATTCAGGTGGTGGGCCTCACATCTGCTACTAATCAGAGATTTTGCCAAAGCCTAGGCTGCTATCACCAAGTATTGACCTACGAGCAGTTGGCGGAATTGCCTGACGATACAAAATGTATCTACATAGACTTCGCGGGCAATGCAAAACTTCGTTCAGACATACACATGCGATTTAAGCATCTAAAGTATGACTGCGCTGTGGGTGCGACTCACGTTGATCAACAGGGATCGGCAAAGGGTTTGCCTGGGCCTAGAGCAACATTCTTTTTTGCACCAGCGCAAGTGGCAAAGAGAAGCAGTGAATGGGGCAATGCTGTGCTGATGCAGAGAATCATTGCGGATTGGAAATCATTTATACGTATGGTTTCCAACCCTCAAGCGCCATGGTTGAATGTTGAGTCGCACTTTGGACTCAAGGTTGTTTCAGAAATTTATTCCCAAATTTTGTCTGGCAAGGGCGATCCAAAAGTTGGACTTATGGCGTCTCTTAATCAATACAAGGGTTGATACTCTATTTGCCAGTTTGAATAATTTGGGTTCTTTAAAGGTGCTTTGTCATAAACACACTTAATGGATCAAGTTTGTAGTCGCCAAATGGCCCACAAATTTCAAAACCATTTTTCAAATACATAGACCTAGCTGCCAAAAACTCTTCGGATGAGCCAGTTTCCAAACTCAAGCACGTCATCCCTTTTTCTTTAGCGTGACGAATGATATGAGTCAGCACACTTTGTGCAACACCTTGCCTTAGAAACTTTGCCCTAGTTCTCATTGTTTTCACTTCACCGTGCTGCGAGTCAAGCGTTTGTAGTGCACCGCAACCACAAAGTTCAGAACCCATCCAAGCAGTCCAAAAAGTGATGGCTGGCGTGCGTAGTTTTTCCAAGGGTAAAGCGTGAACACTTTCAACGGGGGTGTTGGCCAGCATGCCTACCAAATGTTCTAAAGCAATAGATTGCGACTCTTCGCTTGAAAGATCGTCTAATCGTATCTCTGCTTCCATGGTGATTATTTTTTACCTTCCACGTGCCTGGCAAACTTATCCAAGATAGCTTGCCAGCCTTCTTCTTGTTCCTCAACCGAGTGTTCAGTTTCAGCAACAAACGTGATGCAAACTTTTACGCCTTCTTTAATTTGCATAAATTCAACCGAGGCAGAGCGATTGAAGAATTCGTACTCGATCAACTCGTTCGGAATGATTTTTGTGTAGGTACCAGCAAAGTCAAAACCAAAGCTGCCATCTTTGGCTTCCATGCGTGAAGAAAATGTGCCTCCGACTCGCAATTCAACGCTTGAGGATGTTGTGTGCCAATCATCAGAGGCGGCATTCCATTGAATGATGTCTTCGGGCGATGTGTATGCACGCCAAACTTTGTCGATGGGTGCTTGGACAATTGTTTCAATCGTAATGTTCATGTTCGTCGTTGGATAAATGATTATTGTCGACCCAAAAGCATGGCTTCTACAAGTTCTTGAACAGCCAATGCTTCTTGCGCTGTGGCCAGCTTATGTGTTTGCCCACGAAGCCATAGATCAACTTCGTTCAATTGGCGTTGCAAGGCACTAGAACGTGGGTCTTCTTGTGACCAGTCAACAGCTTCTTGCCAAGGGCCCCCGTCTGATCGCCAGAGTTGGTAGAACTCCCGGAATTGATAGTTCATGCGGCTGCCACGCACGGTCACTTCTTGTCGATCGGGTTGCATGCCGCCGGTGGTGGCCATCACTGTGACGGGTTTACCATCAGCAGTAGTCAGTCGAGCCAGCATGTCGAGCTCACACAATTTTGGGTCTTGGGGATAGCGCGGCGATGCATGCAGTAGTGATAGGGGCCCCAAGTAGCGGCCAGCCAAAAACAAGAAATGCGAGATGACCTCTCGCGTGTAGCCGCCTTCATCACGAAAGCGCAACCAATCAGCATCCTTTTGCCATGCCCGCGGCCAAGCAGGGTAGTTCACAACAATATCAATTCCTAGTAACTCGCCAGTCTCGCCGGCTTGAATAGAGCGAGACAATTCTTCGAAGCCTCGTGAGGCAGCTTGCGTGAAATTGACTACGCTTGGCAAACGTGCTTTTTCCAATTGCAACAAGAGGTCTCGACTTTGTGCGTTGTCGGTGCCTAAAGGTTTCTCCATGAAAACCCCTTGACCCTTTGCTGCCGCCTCAAGTGCATAAGTTTTACGAGGTGCAGGGGGGCAAGCCAGATAAACCACGTCGGCTTCTTGCATTGCTGCTTGAGCACTTTGAGCAATCGGTACATTGGGCGCATTGGCCGTCATGAGTCGCGTTTTGGCAATGGCGTCATGTGAAGGGTCCCACAGTCCACTCACCTCAAATTTGGGATGTCGCAACACGTTTTCCAACATGCGCCGACCCATGATGCCCAGTCCTATGATTGCAAATTTGTGTTTCATGAATGTCTCCAACTGAATCTGAGCTTAACAAATTTCTGGTAATGTTAGGCGCTGTATTAAGGAGTCACAATGAAGTCACACACTAGCTTGCTTGAATTTACAGCACAAGCCATGGACGACGGGTTCGATGAAATACTTCAAAAAGAATGGTCGCCTAACCTGGTAATTGATAAACATACACACCCCTTCGATGCCCGAGTGCAGGTAGCGGCGGGGCAGGTCAAACTAGAACTTGCTAGTGGCGCGCAAACATTTGAAGCGGGTCAAAGCTTTTTCATTGCACGCGGTACCGAGCACGCCGAGCAATATGGTGAAAATGGCGCAACTTTTTGGGTTGCACGAAAGTTATAGTGCTTAAGGCCTTGCCAATTTCAGAATGAACAAATGTCACATCGCAACACATTCATCTTTATGGCTAAGTTGCTAACAGCCACGGCCCTGTTGGTGGGCTTGATTGTTTTCGCTGCCAAAGACTTGGTGCCCGACATGCCCTACGCCCAAATGTTTGCATACATCTTGATCGGTGCAACTGTGCTGGTTGTTAACCTGGTTGGGCTTAGCGTTATTTATCTCAACATTCAGCAGTGGGTCTTGCGCAAGGGCGGCACGGATGTGGCTTGGTTTTGGTTCAGCAGTGAGCCCAAAGGTTTGGCAGCTTTGCGAAAAAAGCTTCAGAAGGACTGATACTTTTAAAGCGCAGCGCACACGCCAAATGTGCGCATCTAATTGCACTTGTCTTTTGCAATGTCGTAAATCAGGGGCACGATATTGAGCAATCCCAAGCCATGATCGTTCTTGAGGCAGTCAGGCTTAACTGCTTTTTGTACATCGGTCGCAAATTTCTCATGTTGCTTTTTGGCCGCTTTGGCCGACTCGTCTTCAAGCAGTTGCCTAACAGGCGACTTGTAAGTGGTATCTTGGGTTTTGGATCCAATGCTCAGATTCAGCTGGCTAGGTGCAGTGCTGGTCTGTGGTAACGAAGTCGGAGGCGGCTGTTCAATTGCATTGTTATTTTGGTCGCCTTGAATGGTTTCCATTACCGGGCTAGAAAAGGCAGCAGGTTTTGACGCAAGTTGCGTCTGTGCCAACCTAGGCAAAGCTTTCAGTTCAATCAAATTTTCTATCAGTCGTATTTCAACGACTGTTGAGTTGTTTTTTTGGCTGTCTAATTTAAAAGAGTGATTGGCAAAATAGAACAGCGGCGCAAAGGTGATCAGGGCCGAAAGCGCTAATGAAAATACCTTAGGAGAGTTTCCCGAAAAGTTCAATTGACGCGAGCTGAGCATTTTCAAATCATAAATTAACTGCCCGCCACTAATGGCTTGAACTTTCTAAGGTTTAAAGCTTTTGAGCCAAAATCTTAAAGATAAAGCCACTTCTGCCGATTAAACAAGGTGAAAATTTATTGTGGCCAAATTTAAACTTTGTGAAAGTCGATCACTTGAACATTCAAACGATTCTAGGGCTGGGCTGCTTCATCAGCTTGGTGACGGCTTCTGCAGCAGTTGGTCAGGCCAGACCTAGGCCTGCGCAACCCCCCGCTGCGCAAGCTCCGGCGGGCGCTTGTGTCATTGCAGAATTTAGACAAATTGCCATGACACATCACGATCCACAGGAGCGTCAGTACAAAGTCCTTGATTGGTTGCAAAAAAATGGCACTTCTTGCACGCCGGTTCAATTGTCTATCCTGATTTCTAGCAAAGCTTCTTTGTTAGGCACATCAGATGGTGGCATCGTGGATGCATCAATCGATCGAATCGTTGAAAGAAAAATGGGCAACGACCATGCATCAGTGAGTCGGTATTACCGACCTGATGCCCAAGGTCTGGTCAATAACAAGGATGAGGGTACAACCAAGACAACTCAGTCTGGCCCTGCTCCCAGCCCAGTTGTGAATGCGACTGGCGGAGGTGTTCCAGGCATGCCCTTGCCCAATGTAGTTGCCATGGCCAATTCACCCACCTCTGTGACGTCAAACATCAACATGGGTGGTACTAAATTGCCTGATGAAGACATGTCGCGCAAGTATCCATTGCCTAGCGAGCCTATGTTTACGTTTCCACCGGCCTATGGCGCGCCAGTTTTAAATTATTTTGGAAAAATCAGGCGTCAATTTGTTCGCTCTTTTTTCATGGAAACATTGTCCCCAGGAAAATGTCCTGAGGGCATGACTTGGCGAAATGATGGGTGCGAAGCCACTGTCAATGTTGCTTGGAAATTCGGAGAAAAGTTGCCGCAAGGCGTTAAAACCTATCCAGTTGAACCAAAGTTGGTAGATAAACTGAATTTTGATCCTGGCTACACCTTCGTTAGAGTGGGCGGCGACATCTTAGCGCTTGAACGTGACACTGGGAAAGTAGCCGATGCCGTATTGAACTTGGGTAAAGCTACATAATCAAATGCTCTAACTGAATTGCTTAGCCAACATGACTTTCAATCTTCAAATCCAAACATCGCTTCATTGGATGACCAGACCCTTTGCCTTGTTGATCTCGATCGTTCTAATTTTGGGAATGCAAGCGTGTAGCAGTTTGCCTTCCGAAACCTATGTTCCCAAAAGAGGACAAATGGGCAAAGATGTTATGTGGTTGCCAACCAGTGATGATTTGGTGCACCAGTTGCTTGAAGTGGCCAAGGTAGGGCCAAGCGACGAAGTGGTCGATTTAGGTGCAGGCGACGGCAAGATACCAATTGCAGCAGCCAAAAGTTTTGGCGCGCGTGCTTGGGGTATTGAATACAACAAAGATCTAGCGGCACTGGCCAATCGGAATGCGCAGCGTGCAGGCGTAGCCGACAAAGTTCGAATTGTTCATGGTGATATTTTCAAGGAAGATTTTTCAAAAGCCACAGTGGTCACCATGTATCTTCTGGAAGAGTTGAATGCCCAACTTCGCCCCACCATTTTGGCGATGAAACCAGGAACCCGTGTGTTGTCCAACACATTTTCTATGGGCGATTGGGAGCCAGATCAGGTTGTACGTGTGTCAAATGGCACAGGTTACTTTTGGACTGTGCCTGCAAAAGTGGCAGGACAATGGTCAATTTCAGGGCTTGAAGACAAGGGCGCATCGACTTTGAAATTAGATCAAGTATTTCAAAGAGTCGCTGGGGCCTTGGTACTACAAGGCAAAACACAAAATATATTGGGCGCACGTGTGGAGGGTGATCATTTGCACTTCAGCTTTGTAAATTCAGAGGGCCAGCTTAAATCTGTCAAGGCCCTCGTTGCAGGAAACAGCCTGAGCGGAGAAGTGGTTCCCCCCTATGGCATGCTCGAAATGCAGCCAGTGCCCATCAAAATTGAAGGAAAGCGTCAGTAAAACAAGCTGCAAGTTTTAATTGCAAATGATCACAAGTCATAACCATGTGACCGAATGATGGCTTTAACTTTGTCTGTTCGAAGATAAGCGAGCAATGCCGTTGCCGCAATGTTGTTTTTGCCAGCCATTAGCAATACAGCATCTTGTTGAATAGGTTTGTGCAAATGACTGGGCACAATCCAAGCCGAGCCGCTTGATAACTTTCCATCTGCATAGACCTGCGAGAGTGCAACAAATCCAAGTTGAGCATTTTCTGTGTTTACAAATTGAAATGCTTGGGCTATGTTTTCACCTTGTACAAACTTTGTTTGAAGCCCCTGGACCAGTTCCAACTTGTGAAGAGTTTCAAGGGCTGCTGCACCGTATGGGGCGAGTTTGGGGTTTGCAATTGCCAAGCGCTTGAATTGACCAGATCGCAGCACATCTCCGTTGTCGTCTACAAAGCCTGCTTGCTTGCTCCACAACACTAGTTTTCCTGTAGCGTAAGTAAATCGTGTGCCGCTAACTGCCAGTTTTTCCTTTTCTAGTTTGAGAGGCGTTTCTTCGTCTGCAGATAAGAAAACATGGAAGGGGCCGCCATTTTTAATTTGGGCGTAGAAACCACCTGTAGACCCCAAAGACACGACTGCTTTGTGTCCTGTGTCCTTTTCGAACAGCGGTGCGATTTTTTGCATAGGTGCTGCAAAGTTTGCAGCCACTGCAACCGTCACTTCAGCGCCATGTGCAGAAGAAAAGAATAGGACCAGAGTGATAACAAGCTGAAAAACGCGCAACATCATGACCTCGATGTTTTATGAAGCAATTTCCATCGTAGCACCGCTATTTCTTTTGTCTTTGTTTTTTCAAATGAATACCTTTGAATTAAATGATGCAAAGAGTCAACATTTGGCATAATCCCAATCATGCAATCCCTGCGCAATGCCAAATTCATCACCCGCCTCGTGCTGGTGTGGTTTGCTTTGTTCCTAGGATCTGCAATTGCTTCCACCATCGTCAACCCTGGCAATATGCAAATGGTTTGTACATCAGGTGGCAGTATGAAGTTGGTTGATTCCGATGGCAATTCAGACTTCAAAGCTTCAGCCAACTTAGATTGTCCTCTGTGTGTTGCCATCACTGCACCACCATCGGCGCCCCAGGCGTATTTAGAGAATATTTCGTCGCTATCGCATGCGCTGCGCCCAATTACAGCGGCGCACATCGCATCTCTTACTGCGCCGCCGCTTCCTTCGCGTGGCCCACCTTCTTTCCTCTGATTGAACCTTGTCTGGCTGGTGCACTTAGCACTTGCTAGTTTTTCTCCTTTTAACGCGCATTTTTTGGGTCAGTTTTGACTCAATCAGCGTATGAGTTGCATCAATCATGAACAAATTATTGACCCTTAATTCCGTCAGTGTTGCCTTGTTGGCATTTTTCTCTAGCGCTTCAACATTTGCACAATCAGATACCGTGGTTGTGTCTGGCTCTCGTACAGAAACTAAGCTTTCTGAAACTCCCGTTTCTATTGGTTCTGTAAATCGCAGTCAGTGGGATCAGGACAAAGTCAAATCGGTCGGTGAGATGATCAACCGCATTCCTGGTGTGTTCTGGAACGATTTGGGTAACGAACAGCACAGCATGGCCATTCGCCAACCCATCAGCACCAACGCTGTTTATCAGTACTTAGAAGACGGCATTCCAATTCGCCCTTTAGGTGTTTTCAACCACAACAGTTTGAACGAAACCAATATGAATGGTTCAAGTGCCGTTGAAGTGGTGAAAGGCGCTGCATCTTCTTTGTACGGTAGCAACGCTGTTGGCGGCGCTGTCAATTTCTTGACGCAAAAGCCTTCGCGCACACCAACGGGCTACTTCGGATTCCGTCAAGACCATACCGATGGTTTCTATCGTTTTGACACGGGTGCCAGCAATACCTGGGGCAACCTCGGTCTGCGCTTCTCTCACTACACGTCAGAGCGTGATCACACCAATTGGCAACAGTACAGTGGTGGCAAGAAAGACTCGTTCACACTCCGCAGTGATTACGAACTCAGTGCCACCAGTTGGTTGCGAGCTTCTTTGGTTCATACCAATTTGGACACAGATACGGCGGGCAGTCTTTTTGAAAATGACTACCGTACCAACCCTGGCAAAAGCATCAATACATTTACATGGCGCAAAGACAAAACAACTCGCGCTAACGTGGCTTGGGAAGGCGAAACAACACGCAAGGGTGTTACCACCGTCACATTTTTTGCACGCAACAATGACCATGGTCAATTGCCTGCCTACACCATCAGTGGCTGTTCGGGTGCCACTTGCCGAGGCACCATCAACAACAACCACGTTGAGTCTTTGGGCATTGATGTGAAGCACGTTCAAGGCTTAGATTGGGCCAGTGCACGTTTGGTGACAGGTGTCTACATCGACAGAAGCCAAAACGACTATGTATCTGACAATTTGAAAGTCACCCGTGATGCGGTTTCTGGTGTTTACAAATCCTATTCACTGAACAATGCTGCCAGCCCTTCAGGTGTCAGAGACTACGGCGCCGGTATTGCGAACGATGCGCTCTTTGCGCAGTTAGAGTTCACGCCTGCCAAAGACTTTAGAATGGTTGTTGGTGGTCGTTATGACACCATCACCTACGATTTCGTCAATCATTTGGTACCCAGTGCCAACTACGGTGCGCCCAATGAAACTCGCAGCTTCTCGCGTGTCAGCCCCAAGCTCGGCGCAACCTATGCACTCTCGAATGCGCAAAGCGTGTATGCCAACTTGAGTCAAGGCTTTACGCCCCCTGAGGTGAGCCAACTTTATGGCAAAACAGCCATTCCCGATTTGAAACCATCGGTCTACAACAACCAAGAAATTGGCTGGCGCGCCTTGTTGGCCAATAACATTCGCCTCGACTCAGCCTTGTATCAACTTGAAGGTCAAGACACCATCGTGTCTTACACCTCAGAAGTGGGCGACAGCTTCAATAAGAACGCCGGCAAGACACGCAGCCGCGGCATTGAATTGTCACTTTCACAACAGCTGGCGCAGTGGGACTGGCGCTTGGGCGCAACTTGGGCCAAGCACGAGTTTGTCAATTATTTGGTCAGTGCCAAAGCAGGTGCAATAGAAGATTATTCAGGCAAGTTCATGCCACAAGCGCCTGCACACACGATCAACGCACAAGTGGGTTGGAACTTCACACCCGATTCACGCATCGCATTGGGCGTGGTCAAACAAGGCCGCTATTGGATGAACAATCTGAACACTGTTCGCTACGAAGGGCATACCTTGTTGAACTTAACAGCCAGCCATAAATTACAAGGTGGCTTAGAAGTTTGGGGTCAAGTCCGCAACCTGACGGATGAGCGTTATGCAGACAGTGCATCTAGTTCATTCAAAGGTGGCGCTTTCAATCCCAACACGCAAAACACCTATTCACCCGGCGCACCGCGCAGTGTGATGGTGGGCGTGACCCAGTCGTTTCTCTAATTGAACTGAACGAACCCCATGACCAACACCTTTGCGCCTTTATCCGCTCGCCGCAGAAGTTTGCTGTGGCGCGTCCACTTTTGGTCAGCACTGATTGCCAGTCCGTTTGTACTGGTGGCCTGCCTAACGGGACTGCTCTATGTGTTCACACCACAAATTGAGCGCTATTTGCACGGCCATTTAGATACCGTTGTGCCTCAAGAGCAGGTCCGTCCCTTAGACGATGCCGTTGCTGCTGCCATCAAGGTGATGCCAGAAGGCTGGTCTATGCATTCAGTCATACCTGCGTTTGAAAAAGACGACAGCGTGCGTGTTGCGTTTACTGCACCCATGCAAGAGAAAGCCAAAGGGGGTGGTCATTCTGGCCATGGTGCTGGTCCTGTTCCTGGTGCAAGCGCAGGGGCCAATAAAACTGAAGGCAAACCTCAGTTCTTGCGTCCTAACTTTGGGATTCCTTCCAGAGCCGAGGTGGTGTATGTCAATCCCTACACAGCAGAGGTTATTGGCCAACTGAAAGAGTCCGACAGATTCGCCACTTGGGCACGCAAGCTGCATTCCAGCTTGCTGCAAGGTGACAGTTGGCGTTGGATGATCGAGTTGGCTGCCAGTTGGACCATGGTCATGTTGGTGACGGGTGTTTTCTTGTGGTGGCCTGTGGCAGGTCAATCTGGTTTGCCCCAAAAAGACGCCAAGGGACGCATTGCGTGGCGGCAATGGCATTCGTTCATTGGTGTGGCGCTTGGCCTGATCACCTTTGTGATTTTGGCCACTGGACTGACCTGGAGTCAAAACGCAGGCAGCCAGATCAAATGGGCGCGTGATGCAACTGGACAAACGCCTCCCCGCATTCCAGCCAGATTCAATTCAAACCCAACTGTGGGTGCAAAGGTCTTGTCTTGGGAGCAAGCCGTTGCTGTTGTGAGACGCCAGACTCCCGAAGTTGCAATGATGATCATGGCACCCAAAGGCCCTGAGGGTGTTTGGCGAGCCAATCAAATTGACCGAGGTGATCCTACCAAGCGCTTTGATATTTTGCTCGATGCTTATTCGGGAGAAAAACTTTTTTACACCGGCTGGTCAGATCAAACCGCGTTTGGCAAAGCAACTGCAATCGGCATTCCATTTCACCGCGGAGAATTTGGTATTTGGAACCAAGTGCTTTTGTTTGTGTTTGGCGCTGGCATTCTGTTTTCACTGGTTTCGGGCTGGGTGATGTTTTTCAAACGACGTAAATCTGGCACGGCTATTTGGCCGGTTCTGTTGCCAGGTGCTTGGCGCAGTGTCAGCGTCTGGGCTTGGTTAGGCGGTGCAGTGATGCTGCTTGCCATGCCAGTTTTGGCAATGTCTGCCGTGCCCGTTGCAGCGATAGAAGCTTGGATGGTGTGGCGTAAGTCGCAATTGAACACCAACTAAGCGCCGTGTTTGCAGAATATTTATTTCGCAGTCAAAATTCATTCAATCTCGTAAATCAAGGAATCCGCATGTCTTTCATCAAAATCAGTTCTTTCGTGTTCTCAACCGTTTTTTCTGTATCCGCCTTGGCGCAAGCAGTCACCGTTGCAGATCCATGGATTCGCGCTACCGTGCAGGGCCAAAAGGCTACAGGTGCATTCATGAAAATCACTTCTAAAGACGGCGCCAAGCTGACTGGCGTCAGCAGTCCTGCTGCAGGTATTTCTGAAATTCATGAAATGAAGATGGAAAAAGACATCATGAAAATGTCGGCTGTTCCTAGTTTGAATGTGCCCGCAGGCGGCGCCGTTGAACTCAAGCCGGGCGGCTATCACGTCATGTTGATGGACCTGAAAGCACCCTTGGCCGACAAAGCCACTGTGCCAATCACCTTGACCTTTGAGAATGCAAAAGGCGTAAAGTCACAAGTAGAACTCCAAGTACCAGTCAGAGCCATGAATGCCAAGATGGAGCACAAGCACTGAGTTTGATTGCGACAACTAGGGTTAACACGCGTCAAAGGACGTACCAGACGCACTAGGATGACGGCAAAGGAATTTCACCATGGCTTCATTCTCAATTTGTACAAAAAGTTTCAAGCGATGCTTGCTCTTGGCAAGCTTGCTTCCTACATTGGTTTTTGCGCAGGCTTGGCCCACTAAACAGCCCATCAAGTTGGTGGCTGTTTTTCCGCCTGGAGGTTCCGTCGACCAGGTAGCGCGAATCATTGCACCTGTGTTGTCGCAGCAACTCGGACAAAGCGTCATTGTTGAAAACAAGGGTGGAGCATCCGGCGTCATTGGCACTTCGAGCATGCTGTCAGCCCCTGCAGATGGCTACACCTTTGCTGTGGTGTTTGACACGCACGGTGTCAACCAAAGCCTGAATCCCAACATGCCTTACGACAGCAAAAAGGACATCGTGCCTTTGGTGTTGGTGGGTACCTCCGCCATGGTGCTCACTTCCAATGTGGGCAATGAGTACAAAACTTTTGCCGATGTAGTGGCTGCAGCCAAAGCCAAAAAGAATGTGTCATTTGGCTCCATTGGCAATGGCAGCTTAGGCCACTTGGCCATGGCTTTGCTCGGCAAGAACGCTGGCTTAGAGTTCAACCACATTCCCTACAAAGGCGGTGGTCCCCTCATGACCGATGCGGTAGCTGGCCATGTGCCCTTGGCCATGGGCACAGTCTTCTTAAGCAAACCACACATTGACAACAAGCGCATTCGCCCCTTGGCCGTGACCTCTTCCAAGCGTGTGGCAGAGTTTCCAGATGTGCCAACCATTGCCGAAGCAGGCTTTCCTGGATTTGAAGCGCCTGCTTGGTGGGCAGTGTTGGCGTCTGCAAAAACACCACCAGACGTTGTTAAGCGCATGAACGAAGAGCTGAACAAGGTTTTGCAAAACCCCGAAATAGCCAACAAGTTGAGTGCTCAGGGCATTGAGATTTCGGGTGGCAGTGTCGACAAAGCCAAAACCTTCATCGACAAGCAAATTGACGTTTGGGCCAAAGTGGTTCGCGACAATGGCATCAAGTCAGACTGAGCTGCTTATTCTTCTGGCGTAATTTGGAGCGCCACCAACAAGCGAGCCACCATGTTGTAGGCCGCAATGGCGGTGGTCAACTCTACAATTTCAGTATTGCTTAAGCGCGACTGCAATTGCTTGAACAGCGCATCTTCTACCTTAACGCGCTGTGTCATTTGCGCGGCATATTGCACCACCCACTGCGACATTTCATCCAAAGACTGATCACTCACGCCGTCTGCGGGGTTGGCCTTGACAGCGCGTTGCAATGCATCCAGTTCGGCCTGCGTGCCGCCAGCTTTCAGAAAGTCTGGCGCGTGATGGTGATATTCGTAGTGCGCACCTGTTAGCAATGCCACCGTGCAAATGCCCAACTCGCAAAGTTGGCGAGAAGTGGACAAGCCAGTTCGAACATTGCGCATGTAAACATTCCAACCTGCGGCAACGGGTTCGCTCCAGAGCAGCGCTTTGTCGAGGTTCAAAAGCGCGCCACCCCGACGGGCCAAAATGGCATCCACCAAGGCTTGGGGTTGCGGCAGTTGTTCAGGGGTCCAGTCGGGAATGCGCATGATGTTCGCCTTGGCTTTTAAAGTGTAGGAGTGATATTCTTTGCAAAACTTTGAACAACATTATCAATGAACTCTTGATGACATGACAGACGCCATTCGTTCACGACTGCAGGGGCTGGTGATTTTTGCCAAGTCCAAAGAAAAAGTATCGGCTTTTTATCAACAAACCCTCAACTTAAACGTTCAAGAGTCCGAGAAATCACACGACTTGTTGGTGGGCGATGGCCAAGAAGTGGTGATTCACGCTATTTCAAAAAGATATGCCGACAGCATCGAAATTGCGTCGCCTCCCGAGCCTAGAGAGGAAAGTGCGCTAAAGCCTGCCTTTGTGGTGGACGATTTGGCGCGGGTGCGTGCTGCCGTGAAACAAACGGGCGGTTACTTGAAACCCTTGAAACAAGCATGGCGCTTTAGAGGCATGATTGTTTTGGACGGCTGGGACCCCGAAGGCAACATCGTTCAGTTTAAACAGCCAGATCCAGAGGCCTAAGGGCTTGGTCTTATTGACTGCAAGTACGAGTACGCGTGATGGTGCCGTCGGAACTGTGCACTTCGGTCCAAGCGGTGCAAGTGGGGTTGGATTGCGTTGTGAACACAGGTTCTTGTTGAACGATGACCGTTTGGGGTTGCACATACACAGGTTGTTTGACTGCTTCGTAAACCAACAAGCCCCCAATGACAGCTGGCACTCCCCAGCCCCAACCACTGCCATAGCCACGGACCCAATGGCCCTGTGAATGGACATTTGAATGGCCTTTAAAGTGGTGATTGAAATGCGAGTTAGGGTGGCCGTGGCGATGGCCACCATGCTGGGCCATGGCCGACACGCTTAAGGTCATGAGGATGAGGGCGATGAGTTTTTTCATGTCTGTCTCCAGAGGTTAAGTCTGTAACGTTTGGACTAGCGCTTCGGTTTACTTCTTGAAGGGTAAAAAAACATTCCACTTGTCGCGGCCTACAGGAATTCGATGAGCTCGGCGCATAGAAATGTAAAGAATGTAAGTAATCAGCAGACGGCCCATGATGACCAAGGTAATTCGAAAGTCTTGTTCGGCCAATTTTTCGGCATAAAAAATGGTGACATCGAACATCAAATTGAACAGACTGGCCACAAACAGCAACCCAAAAAGAATGGCGGGGTATTTGCCATTCTTATACGACCAGACGCCCACTGAAATAAAAATGAACAGAATCCAAGCTCTGAAATAAAGGGCTGGCATCATGTAATCCCGAATGGCAGGGTTCGAGAACAAGTCATTTGCCACTTCGCTTGTGAAGAGCGTGAGGCGTAAAAACCAAATGGCTGAAAAAAAAGTCAGAATGGCAAGGCGAAGAGGGAAGTAAGGGTCAACAACGTGGGTGTCTGCCATCGGCTTAGAAAGCAGTGCTTCAAGCTCTTGTGCCGTGACCAAAGGTTTGCGTGCCAACTGATTGCCTTGTAAAGTGAGGTGGCTTAAATCAATTTAAGCATTTGGGTTAAATTCATACAAACTTTAACGAGCGTTCAAACAATGCAATTTCGAATGGCTGCGTCACTTTTGATGCTTTTGGGAATGTCCGTCTTTCAGGGGTGCGCTTATATTTCGTCTGCCTCTGTGTATGAAGGCATTCGAGGAGCCGACAAAACCAAGACCACCGGCACTACGCAAACGCCTGCAGCATTGCCCACATACGACCGTTACGAAAAAGAGCGCGATGCTTTGAAAAAATAATGGCCCCTTGATTTTTCATTGATGTATCTTCAGTCAACTTCTATGTCACACATCTTTGCTCAATTGATTACAAGTTGCTTGCTCTTGTTTGGCTTGACCCAAACAGGACTGGCCCAAACTCAAACTCAAGCAACGTCCAAAGACTTCGAAACGCAAGTTCGTGTGCACGGCTTGTGGTGGGACTTGCATGAGGTCAATGTGGCCCAAGTTAAGCGTTTTGCCAATCAAACAGGCTTTGTCAGTGTTGCTGAAAAAGAGGGTTTCGGTTTTATTTATGAGTCGGGTTGGACTCAAAAAAAGGGTTGGAATTGGCGTGCACCTTTTGGCAAGTTGGCACACGATCTTGAACCTGCAGTGCAATTGACGTTTGACGAAGCGCAACAAATATGCAAGTTTCAGGGTAAAAGGTTGCCTACCGATGCCGAATGGGTCAAGGCTGCCTATCTTGAGCAACGTGACAACCCACCCGCTGGATTTGTGAAGGGCCAACGTTACCCATTTCCTAATGGCGCAAGTGCCAAACAAAGTCATTGCCTGAATGGCTGTGGTGATTACCCAGGGCGCGCCCCTCAAGGTGCACTCACCCGAGGGGTAGGCCATGTCTTGGTCAAAACGACTCCGCCTGGTGTCAACGGTCTGCACGAAATGGGTGGCAATGCTTGGGAGTGGGTCGATACAGGCAATGCGTCAGAAAAAATCACACGCAGTGCGTCGTGGTGGTACGACGCCGATCGTCAAAAAGAATCTGATGTGGCCACCAAGCCCCGCGATACGCGCGTTGGCTATGTCGGATTTCGATGCGTTAAAGATTAAACAAGATCAAACAACCGAGGTCCTATGAATTTCTCACCCATGATTGAACTCACCCGCAACGGCATTTCAGAATGCTTGCACTTGGGTGCTTTGGCTGTGACCGACACGCAGGGCCGTGTCCTTGCTCAGGTGGGCAACCCCCATTGGTTGTGTTTTACCCGGTCTACTTTAAAAGCACTCCAAGCGCTGCCTTTGATTCAAAGCGGTGGCGCAAAGCAACTAGGGCTGACGTCTCAAGAATTGGCGCTCATGTGTGCCAGTCACAACGGCGAGGACATGCACGTTGAGCAGGCTACATCTATTTTGAAAAAGAGTGACAACACTTATCAGCAGTTGCGCTGCGGTTGTCACGTGCCATATCGGTTTAGCTTCAACGACCAACCCTTGCCCGATGGTTTTGTAGTGGACGAGCGCCATCACAATTGCAGTGGCAAGCACAGTGGCTTTTTGGCCTATTGCTCCTTGCACGGCTTACCCAAAGAAACCTACACCGAACTAGAACACCCCTTGCAGCAGGCCGTGCGAAGAGCAGTGGCCGATGTCACTGGCGTCGCGTCAGAAGACATGGGCTGGGGCATTGACGGTTGTTCAGCCCCCAACTTTGCGGTGCCTTTGTCCAGTTTGGCGCGCAGTTATGCACGCCTCGCACAACCAGAGTCCGATGCTATGTATGGCGCAAGCTTGAAGTTGTTAGGCGAGGCCATGACGGCACATCCTGAGTTGGTGTCAGGTACGGGCCGCAGTGATGCCGACTTGATGCGAGTGGGTCGTGGCGACTGGGTCAGCAAGGTTGGCGCAGATGGGGTTCAAGTGATTGGCAGTCGTTCGCGCGGTCAAGCCTTGGCTTTGAAAATTGCCGATGGCAACAAGCCCGCTTTGTTTGCCGCCACCATTGAAGCCTTGGATCAGTTGGGATGGCTAGATGCGAAGCAACGCGAAGAGTTGATGCCTTGGCGCGCGCAGTCTTTGAAAAACATCAAAGGTTTGGAAGTAGGAGCACGGCGTCCTATTTTCAAAATTCAATCGGCGTAAGGGCCAATACAACTGGGTTGCGATTAGCTCTTGAATGTTTATCGCGCCCAGTTGGTTTTCCAAACGGCAAGTGCTGTGAGGACGCCATAGCACACCATGCCAATGGCGATCACCATGAACATCTGCTCTGCTGAGCCATTGTTCTGGGACAGCCAAACGCCACCCGCAGAAACCAGCACCAATCGGAAGGTGCCCGCCATGACAGGCCCCCACAATTTGCCAGCACCTTGTGATGCAAAGTACAGGCACAAGCCCAATGCAAAGAACCCATAGCAAGGTCCCACCACCCAAAAATATTGGCTGGCGCTGGCCAATACCATGGGGTTGCTGCTGAACAAGTTGGCCCATAAACCTGGCCACACCATTACCACCAAACCAATAGAGCCTACCAAGGCAGCAGACATCAGGGCCCCCATCCATGCCACCTTTTTGGCGCGCTCCACCATGTTGGCACCCAGCGCCATGCCCACCATTGGCAGGCACGCCACGCCAAATGCGAAGGTCATGGGAACCAACAAAAATTCCAAGCGGGTGCCGATGCCGTAGCCTGCCAAGGCTTCAGGGCCAAAGTTTGAAATTAATCGTGTCACGATCAGAATGGTGGCCACGGTGAGTACTGAGGAAATGCTGGAGATGCCGCCTACTTTGAGAATGTCCAGAAACAATTCTTTGGACAGTGGGCTGCTAAAGCTCAATCGGAGTGTGCTGTTTTTTGAGCGCAGAAACCAAAGAAAGTAAAGTGCACTGCCGGTAGATGAAATCAAGACACCGGCGGCTATACCGGCCATGCCAAAACTGGGAATTGGCCCAAGACCCAGGCCAAAAATTGCGCTCAATATCACTTGCGCCAAACAAGTGAAGAGCAAGCATTTAGAAGGCGTGCGCATGTTGCCAGAACCACGAATGACAGCGGCCAACGAATTGGTCAACCAAATGCAGACGGCGCCAGCAAACACAACACGTGCATACAGCAAGCATTGCTCAAGTGCTTCATCTTTGCCGCCCAATGCAGAAAAGATGGAAGGACCAAAGAGGCTGAATAACAAGGTGAAAAAGAGCCCGATCCCCAAAGCAATGAGCGCTGCATGGAGCACCAAGGCATTGGCCTTTGCCGAGTTGCCTGACCCTAAGGCGCGGCTGATGGCCGACGCGATGCCACCCCCCATAGAGCCTGCAGACAACATTTGTTGCAACATGACCAATGGGAAGACCAAGGCCATGCCGGCCAAGGACATGATGCCCAATTGACCCACGTACCAAGTTTCGGCAATGCTGACCAATGCGGCAGCAGTCATGGCCAAGCCGTTGGGCAAGGCCAAACGCCAGATCGTTGGAACGATGGGCGCTGTGGTCAGTGCGTGTTGCAAAAGGGGGGCTCTGATCAGCGGTGTGCGAAGTTGGCGGGGCGCTTGTTCAAAAACGCGTCCATGCCTTCTTTCTGATCATCGGTTGCAAACATGGCGTGGAACAAACGGCGTTCAAACATCACGCCGTCTGTCAGGCCGCTTTCAAACGCACGGTTTACGCTTTCTTTGGCTGCCATCACAGCCAACTGTCCCATGCTGCAAATCAGCAGGGCGGCGCCCAATGTTTCTTCCATCAATTTGTCGGTGGGGACCACGCGGCTGACCAAACCGGCGCGTTCGGCTTCGGTGGCGTCCATCATGCGGCCGGTAAGCACCAAGTCCATGGCTTTAGATTTGCCAACGGCGCGTGGTAAACGCTGAGTACCGCCTGCGCCGGGAATGATGCCCAGTTTAATTTCAGGTTGGCCAAACTTGGCGTTTTCTGCAGCAATGATGAAGTCGCACATCATGGCCAGCTCACAACCGCCACCCAATGCAAAGCCGCTGACGGCTGCAATGACGGGTTTGCGAATGCTGCGAATGGTTTCCCAGTTGCGCGTGATGAAGTCTTGCTTGTAGACATCGTTGAAGTTGTGCTTGGCCATGGCTGAAATGTCGGCGCCTGCCGCAAATGCTTTTTCGCTACCTGTCACGATGATGCAACCGATGGCTTCGTCAGCGTCAAAGGCCTTCAATGCAGCGCCCAATTCGTCCATGAGGGGGCCATTCAGGGCATTCAGAGCCTTGGGGCGATTCAGGGTGATGATGCCTACTTTGCCGCCTTCGGTGCGTACTTCAATGTTTTCGTATGCCAAAACAGTTCTCCAGTCTGGGGTTGAATTTCGTTACCCCTGACTATAACGGGATGAAAATAGGCTTTAATTCAAGGGAAAACATTAACCAACCGATCGGTCGGTTAATGTTACATTTTCTATTTTTAGCGCATGAGCAGGGCTTCAATCATGACCCAAGACCAAAACTTGGCGGGCACTTTGTCAGTGACTTTTGAAAAACGCGGTGCTGTGGCCATGGTCACGCTTAACCGTCCTCAGGCACTGAACAGTTTCACGCGGCAAATGCACCACGACCTATGGACTGCGTTCGATCAAGCCGAAGCCGATTCAGAAATTCGCGCTGTGGTGCTAACTGGGGCAGGCCGCGGATTTTGCGCCGGTGCCGATTTGTCCGAGTTCGATTTCACACCCGGTCCTGACATGGTGAAGCGGGCCGATCCTGGTCCCATCATTGACCAAGCATTCAATCCCAGCACGCGCCGAATTCAATCGCTGCGCATGCCCATCATTGCAGCCGTGAATGGCGTGGCCGCAGGCGCAGGCGCTTCCATTGCGATGGCCTGCGATATTGTCATCGCATCACCCAATGCCAGTTTCATTCAGGCCTTCAGCAAAATTGGTCTCATCCCCGATGCAGGCAGCAGCTGGTTGTTGGTCGAACGTTTGGGCATGCCCCGCGCTCTTGCTTTGGCCATGACCGGCGACAAACTGAGTGCGCAACAAGCCAAAGAGTGGGGTGTGATTTGGGATGTGGCTGACGATGCACTGGCCGCTGCCGTGGCCATGGCCGAGAGGTTGGCGGTGATGCCCACCAAGGCTTTGGTGGCCACGCGCAAGCTCATGATGGGCGCACACACCCGCAGCTTGTCAGAGCAGCTTGACCAAGAGCGCGATGCGCAATCTGCGCTGGGTCAAACGCACGATTATTTTGAAGGCGTCAAAGCCTTTTTAGAAAAACGCCCTGCCCAATTCAAAGGCGAATGAACATTCGGATGCCCATGAATACACCTTCAAATTCCAACTCAGTTCACTCTCAAGCGGCCATCGATTTGGCCAAGCAAGTGGGCGATTCAATGTTTGCAGTCGATATCGCCACCAAAGACACCATGGGCATGGAGCTCTTGTCGTGCGAACCTGGCCGTGCGGTCATTCGCATGGAAGTCAAAGAGTTGCATTTGAATGGCCACAAAATTTGCCATGGTGGTTTTATTTTCACCTTGGCCGATTCCACGTTTGCCTTTGCCTGCAACAGCTACAACAAGGTGGCGGTGGCGGCAGGTTGCAGCATTGAATTTTTAAAGTCAGGCCAACTGGGCGATGTGCTCACTTGCGTAGGACAAGAACAAACACTGAGTGGCCGTCACGGCATTTACGACATGAAGGTGACCAACCAAAAAGGTGAAGTCATTGCCATGTTCCGCGGTAAAAGTGCGCAGATTCCTGGCACTGTCATTCCTGAATAAATTGGACAAGTTGGAGATTTAGAAATGAGCAAAGCCTCCCCATTGCCCCTAGAGCCAATCGAAAAAGCCAGCATTGATGAACTGCGCGCTTTGCAACTCAAGCGACTCAAAGCCACGCTGCAACATGCTTACGACAACTCGCCGGTTTACAAAACCAAGTTTGACAAGGCGGGTGTGCATCCCAGTGATTGCAAATCTTTGGCCGACTTGGCCAAGTTCCCTTTCACCACCAAAGCCGATTTGCGCGACAGCTATCCATACGGCATGTTTGCCGTACCTCGCTCTGGCTGCTCACGCATTCATGCCTCGAGCGGTACCACAGGCAAACCAACCGTGGTGGGCTACACACAGCGCGACATCGACACATGGGCTACAGTGGTTGCACGAAGCATTCGTGCAGGTGGCGCCAAGCCGGGTGACATGGTGCATGTGAGCTATGGCTACGGCTTGTTTACGGGGGGCTTGGGCGCCCATTACGGTGCCGAAAAGTTAGGCCTTACCGTGGTGCCATTTGGTGGCGGCCAAACCGAGCGCCAAGTGCAACTGATTCAAGACTTCAAACCCGAGATCATCATGGTCACGCCTAGCTACATGCTGGCCATTGCCGATGAGTTTGAGCGCCAAGGCATTGATCCGCGCAGCAGCTCATTGCGCATTGGTATTTTTGGCGCAGAGCCATGGACCAATGACATGCGCGCCGCCATTGAAAAACGCATGGGCATCGATGCGGTTGATATTTATGGATTGTCCGAAGTGATGGGCCCTGGCGTGGCCAGTGAGTGCATCGAAACCAAAGACGGCCCCACCATCTGGGAAGATCATTTCTTCCCCGAAATTATCAATCCTGAAACAGGTGAGCCCGTGGCCGATGGCGAGATGGGAGAGTTGGTGTTCACCAGTTTGACCAAAGAGGCGTTGCCCATTATTCGTTATCGCACCCGTGACCTCACACGCTTGTTGCCGGGTACCGCACGAACCATGCGCCGCATGGAAAAAATAACTGGCCGCAGCGATGACATGATGATCATTCGCGGCGTCAATGTGTTTCCTTCACAAATTGAAGAACTCATTTTGAAGCGCCCCGAGTTGGCCCAGCACTACCAGTGTGTCTTGACGCGCGAAGGTCCAATGGACAACCTCAAGGTGGCAGTCGAAACGCGCCCTGGTATGCCGCCCGACAGCGCGGAAGCCCGCGCCGCAGCCAAAATGTTGCAGCACGAAATCAAGGTTTACATTGGCTCCAGCGTAGAGATTGACTTGCGTGCAGAAGGGGGTGTGGAGCGCAGCCAAGGCAAGGCCAAGCGCGTGCTCGACCTGCGCGGCAAGTAAATCTTTTTAGCCTTTAAATCCTTAAGCGCCGTTTAGCCAAGCGCTGCTACGGGCGCTGTGCGCATTGCTTGTATGGCTTAAGCGCCAAGTGTGAACATCTGTGGGCAATGTCAAAGGCAGTGCAAATACTTTTTGGTCGCGCGTGATGGTGGCCACGACTTTTTTCTCGTTGCCTAAAAGCAGTGGCAGGTCTTCTAATTTTTTCAAGCGCCAAGTTTGCGACTTGGCTTTGGGGCTGGCCACAGCCCACCACTCATCGCCTGCGGCCATGCCAGCTTTTTCTGCGGCACCGCCGCGTAAAACCGCTTTGATTTGAACCACGCCTTGTGTTTCTGCCACTCGCAGCCCCAGTCGCTGCGCCATTTGGGGCGGGTCTTCATGCACAACCACGCCGTGCGAGGACAACAAAGTTTTGAGTGGCAAGTCTTGCGTGCTGTGCACCCACGCTTTGAGTTCTTTCTTCCAACTTCTGCCAGTTTGGGCTTCAAGTTCGGCCAATAAATCGACTTCACTCAAAGGCCCGCCTTTGCAGCGAGCCCATAAACCACGCATCACTTGGTCCAAGTTAGAGGTGCCCTCTGAGCGCATTGTCAGGTCAATGCACAGGGCCACCAGTGCGCCCTTGGTGTAGTAGCTGATGGTGGCGTTTGGCGTGTTCTCGTCTTGACGGTAGTACTTCACCCAAGCGTCAAAACTGGCCTGCGCCACACTTTGCACTTGACGGCCAGGGGCTTGTAAAACCAGGTTGATGGTTTTGTTGAGCAATTTGAAATATTGCGCATCGTCAATTAACTTGGCACGTCGCAGAAGAAGATCGTCGTAATAGCTGGTGAAGCCTTCAAAGAACCACAGCAGCTCGGTGTAGTTTTCTTGGGTGTAGTCGTAGCGTTTGAATTCAGCGGGGCGCAGTTGTTTGACATTCCAAGTGTGGAAGTACTCGTGACTGATCAGGCCTAATAAAGTTACATACCCTTCAGACATTTTTTTCATGTCCAAGGCAGGCAAATCTCGTCGGTTGCAAATGAGTGCCGTTGAGTTGCGATGCTCTAAGCCGCCATACCCGTCTTCAACGGCATTGAGCATGAAGACGTAGCGTTTGTAAGGTGCGTTGGCGGCTGGCTTTTTCTCATGCCAAAACTTGATTTCAGTTTCGCAAATTTTTTGTGTGTCGGCAATCAAGCGAGCGCCATCAAAAGACGCCATGGCACCCGCCACCACAAACTCATGCGGAATGCCGCAGGCTGTAAATTGACCACGCCAAAAGTTGCCCAATTCAAACGGGCAATCGACCAACTCGTCGTAGTGTGCCGCTAGGTACTCACCAAAGCCTTGCTTGTTAACCTTAATGACTTGCAAGCCGGTGGCCACTGACCATGTAGAGCCCTTGATGGCCTTGAGCGTCAGGGCATGAGGGTTGTCTTCCTGACCGTGCACTCTTAAACAAACGCTGGTGCCATTGAAAAACCCGCGTTGTGTGTCTAACCACGCCGTGCGCACGGAATTGTCAAATGCATAGACCTCGTAGGTCAACACCAGTGGCGAGGTATTTTTGCAATCGATGTGCCACTGGCTTTTGTGATCTTGAAAAACTGCCACTGCTTTGCCAGCTTGTTTGGCTTTGAGATTTTGCAAATTCTTAGAAAACTCGCGCACCAAATAACTGCCAGGAATCCATACAGGCAAAGACACGACTTGGCCTGCATCGGGATTGTCAATTTGCAAAGAAATTTGAAACAGATGACTGTGGGTTTGACTTGCGTCGAGGGTGTAGTGAATGGCAGTCATTGTTTTTCTATCATGTAGCGGCAGCGCCAAGCAAGCAACTCAGTGTTGCAACAACAGTCAGGTGAAGTCGCATGGGCAGCCACTCTTGCAAGCCCGCTTCAACATAGGCTTTGCGATCGACGGTGTAGCAAATGATCAAAATCAAGGCCAACAAAGGCAGGCCCGCATAGGCAGGCATGGTGATGGCAACCCAAGCCAGTAAAGATGGCACCACGCCCCAACCAAAATTAAACAATGGCGCATTGTGCATGCGCGTTACATTGCGAAAGCCAATGCCCCAATGAATGCCACCCAGAAATGACACGATGGTGGCGCCGTAGCCTGCCAAGGCCAAAGTTACAAAAGGATGCAAGTCGGCATCAATTAGCCACATCAAAATGGCCATGCCCACAAAGGGGAGCAGGCCGGCATAGGCCAATCGTTTGACGTGCTTGCGAGTTTGATCAGCATGTGCATTCATGGCTTGACTGCGTTCAACAAGGTTTCAATTTGTGCGGATTCAATGGCACCTGGCACCCTAGCACCATCTGCAAAAAACAAGGTGGGCGTGCCATTGATGCGGTTCTTTTTGCCAAACTCTACAATGTTGTCAATGTTGTGTGTATCGCAAGCCACAGCAGGCGGTGCAATGTTTTGCAGCATCCAGTCGTTCCAAGTTTTGGCGCGGTCTTTGGCGCAGGCAATGTTGCGTGACTTGACTTTGGAGTCTTCACCCAGCACGGGGTACATCAAGTGATAAATGGTAATGTTGTCAATTTTTTGCAGATCGCGTTCAAAGCGTTTGCAATAGCCGCAATTGGGATCTGCAAACACCACCAGTTTGCGTTTGCCGTTGCCTTTAACTTGCGTAAAAGCGTACTTGAGGGGCAGGCTGTCAAAGGGGATGGCTGACAGTTTGTCGTTGCGTTCTTCGGTCAGGTTGCGCTTTTGTTTGGTATCAATCAAGGCGCCCTGAATTAGAAAATCACCTTTGGCATCGCTGTAAAAAATTTCGTTGCCCTGCACACGAATTTCAAAAACACCGGGCATGGGCGTTTTGCTGATCTCTTCAATTTTGGGCAAAGATGGCAATCGATCTGCCAATGTCTTTTTCAGGTTGGCGTCTTGAGGCCACACAGCAGCACTCCCCAAGAGCAGGCAGGTGGCGGTAAAAGCTTGTAGCAAGCGCATGGGTCTGTGTCCTAAAGAAAGAGGCCAATGTGTCATGGATTCAGGTTGTCGATTTCATGGCTTGTGAGGCCATCCATTTTTTCAATGGGCCCAACTGATTGAAGCTTGTCATGCCCCAGTTGCGGAGTTTTTGCAGTGGCATTGCAGGATGGGCAAATAATGTTTGGAGGCTGTCTGTCACAAAGCCCATGGCCATGACATCTGCTTGACGTGCACGTTCGTAGCGACGCAGCAACTTGGGGTCACTCAGTGGCCGCCAAAATTCCTTTGCTTGAATCACTTGGTTCAATTCAAGCGCATCGCCTAGGCCCACATTCAAGCCTTGGCCAGCCAAGGGGTGTATGGCGTGTGCAGCATCGCCGGCCAGTGCAAAGGCTTGCGCTTTTTGAGTGGCGCTAGCACTTTGAATTTGGCCTGTCCATTGTGTAGCTCTGGCCAATTGCAGGGGCCACACGGCACGCTCGCTGGTGAGCTGAATTTGTCCGGCAAACTGATGACTTGCACTTTCAAGCTGTGCACAAAATTCTGCGTCATCTGTATTTAGAAGCACTTGTGCGCGTTCTGGTGGGAGCGACCAAACGATGGCCCATTCGTGACTGTGCTCACCACCAATGGGTAGAAATGCCAAAATTTCGGGACCCTGAATATTTTGGAACCATTGCTTGGCAACCTGATGGTGCGGCGCTTCGGTTTTGATGCGACAGGCCAGCGCGTGCTGGGCGTAGTGTTTGACCTCAAATTCGACACCCAATTCGGCGCGCGTTTGGCTGGCGCGTCCTTCGCAAATGACCGTGAGAGGTGCTGCGGCGGGTTCTGACATTTCTTCGATGTAGGTTTGAAAGCGCACGGCTTGCGCTAACTTTTCTTCGAGGACGGGCACATCGACCATCCAGTTCAAAGCCTCCACGCCTTGCTGGGCTGCGTCAAAGCGCAACTCACCGCCCTGATCGCCTTGAATTTGCATCTGCAAAATGGGCGTGGATGCCGGGCTGTCTGGCCAGCAGCGGAGGTCGGTGAGCAATTGTTTGGACGCTAAATTGAGGGAGTAGGCCCGTACGTCGCTGTGACCGGTGTTCGATTTGTCAGCGCCAGTTTTGTGCACCAACGCCACGCGCAATTGCTGTGCGGCCAGCAGCAAAGCCAAGCTACGGCCCACAATGCCTGCGCCACGAATGCAAACGTCAAAGGAGGTGGAAGACTGCGTCATGGTGTGAATTGTAGGAGGCGATCAAAGCCCCTCGTCCCAGACCAGTTGAATGCCGTACTGAGCCTCTAATTTGGCCATGTCTTCTGGCGTGTCCATGTCGATGCGGTAATGCATGTTCGTGGTAGGCCATGGATGGCACCGCTCTGGGTGTCGCTGACGCCACTCTTTACCGCCCGGAAGGCTGGAGCGGTCCACGCTGCCCTCAGATTCAAGCTTCTGAGCAGTTTGCAGCAAGTCAGTCATTGCCCGATGACTCAGCATCACAGGATTGCCAGGCAGGGCTTTTTGACCAGAAACACCTACTTGCGGTTGCAACATCTGTGTTCCTTCGGGACTGTGCTTCACGGCTGCGACCAAGTCTTTGAGGTCTTGGGTGTCAATCAGTGGTTGGTCTGCTAAAGCCACCATGAGCCAATCTGGACTTAATGTTTGGGCCTTGGCCAGACCAAGGTGCAATGAGCTGTTTTGGCCATCGGCAGGCTGTGGGTTAAGGACACGGTGCACGGTCATGCGTTTGGGGACTTCATTGACTGGCACCGAATCCAAAACTCGCTCAACAGCGTCAGCGTGGTGACCCAGCACCAACACCGTTTCGTCAATGCCAGCCGCCTCTAGGCGGTCTAGGAGGCGTTGTAAAAGGGCTTGGCCATCGCGCTTCAGAAGGCATTTAGGCCGTCCCCCCATGCGGGACGCGGTGCCTGCGGCCAAGACAATCGCCACCACTCGCAGACGCGGGCAGGGGGGTGTCAAGGTGCATTCAAAGCGGACTTCGGTCATGGTTGGAAATTAGACCACGCACACCCTTTAAAATCACGGATTGTTCGAAGAATCCTAGAAAGTCCTCCATGAGCCTCAAATGCGGCATTGTGGGCCTGCCCAACGTGGGCAAGTCCACCCTTTTCAACGCCTTGACCAAAGCTGGCATTGCGGCTGAAAACTACCCTTTTTGCACCATTGAGCCCAATACCGGCGTGGTGGAAGTGCCCGATCCACGCTTGCAAGAGCTGGCGGCCATCATCACCCCCGAGCGCATCGTGCCCGCCATTGTGGAGTTTGTGGACATTGCGGGCTTGGTGGCCGGTGCCAGCACTGGCGAAGGCTTGGGCAACAAATTCTTGGCGCACATTCGCGAAACCGACGCCACCATCAATGTGGTGCGCTGCTTTGAAGACGACAACGTGATTCACGTGGCCGGTCGCGTTGACCCTATCTCCGACATTGAAGTGATTCAAACCGAGTTGTGCTTGGCCGACTTAACCGCCGTTGAAAAAGGCTTGCATCGCGTGCAAAAAACAGCGCGCTCTGGCGACAAAGAATCCATCAAGTTGGTGGCCATTTTGGAAAAGTGCCAAGCTGCTCTGAACGAAGGCAAGCCTGTTCGCACCATTGAGTTCAGTAAAGAAGAGCGTCCATTGCTCAGCCAATTCTTCTTGATCACGGCCAAGCCCGCCATGTTTGTGGCCAACGTGGCTGAAGATGGTTTTGAAAACAACCCCTTGCTCGACAAATTAAAGGCCTACGCTGCGGCACAAAACGCACCGGTGGTGGCCATTTGCGCCAAGCTGGAAGCCGAAATGTCGGAAATGTCAGACGAAGATCGTCAGATGTTCCTGGAAGAGTTGGGCCAATCCGAACCCGGATTGAACCGCCTCATTCGTTCAGCTTATTCATTGCTGGGTTTGCAAACTTATTTCACCGCAGGTGTGAAAGAAGTGCGCGCATGGACCATTCATGTGGGCGACACAGGTCCCCAAGCTGCCGGTGTGATTCACACCGACTTTGAAAAAGGCTACATCCGCGCACAGACCATTTCCTACGAAGATTTCATTGCCTACAAGGGCGAGCAGGGCGCTAAAGACGCAGGCAAGATGCGCGCTGAGGGCAAGGAATACGTCGTCAAAGATGGCGACGTGATGAACTTCTTGTTCAGCAGTTAAGAACGCTTACAGTGCCTCGGTGGTGCAATGATTGCGCCACCCTGGCGCTGTGTGAAGTTTGCTCATGCCGCATCGGGTTCTGATACGCATAAAGTGACAGAGCCGACTTGTCCAGCCGGTATAAACGCAGCTTAGATCATCAGGTTGCATTCTGAAAGAATAGACATGGCCAAACTACCCCTTAGCTTTGCTTGCTGGAATTACGATCGCACTCGCGCCCTCATGGACGGCAGTGTGCAAGTGGACGGCATCGATTTGAATTACTTGAACTTGCCTGTAGAAGAAACCTTCTTCCGCATGGCGCGTTTCCGTGAGTTCGATGTCTGCGAAATGTCGCTGTCATCGTATTGCGTGTCTTTGCACAAACCCGATCGTCCTTTTATTGCGATTCCGGTGTTTCCCTCACGCTTCTTCCGTCATTCCTGCATCTATGTGAATGCCAACTCGGGCATCAACGAGCCCAAAGATTTGATTGGCAAACGCATTGCCAGCCCTGAGTATCAAATGACTGCACCCGTGTGGATCCGCGGTATTTTGCAAGACCACTATGGTGTGCCTGTTGATGCGCAGCCTTACCTGTTCGGTGGCGAAGAAGAAACGGGCCGCATCGAAAAGCAAAAGCTGAACTTGCCACCCAACATTCAAGTGCACCCCATTCAGCCGCACCAAACCTTGTCGCAAATGTTGCACGAAGGTGAGCTCGATGCCCTGTATACGGCCCGCATGCCTTCATCCTTCTTGAAGGGCGATGGCAAGGTTAAGCGTTTGTTTGAAAACTACGTTGACATTGAGCGCGCGTACTACCGTCAAACCAAAATTTTCCCCATCATGCATACCGTGGTCATTCGCCGCGAAGTGTATGAGGCCAATCGCTGGATTGCGCAGTCATTGACCAAAGCCTTCATTGAAGCGCAGCGCCGCACCTACGAAGACTTGTACGAAACAGCGGCACTCAAAGCCATGCTGCCCTGGCTGACAGCGCACGTAGAAGACGCCCGCCGTGAGTTTGGCAACGACTGGTGGTCGTATGGTTTAGAAAACAACCTCAATGTGTTGGAAACCTTCACGCGCTACCACCAAGAGCAGGGCTTGTCACCTCGCAAACTCAGCCCACAAGAGCTGTTTGCGCCAGAGTCTCTAGAAGCTTTCAAAATCTAACCACCCAAGGTCCGCCTCATGGAATTCCTGCTCAGCACCGAGACGGTGCTGATTGCTGTGGCTTGCGCTGCCGCGATCCTGTTTGGCGGTATTGTCAAAGGCACCTTGGGCGTGGGTTTGCCCTTGTTTGCTGTGCCCATCATGTCGCTCATGATTGGCAGCACCCAAGCCATTGCTTTGGTGGCTGTGCCGGTCTTGGTGTCCAACATTTGGCAAGCGTGGCAAGAGGCCAGTTGGAAAGCCAGTTTGCAGCGCTTCTGGCCCTTGATGTTGACGCAGGCCATCATGACAGTGATCGCAGTGCACTGGACTTTGTCTTTCAGTGTAAAGCAACTCAACATGCTGGTGGCCTTTGCGGTGGTGCTGGCCGTGGTCTCGATGTTGTTCAAACCCAGTTTTAAAATTCCGCCTCAAAAAGAGCGCTGGGCGGGTGCTTTGGTGGGAACATTCTCGGGCGCTTTGGGCGGTGTGTCTTCACTCATGGGCCCCATCCTGATCAGTTACATGATGTCTTTGAAGTTAAAACGCGATGAGTTTGTAGGCTGCATCAGCGTCATTTATTTAAACGCTGCTTGGCCCTTGTACTTGGCGATGTATGGCTTTGGTCGCATGGAGTTGATGGACCTTGGCTATTCTGTTTTGGCCTTGGTGCCCATGGCTTTGGGGCTCAAGACCGGCCAAAAGCTTCGCCATCGTTTGAGCGAAGATGCTTTCAGAAAAGTTCTGTTGGCCTTCTTGGTGTTGGTAGCGACCTTGTTGGTGCTGCGTTAACTCATTTGCTAAGCCAATAGGCGTGTGCTCAAAACACCCATAGCAACAAAGACGTCATTACGACGTAGCGCAAAAATTTTCCAATGGCCATGTAAAGCGTGCAGGGTAAAAGTGGCATTTTGAGCCAACCTGCAACCGCACAGAGTGGGTCTCCTACGCCTGGCAACCAAGACAACAAGCAAGCTTTGGGGCCGAGTTTTTGAAGCCATTGAAGCGCATGAACATGCATTTTGTCGTTCAAACTGGTTGGCGTGCTGGCATTTGCATGTTCGGCCTCAAGATCATTGGTTTGAACTTTGCGTTTTTTCACATGGTCAACCGCCTGATGTGCCCCGTAACCCATCCACCAACTGACCATGCCGCCCAAAGTGTTGCCCGCAGTGGCCACCACAATAGCCGACCAAAACAAATCAGGATTGAGCTTGATCAAGCCAAAGACTGCGGGTTCAGAGCCCAATGGCAGTAGCGTGGCTGAGATGAAGGCAACCGTGAAAACAGTGGACAGCCCGTGCTGAGGCAAGGCAAGCCAACCTAATAATTGTGAGATGAGATGTGAGAACCATTCTTCCATTTGCTTTGAAGTGTAGCCAAAGGTTTCAATTTTGAAATTCCCTTAAAAATAATTCCCTTGCTGAAAAATTAAGCAATTACAATCGTGCCTCCTTTTTAAGCAGCCTTCCCGCTCCTCACACCTCCTCTGTCCATGCAAATCGGACCTTATGTCTTGCCCAATGCTGTGTTTGTAGCGCCAATGGCTGGCGTCACCGACAGGCCGTTTCGCCAACTGTGCAGGCAGTTTGGCGCGGGTTATGCTGTGAGCGAGATGGTGACGTCGCGCAAAGATTTGTGGAAAAGTTTAAAGACCTCGCGCCGTGCCAATCACGATGGCGAACCTGGTCCTATTGCTGTACAAATTGCGGGCACAGATGCACCCATGATGGCCGAGGCGGCGATCTACAACATTGATCAGGGCGCGCAAATCATTGACATCAACATGGGCTGCCCCGCCAAAAAAGTTTGCAACAAATGGGCAGGCTCTGCGCTGATGCAAAACGAAAGTTTGGCCATTGAAATTGCCGAAGCGGTGGTGGCTGTGTGTGCGCCACGCGGTGTGCCCGTCACTTTGAAAATGCGCACAGGTTGGTGCGATACCGAAAAAAATGCCTTGGTCTTGGCCAAAGCCTTTGAAAGCGTTGGCATTCAAATGGTCACAGTGCATGGCCGCACACGTGAGCAAGGTTACAAAGGCTTTGCAGAATACGACACGGTGGCGGCGGTTAAAGCCGCCGTCAAGATTCCGGTGGTGGCCAATGGCGACATTGATTCACCCGAGAAGGCGCTTCAAGTTTTAAAGTACACAGGCGCCGACGCGCTCATGGTGGGACGTGCTGCGCAAGGACGTCCTTGGATCTTCCGGGAAATTGTGCATTTCTTGAACACGGGCGAACACTTGGCACCCCCCTTGGTGGCAGAAGTCAAAAGGGCCTTGTTAGAACACTTGCAAGACCACTATGGTTTGTATGGCGAACTGACCGGTGTCCGTTCTGCACGCAAACACATCGGTTGGTATGTGCGCGATTTGCCAGGTGGCGATGACTTTAGAGACCATATGAATACTTTAGAAACAGCCGAATTGCAATCGCGCGCTGTTGCAGAGTTTTTTGAAGAAATGGCAGCGCGTCTCGAGCGCATGCCACAGGCTATTGCAGGCATTCGCCCTGACATGGCTTTGGAGACAATGGAATGAGCAAGAAAAAAATTGACGAATGCATTCGTGACAGCTTGAACACCTACTTTGCCGACATGGCTGGCGCTGAGCCGCATGGCATGTACGAGATGCTGCTTAACGTGGTCGAAAAGCCACTGCTGGATGTGGTGATGCAGCAGGCTGACCAAAACCAATCGCGCGCTGCCGAATGGTTGGGCCTGAACCGCAACACGTTGCGCAAAAAACTGATTGAACACAAACTTTTGAAGTGAAAAAAATGAAAGCACTGATTTCTGTCTCTGACAAAACCGGCATTGTCGAATTGGCCAAAGCCCTGCACGCACTCAAGGTAGAGCTGGTGTCCACTGGCGGTACAGCCAAGTTGCTGGCAGAGCAAGGTTTGCCCGTGACAGAAGTGGCGCAAGTGACCGAGTTTCCAGAAATGCTAGACGGCCGGGTTAAAACATTGCACCCCAAAGTGCATGGTGGTTTGTTGGCACGCCGCGATGTGCCCGAGCACATGGCCGCCCTTAAAGAACATGGCATTCAGACCATCGATTTGCTGATCGTCAATTTGTACCCCTTTGAAGCAACTGTGGCCAAGCCCGGTTGCACCTTAGAAGATGCCATCGAGAACATTGACATTGGCGGTCCCGCCATGGTGCGCAGTGCCGCCAAAAACTGGAAAGACGTAGCGGTGCTCACCGATGCATCGCAATACGCCACTGTCATTGCAGAACTCAAAGCCAGTGGCAAAGTTTCTGAAAAAACGCGCTTTGCCTTGTCTGTGGCCGCCTTCAATCGCATCAGTAATTACGATGCCGCCATCAGCGACTATTTGTCTTCATACAACTTGGAAGACGGCACCCGCACAGAATATCCAGCGCAATCCAATGGTCGCTTTGTGAAACTGCAAGACTTGCGCTATGGCGAAAACCCACATCAAACTGCCGCCTTCTATCGCGATTTGCACCCAGCGCCTGGCTCGTTGGTCACGGCTGTGCAATTGCAGGGCAAAGAACTGTCGTACAACAACATTGCCGATGCCGACGCCGCTTGGGAATGTGTCAAGAGCTTCTCTGAAGCTGCTTGTGTGATTGTCAAACATGCCAACCCTTGCGGTGTGGCGGTGGGTGCCAATGCACTCGATTCCTATAGCAAAGCTTTCCAAACCGATCCTACGTCTGCATTTGGCGGCATCATCGCCCTGAACCGCATTGTGGATGTGGCCGCTGCGCAGCAAATCAGCAAGCAGTTTGTAGAAGTGCTGATGGCACCTGCTTACTCACCTGAAGCGCTGGAGATTTTCAAAGCCAAAGCCAATGTGCGCGTATTGCAAATTGCGTTGCCCGAATTCAAAGCAGGCGGCACGCCTTTTGAACAAGGCCGCAATGCGCAAGACATCAAGCGCGTGGGTTCTGGTTTGCTCATTCAAACTGCCGACAACCACGAGTTGCAATTGGTCGACCTCAAAGTGGTCACCAAAGTGCAGCCCACACCTGCGCAAATGCAAGATTTGTTGTTTGCCTGGAAAGTGGCCAAGTACGTCAAGAGCAATGCCATTGTGTTCTGTGCCAATGGCATGACCATGGGCGTGGGGGCAGGCCAGATGAGCCGTTTAGATTCGGCGCGCATTGCCAGCATCAAGGCTGGTCATGCCGGCTTGAGCCTTCAAAATACCGTGGTGGCCAGCGACGCCTTCTTCCCGTTCCGTGATGGCTTAGACGTGGTGGTAGACGCAGGCGCCAATTGCGTCATTCAGCCTGGCGGCTCTATGCGTGACCCAGAAGTCATTGCTGCCGCCGATGAGCGCGGTGTGGCCATGGTCTTTTCGGGTGTACGCCACTTCCGCCATTAAGGTGTGAAATTTTGTAGAACGGCAAAGCTTTGAAAAAAGGCATGATGTGGGTCTGTGAAGACTCATCGCGAAATTTTTGAATTTTGCACCCAAAGCATCATGACTGCATCTACATCCTCACCCTTGACGTCCATTTCTTTGGGCGTGCCCGTGGTGGACTCTCACAGCCACGTCATTGCCGACGACCCCGTTCGCTATCCACTTGCGCCGATGGGCGGCAAACAATCGGATTGGTCTAAAGAGCGTCCCGTCAATGGCGTTGGCATGGCCCAAGCCATGAAAGACGCTGGCGTGGCCAAGTCTATTTTGGTCCAAGCCTCAACCTGCTACGGCCATGACAACAGCTACACGCTGGACTGTGTCAAAGCCAACCCCACTCAATTTGTGGGCGTTTATTCTGTCGACACATTGCAGCCAGATGCGGTGGCTCAGGTGCAGCGTTGGAAAGATGCGGGCCTGAGCGGTACGCGCGTCTTCATTGCCGGCCACACCGCCGCAGACCACAGCGTGCGTTTGGACGACCCGCGCAGTTTTCCCGTTTGGGAATACATCGCCGAGCACAAGATTCCCATGTGCGTCCAATTGCGTGCCGATGGTTTGCCGCAGCTCGAGACTTTGCTAAAGCAATTTCCCAAAGCCATCGTGTTGTTAGACCACTTTGCGCGTCCCGTTTTGGAAGAGGGCGCCCCTTATACACAAGCTGCCAGCTTGTTTGCGTTGGCCAAGTACGAGAATTTGAATTTCAAGTTCACCACCCACAATGTGCGTGAATCGAAAGAAGGTAAAGCCACGCAAGCCTCCTTCTGCAAAGCCGTGGTCAGCGCTTTTGGCGCCAAGCGCATTGCGTGGGGCTCTAATTTCCCAGCATCCGCAGGTGGACTCACCAAGCATTTGCAAGAAGCTCTCGAAGCCACCGCGTCCTTGACCTTGGAAGACCAACGTTGGATTTATTCAGGCACGGCACATGCGCTATATCCAGATCTGAACAAGGCATAAGCAACATGTCTTCCACCTTGAATTCTGTAAAGCCCAAACTCAAAACCCTGTTGGGCGACTATCCCAATACCTTGGCTTTGAAAAATGGCGTACTACGCCCGAAGTCGTTTGAATTTGACTTTGACCCTGTCAAAACCCCCAATCGCGCTTTCAAACGTGTGGTGCGTGAATTGGAATTTGACGTGGCTGAGTTGGCCTTGGTCACTTATTTACAAGCCAAAGCCTATGGCAAACCGCTGGCCCTCTTGCCTGCGGTGGTGGGCGAGGGGCGTTTCCAACACCATTGTTTGGTCTACAACGCAGAGCGCGGCAAAGTGACAGTGGCGCAACTCAATGGCAAGCGCGTGGGCATTCGGGCGCATGCACAAACCACGGTGACTTGGGTGCGAGGTGTGCTGGCCAACGATTACGGAGTTGAGTTGCCCAAAGTGCAGTGGGTCACTTTTGAACACGGGCACTTGGCCGAGTTTCCTGATCCACCGGGGTTTGAGCGTGCGCCAGAAGGCAGCAAGATGGTGGACATGTTGTTGTCAGGCGAACTGGATGCCGCCATTATTGGCAGTGACTTGCCCGACGATCCTCGGCTGCAGCCTGTGTTGCCCGATCCGCACGATGCAGCGCAAGCTTGGAGCCGCCGTTTGCAAATGTTGCCCATCAATCACATGATGGCCATCGACATGGACTTGTGCAAAGACCGTCCCGACCTGATCAAAGAGTTGTATCAATTGCTGGCCAAAAGCAAAGACATGACCAAGGATGCAAACCCCAGAAGAAGTGTGCACGCCGTTAAAGGCGAGATGGACCTCACACCTTTTGGCATTGAACCCAATCGCAAAGCCCTGGAAGTGCTGATTCGCTATACCTACCAGCAAGGCTTGATTCCCAGGCCCTACAGTGTCGATGAACTGTTTGATGAAACCCGTAACTTGTTAGGAAAATGATGCACTTCGAAGAAAACTTTTTGGGTCGTCGCCAACTTGTGGTGGCGGCATTGTTATCGGCTGGTTTAGGCAAGGCGTTTGCACAAGCAGGCAATGTCTCTCGCATCATTGTGCCGTTTGCAGCCGGTGGTGCCCGCGAAATGCCAGCCCGTGCCATTCAACAAGAGCTGTCACAAGAGACCGGTCAAAACTGGATTATTGAAAGCAAGCCAGGTGCTGGCGGTGCAATTGGCACAGCTTTTGTTTCAAAGGCTGCGCCCGATGGCAAAACCTTGCTCATGGCGGCATCCAGTCACTTCGTGACGTCTGCGATGGGTGCACGTCCTTTCTATGAACCCGTTAAAGAATTTGCGCCGGTGGCCAACATTGGCAACCAAAGTTACATCTTGATGGTCAACGCCAACGTGCCGGCCAAGTCTGCTGCCGAGTTCATTCAATACGCCAAGAGCAAGCCAGGTGCGCTCAATTACAACTCGGCAGGTCTGGGCAGTTCGACGCATTTGGCCATGGCGTACTTTGCCAAGACCGCAGAGATTGACATGCTGCATGTGCCCTACAAAGGCACCGCAGAAGCTGTAACCGATGTGTCTGGTGGACGCGGCCATGCGGTCATTGTGCCGACGGCTGGTGTGGGGGTTTATTTGCAAGATCCACGTTTGCGCGTGATTGGCATCACTGCCAAAAAGCGATCTTCACTGTTGCCCAACATTCCGACTCTGGCGGAATCGGGTTTGTCGGGTTTTCACTTTGAATCGTGGTTTGGTTTATTGGCGCCTGCTGGCACCCCTGTGGCTGTTTTGGAAAAGCTCAATGCAGCCGTGAACAAAATCATTGTGAACAAAGATGTCAAAGACCGCTTGTTGGCCTTGGGCATGGAGTCGCCTCAATGGAACTTAGAGGCCTTCAACAAGGTGTTCCTTGCCGACCGCGATCTGATGACCAAGATCGTCAAGGAAACTGGCATTACCCGCGATTCATAAGCAAGCCTTCTTCAAGCAAGGCGCTCGCTTTAGAGCGCTTTGAAGATTTCGCGTGCAGCACTGACGGTGTCGGCAATGTCTTGCGCAGTGTGTGCGCCGCTGACAAAACCAGCTTCGTAAAGCGCAGGTGCAATGTACACACCGCGGTCCAATAAACCGTGGAACAAAGTGTTGAACTTGCTGCCATCGGTTTTCATCACTTGCGGATAGTTGCTGGGCAAGGTGGGCAACAAGAAGAAGCCAAACATACCGCCCTCGCAGTCGCCTGCAAAGGGCACACCTTCTGCATTGGCGGCGGCTGTAAGGCCGTCGACCAACGAGCGTGTGGTGGCGCTGAGGGCATCAAAGAAACCAGGCTTGCTAATTTGGGCCAAAGTGGCCAAACCGCAAGCTGTTGCAACAGGGTTGCCACTCAATGTGCCGGCTTGATAGACAGGGCCCAAAGGCGCCAGTTGTTCCATGACAGCGCGCTTGCCACCGAAGGCTGCCAATGGCATGCCGCCACCAATCACTTTGCCCATGACTGTCATGTCGGGCTCGAAGCCAGGAATGCTTTTGGCATAAACGCTTTGTGCGCTACCCAAGGCCACGCGGCAACCCGTCATGACTTCGTCAAACACCAACAAGGCACCGTATTGGCTGCACAGCTCGCGGCAGCGTTTCATGAAGGGCACGCTGGCGCGAACAAAGTTCATGTTGCCAGCGATGGGTTCAATCATGAGGCAAGCCAATTCGTTGCCGTGGATCTTGAAAGCGTCTTCCAGTTGTTCGATGTTGTTGTACTCGAGCACCAAAGTGTGTTGCACCACTTCGGGCGGCACGCCTGCACTGGTGGGGTTGCCAAAGGTGGCCAAGCCAGAACCCGCTTTGACCAACAAGGCATCTGCATGGCCGTGATAGCAGCCTTCGAACTTGATGATTTTGCTGCGACCCGTAGCGCCACGGGCTAAACGCAAAGCGCTCATGCCTGCTTCTGTGCCCGAGCTGACCAATCGCACCATGTCCATGGAAGGTACCAACTTGAGCAAGGCTTCAACCAACTCGACTTCGCGCTCGGTGGGGGCACCAAACGAGAAGCCATCGAGGGCGGCTTTTTGCACGGCTTCTAGAACAGCAGGGTGGCCGTGACCCAAAATCATGGGGCCCCAAGAGCCGATGTAGTCGATGTACTTTTTGCCGTTGGCGTCCCAAAAGTAAGCGCCTTCAGCGCGCTTTACAAAACGGGGTGTGCCGCCCACTGCGCGGAACGCGCGAACGGGAGAGTTAACGCCGCCAGGAATGACTTTGCGGGCGCGTTCGAACAGGGTTTCGTTGAGGTCAGTGTTTGGTTTCATTGATAGGCATTTCAAAAAAATCAGCGTTCAGGTTGGGGCCACCTTCTGGGGCGTCTTCACCATCTTCAGGTTCGGGCAGTGCCCAGAATAAGCGATCGGGTACAACGTGGCCCATGCCAGGTCGAAAACCCTCGTCAAGACAACGGTCGAGATAATGCAACGCCTCACTGGCGGCCACTGAAAGATCCAAGCCCGTGGCGAGTAAAGCTGCCAGAGCAGCAGACAAGGTTTCGCCAGCGCCACTGAAAACGGCTTCGATGCGCTCAAATTTTTCATGGCCCACCACAGTTTCGGGGGTGGCCAAAACATTGTCAATTTGTTGATCGGTGGCAGTAAGGCCCGTGACCAAGGTGTAGGGTACGCCAAATTCGGCGGCAGCTTTTGCGATGTCGCGGGGGCCGGGGTTCTTTTCGCTGGACCAATCGGGCAAAAGCCAGCGCCTGAGCGTGCTGTGGTGACCCACCAAAACGCTGGTTTGAGGCAACAGCAGTTCACGAAAAGCATCCAAGTATTGGTCGATCTGGTCGTCTTCCCACCAAGACAGGTTGGGCATGTAGGCTACCACGGGCACGCCGTCGTAGTCGGCGGTGAGCTCGGCAATGATGCTGATGTTTTCGGCGCTGCCTGCAAACCCAACTTTGATAACCTGAGGGGGCACGTCTTCCAAAATGGCACGGGCTTGATCGCCTACGGCTTCTTCTGTGAGCGGAAAGAAGTCAAAAACTTGGGCGGTGTCTCGGGCGTAAGCTCCTGTAAGCACAGGCAAAGCATGGGCGCCCACTGACGCAATGGCCAATACGTCAGCGCTGATGCCGCTGGCGCCACTGGGGTCACTGGCATTGAAAACCAAGACGCAAGCCAGAGAGGCGTCGTCTTCGCTGTCGGTTGCGGCGTCGGGGGCGTCTGACGAAGGTAAAGATGTGGTCATGGGTTACAGTGAAGCCCGATACAATCGTTTCATTCTATTCGACACTGGTGACACACTGTGACTGATACTAAAACTTGGATGTGCTTAATTTGCGGCTGGATTTACGACGAGGCCGCAGGATGTCCTGAAGATGGCATTGCCCCCGGCACCGCCTGGGCCGATGTGCCCATGAACTGGACCTGCCCAGAATGCGGCGCCCGCAAAGAAGATTTTGAAATGGTGGCGATCTAAGCCACTTTTTTAACCACGGCGTAACGCGCCAAGGTTTTTTCTCTGGCCTCTGCATGGTTGACCACTGGCAGAGGGTAATCTTTACCCAATGTGATGCCCGCAGCTTGAAGGGCCAGCGGCTTGGCTTCCCATGGCGCATGAAGATCTGCACCTTCTAGCCCTTTTAGCTGCGGCAAATAACGCTTGATGAATTTGCCCTGCGGATCAAATTTTTGGCTTTGTGTAACAGGGTTGAAGATGCGAAAGTAGGGCTGGGCATCGCAACCACTAGAGCTGGCCCATTGCCAGCCCCCGTTGTTGGCCGAGAGGTCGAAGTCAATCAGGTGCTGGGCAAAGTATTGTTCGCCCCAGCGCCAATCGACCCCCAAATCCTTGGTGAGAAAAGAGGCCACCACCATTCGAAGGCGGTTGTGCATGTAGCCGGTTTGGTTGATTTGCGCCATGGCTGCATCGACCAGTGGATAGCCTGTGCGGCCTTCGCACCAAGCTGCAAACAAAGCTTTGCCGTGTGGCCCGTGATCCCAGTGGATGGCATCGTATTCGGCCTTGAAGCAGCGCTCGGCCACATGCGGGAAATTGGCCAAGATTTGGGCGTAAAAGTCGCGCCAAATGAGCTCAGACAACCACACGCTTGCGCCCTCACTGGTTTTATAGCGGCGCCATGCCTCTGTAGCCAATTGGCGAATAGACACCGTGCCGAAGCGCAGGTGCACGCTGAGGTAGCTGGGCCCTTTGACTGCCGGAAAATTTCGAGTTTCTTCGTAGCGGTCGATGCGGTGCAAAAAATCTTCGAGAAGGCTTTGCGCCCCCGAGACACCGGATTTGTAATGCAAGGCCGTCAGGTCGACCGTTTCAAAATCAATGTCGGGCAGCGTGGGTACCGGTTTTTGGAAAGCCTGAGGCCTTGGGGCCAATGCGGCTGCATGCTCGGCCACAGGGTGGGGCGCCAAATCTTGCGCTTGCACCTTTTTGAGCCAAGCGTTTTTGTAGGGGGTGAAGACGGTGTAGGGGTTGCCCGCCAAGGTGAGCACCTCTTGTCGCTCAAACACCACGTGGTCTTTGTAGGTATGAAGGGCAATGCCGGCATTTGCCAAGACGCCTCGAACTTGGGCGTCGCGGGTAAGGGCGGCTGGCTCGTCGTCGTGGTTTGCAAAAACAGCCTGGGCCTCTATGTGTTTGGCCAGATTCGCTATTTCTTTGACAGCATTGCCGTGCAACACAATGAGCCCCACTTGAGCAGCCACTTGGGGGGCAACACCTGCCTCGGTGGCGGCTTGGCGCAGCAGGTGGTCCAATTCAAGCAAGGATTCTTGGATGAAAGCAACGCGCCTATCTTTGCGGGGCAATGGGTTCAGGATGTCGGTGTCAAAGACAAATACACACTGCACTTTGTTGCAGTTTTTGAGGGCGTGGTACAGGGCGGCGTTGTCGGCAACGCGTAAATCTCGCCGAAACCAGACCAAGCCGGTAGAAAAGGGTTTGTTCATGGGTTTGAGGCCGTTAAAATTGGGGCATGTCTGCCGATTTTGCCTCCACTCAGCTTTCGCATCATTTTTTGATTGCCATGCCCGGTTTGGAGGACCCAGTATTTGCCAAGAGTGTGGTTTATTTGTGCGAACACTCGGAGCGGGGTGCCATGGGCCTGATCATCAACAAGCCCGGCGATCTCAGTCTGAAGCATTTGTTCGAGAAAGTCGAGCTGCCCCTTACGCGCCAAGACCTGTTGCAATCCAATGTATTGCAAGGCGGACCCGTTCAAACCGAACGAGGATTTGTGTTGCACGAACCCATGCTGGAAGCAAGTTCCGATGAAAAAAGCAACTCTATTTATGCCTCCACCTTGAGTGTTCCAGGTGGCTTGGCCATGACCACCTCCAAAGATGTGCTGGAAGCCATGGCCAATGGCTCCGGACCTCAGCGTGTCTTGGTCACTCTGGGCTATGCATCTTGGGGTGAGGGCCAATTGGAATCTGAGATTGGTGAAAACAGCTGGCTCACTGTGGCTGCCGACCCGGCTGTTATTTTTGACACGCCCATCGAGCAACGCTACGACAAAGCGCTTAGCTTGTTGGGCTTGCAACCCTGGATGTTGTCTTCTCAGGTGGGCCACGCATGAGCCTAGACCAGGCGCTCTCTGTGCCTGCTTCGCAGCAGAGTTTTTTGGCTTTTGACTTCGGCATGAAACGCACTGGCGTCGCTGTGGGCAATCGCATGCTGCGTCAAGCCACCCCTCAAGCGACGGTGGTGGCCGAAGGCGATGCCCGCTTTTCGCACATCGAAAAACGCATCAAAGAATGGGCCCCCGATGCTTTGGTGGTGGGCGTGCCTTTTCACCCAGATGGCGCTTCGCATGAAAACACCCTTCGAGCCCAAAAATTTGCGCGGCAACTGCGCGGACGTTTTGGTTTGAACGTCTACGAAGTGGACGAACGTTACAGCACCACCGAAGCCATTTCGGCGGGTGCCAAAGATGCCGACGCTGCGTCGGCTTGCATCATTTTGGAACAATTTTTAAGGAGTCTGCCTTGAGTGCATTGGCTTTGAATGCAGAGGCGCTGTACGGCGAACTCTTGCGCGGTGTGCGTGCCATGTGCACCCCCGAAACACGTTTGGTCGGCATTACTTCTGGTGGCGCTTGGTTGGCAGAGCGTCTGCAAAAAGATTTGGGATTGTCTGGCAAACACGGAAGTATTTCTTCGGCCATGCACCGCGATGACTTTGCACAGCGGGGCTTGTCTGCCGGTGGTCAAACCAGCTTGCCCTTTGAAATTCAAGGTGCCGATGTGGTGATTTTGGACGATGTGCTTTACACCGGTCGCACCATTCGCGCAGTCATCAACGAGTTGTTTGACTACGGCCGCCCTGCCAATGTGCGCTTGGCGGTTTTGGTGGACCGCGGCGGCCGCCAGTTGCCCATTCAAGCTGACTATGCCGCTGCACGCGTGGCACTGCCCATTACGCAATCGCTGGCGCTGGCACGATTGGCCAATGGCGAGTTCAGCTTTGAAGTTCAAGAAGACAACAGCACAGCAGGGAAAAAATAACAATGCTCTACAAACGCAATCCCCAACTCAACAAGAACGGCGAGCTCATTCACTTGCTGTCGACTGAAGGTTTGTCGCGCGACATCCTCACGCACATCCTAGACACTGCGGCCAACTTTGTGAGCGTGAGCGACCGCGAAGTCAAAAAGGTCCCCTTGCTGCGCGGCAAAAGCGTCTTCAATCTGTTCTTCGAGAACAGCACACGCACTCGCACCACGTTTGAAATTGCGGCCACGCGTTTGTCGGCCGATGTGATCAACCTCGACATTGCCCGTTCGTCTGCATCTAAAGGCGAATCCTTGCTCGACACCATTGCCAACTTGTCGGCCATGGCAGCCGATATTTTTGTGGTGCGCCACTCCGAGTCGGGCGCGCCTTACCTCATTGCACAGCATGTGGCGCCGCATGTGCACGTGGTGAATGCGGGCGACGGCAGGCATGCACACCCCACGCAGGGCTTGCTCGACATGTACACCATTCGCCACTACAAAAAAGATTTTGCAAACCTCACGGTGGCCATTGTGGGCGACGTGTTGCACTCACGTGTGGCGCGCTCTGACATTCATGCGCTGACCACCTTGGGTTGCGCCGAAGTGCGCGTGGTGGGGCCTCAAACGTTGGTGCCATCAGATATGGCGCAAATGGGTGTGAAGGTTTTCCATAACCTCGAAGAAGGCATCAAAGACTGTGACGTGGTCATTACCTTGCGCTTGCAAAACGAACGCATGAGCGGCGCTTTGTTGCCTTCAAGTCAAGAGTATTTCAAACGCTTTGGACTCACGCCAGAAAAACTGCAATTGGCCAAGCCCGATGCCATCGTGATGCACCCTGGCCCGATCAACCGCGGCGTGGAAATTGACTCGGCCGTGGTGGATGGACCGCAAAGCGTGATCTTGCCGCAGGTGACGTTTGGTATTGCGGTGCGCATGGCTGTGATGAGCATCGTGGCGGGCAATGAAGCTTGAAGAACCAGAAGAAGAAAGAACAAAGACCATGAAAATTTTGATTCAAGGCGGTCGTGTGATCGACCCCGACAGCAAAACTGACACTGTGGCCGATGTGGCCATCTCAGACGGCAAAATTGTGGCCATTGGCAAAGCGCCTGCAGATTTTCAAGCGCAAAAAACCATTGATGCCAAAGGCCTCATCGTGATGCCAGGTCTGGTGGATTTGTCGGTGCGACTCAAAGAGCCTGGCCACGAGCATGAAGGCATGCTCGATTCTGAATTGGCTGCGGCTGTTGCAGGTGGTGTTACCAGTTTGGTATGCCCGCCAGATACTGATCCTGTGTTGGACGAGCCTGGTTTGGTCGAAATGCTGCGCTTCAAAGCAGAAAAACTCAATCGATCGAAGGTCATGCCTTTGGGTGCGCTAACACGCGGCCTCAAAGGTGAAGTATTGACCGAGATGGTGCAACTGACCGAGGCGGGCTGCGTTGGTTTCAGTCAAGCCGAAGTAGCTTTAGAAAATACACAAGTGCTGCAACGCGCTTTGCAGTACGCCAACTCCTTTGGTTACACCGTGTGGCTGCGCCCGCAAGAGTTGCATTTAGGCAAAGGCGTGGCTGCCAGCGGTCCTTTGGCCACCCGCATGGGCCTGTCTGGCGTACCAGTGGCCGCCGAGACCATTGCCCTGCACACCATTTTTGAATTGCTCAAAAGCATCAAAGCCCATGTGCACTTGTGCCGTATCAGCAGTGCCGCAGGCGTAGCCTTGGTGCGTCAGGCCAAAGCCGAAGGCTTGTCTGTCACTTGCGACGTCAGCATCAATTCCTTGCACCTGACCGATGCCGATGTGGGGTATTTCGACAGCCGTGCGCGTGTGTCGCCACCGCTGCGTCAACAGCGCGACCGCGATGCACTGCGCGAGGCCTTGGCCGATGGCACCATCGATGCTTTGGTCTCAGACCATAGTCCTGTGAGCGAAGATGAAAAAGCCTTGCCTTTTGCAGAAGCAGAGGCTGGCGCAACAGGTCTCGAGTTGTTGCTCAGCTTGGCACTCAAGTGGTCGCAAGACAGCAAAGTGCCACTGTCTCGCGCCATTGCCACCATCACCAGCGAAGCCGCTCGCGTGTTAAACAAAGACATGGGTCAGTTGAAAGTAGGCGGACAAGCCGACGTGTGCATCTTGGACCCAGAAGCCCATTGGCAAGTGACCTCTGACAACTTGCGCAGCCAAGGCAAATACACGCCGTTCTCTGGTTACGACTTGCCCGGTCGGGTGCAATGCACCTTGGTGGGCGGACAAGTGGCCTATCAAGCTTAAGCATGCGCGCAGCCCTCAAATTGCTGCATGGCATGTGGCACGTGCTGGTGGGATGGGTCACCATCTACTTTCGGTTTCCGCAACTGAGCCAGCAACAACGTGACGCTCGTGTGCAGGTGTGGGCCATGCAGCTCTTGCGCATCTGGGGCATAGACCTAGAGGTTCGCGGTCAGCCCGTTGTTTCCGGTCCTGCGCTCTTGGTTAGCAATCACATCTCTTGGCTTGATATTTTGGTCATCCATGCCACACGGCACTGCCGTTTTGTGTCGAAATCGGAGTTGCGCGACTGGCCTGTGTTGGGCACCTTGGCCACTGGCGGCGGTACTTTGTACATTCAACGCGCGCAACGCAAAGATGCGATGCGCATGGTCAAAGACATGGCGCAGTCATTGCGCAATGGTGACGTGTTGGGCGTGTTTCCAGAGGGCACCACGGGCGATGGCATTGGCATGCTGCCTTTCCATGCCAACCTCATTCAGTCGGCCATTGAAGCCGATTCACCCATTCAGCCTATGGCTTTGCAATTTGTAGATTCTGCCTCGGGTCAGATCAGCATGGCTGCGCGCTACATTGACGATGACACCTTGTTGGCGTCTGTGTGGTCAACGCTCAATGCCCAAGGTTTGAAGGCAGTTGTCAACTTTGGTGAATTGCAGACGGCCCTAGATCGCGACCGCAGAGCATGGGCGCAAGACCTACATCAAGAGGTTTTCTCACTCAAAAATAAGTGCATGGATGCATGATTTTGAGCTTCCGTCTAATATGACGGCGGAGGCAAATACCATGATTTCAAAAAATAGACGTCAATTACTTTTGGCCACGGCTGCATCGACTTTGGCACCTTGGACCCATGCGCAGAGCGTTTATCCCAACAAAACCATTCGCTATGTGGTGCCCGTAGCCGCTGGCGGTGGCGCCGACATGATTGGTCGCGCCACCTGCGAGCGTTTGACCAAGGTCTTGGGGCAAAGCATCATCATCGAAAACGTTTCTGGCGGCGGCGGCGCCATTGCGTGCCAAAACGTGGCCAAGAGCACTCCCGACGGCTACACATTGCTGCAGGCCTATGTGGCCACACATGGCACCTCGCCTGCAACGCGAAAATTAAACTACGACGCCCTCAAAGATTTCACCCCCATTGGCATGATTGGCACGGCACCCAATGTGCTGTGCGTCAACCCTGGCGTGCCCGCCAACGATGTCAAATCTTTTGTGGAATACGTTCGCAAACAACCTGGCAAAATTGCCTATGGATCCGCGGGTGCTGGCTCCCTGACGCACTTGGTGGGCGAGCTGTTCAAGCAGCAGACAGGCTTGTTCATGATTCACATTCCCTACAGGGGAGTGGCGCCTGCCAACGTCGATTTAATTTCGGGTCAAACGCAGGCTTTGTTTCCCAGTTTGGCTGGTGCGTTGCCTCACATCCGAAGCGGCAGAATGCGCCCCTTGGCTGTGACTGGCCCCAAGCGGCATGAGTTGCTCAAAGATGTTCCCACCTTCGAAGAGCTGGGCTACAAGGGCTTTGACGGGCAGCAGTGGTACGGCATTGTGGGCCCAGCGGGCATGCCGCAAGCCGTGGTCAAAACGCTGAGTGATGCGCTGGCCCAAGTTTTGGCGCAACAAGACTTTAAAGACAAGCTCTCGTCTGAAGCCGTTGCATTGATGCCATTGTCGCCAGAAGCATTTTCAGCTTACATGAAGACCGACATTGAGCGTTGGACCAAGTTGGCGCGCGATAGAAAAATTGAATTAGACAGCTGAAAGTTGAAGCCAGATGTCTAGACTCGACCCATTGCCCCCCGAAACCATGGCGACACCTTTAGAAGCGGTGCCCAATGACATTGCAGTGAAAACTGCGGGGCAAAGAGTTTGGCGAGCTGGCAAGCATCAGAGATAGTTGCTTGATTGGTGCCTCCGACAGGAATCGAACCTGTATCTAGCGCTTAGGAG
>JACCDY010061416.1_pt1 | contig 78896 bp, 77 predicted proteins | sample 7446391 | NCBI WGS metagenome assembly JACCDY01 (sample SAMN15323451, study PRJNA562643) | freshwater metagenome | isolation source: river surface water | place: USA:Blue River Watershed | collected 2017-08-18
TCATTGGGAACCTTAGGTTCCCAATTTTTAACAAATTTATATAAAAGAGGAGGGTCAATCTCTCACCAGAGGTGAGTAGATTGATCGCGGTAGACGTCATTGGGAACCTTAGGTTCCCAATTTTTAACAAATTTATATAAAAGAGGAGGGTCAATCTCTCACCAGAGGTGAGTAGATTGATCGCGGTAGACGTCATTGGGAACCTTAGGTTCCTAATTTTTAACAAATTATTTATTTTTAAAAAATATAAAAAAATGATATATAAAACCTTTATTTAATATAAAGGGAATTTCATAAGAAAGCGTAGGTTTCTTATAAATGTCACATTTTACATTTGATTTTGAAAAAATGTATAATTCACCATTTGTTTGTAAAATAATGGGATTTATTATACTTAAAAATTTTGGTGAAGGTCTTTATAAAGGTATTAAAAATTTTAAATCATCAAACAGACCAGTAACTCAACTTTTTGACAATATTGTTTCATATACAGCATATGGATTTTTTGAATCATTCTTTTGGCCAATTACATTTCCACTTATGATTACTTATCAACTTGATAATTTTGCAAATTATGTAATGGGGAAACCTATTCATAATGATTAAATATTATTATATTCATCTATACATTTATTACAATTACAAAAAAAATTGTATTGATAATATAAATGGCTTCGCCTTTCTAATAAAGTATAATTATTTGGATTATTTATATAACTAATTGTTAATTCTTCATTTTGTAAAATTTTTCGGTTTGAAATAAATTGAATTTCATTTTTGGTTAAATCAAAAATGAAATAAATATTTGGTATACAAGAATGATTAAAAAATCGACTTTCAAACAAAATACAAGTATTATTTTTATTACCATTTATTGAAAAAGCATTACAAATATATTTTTTTATTAAATCACCTTTATAAGGCATAAATGTTAAAAATAATTCTTGTTCTTTTTTATTTAATTTATCTATAAAATCATTATTATTTATAATTTCATTATAATTTATTTTAATTTTTTCAGTAAATATAATTGTATTTTTGTCAATATCTTTTTTTGCGAAATAACCATAACCAACATTTTCATTTATTTTATTTTTTTTTATTAAATTATTTTTTTTATAAAAATTATAAAAAATATCCATTTTTATATAATATTATATAAAATATTCTTTATAATAACTATTTTTGTTTTAACTTTATAAAATAATTATTTTTTATATATAATATTATATATAAAAAATTTATATGTAAAAAATGCCTATTCAATTTGTATCTTTAAATGAAGAATTTATTACAAAAATAAAAAAGTATGAATTTGAAGCTTATTTATCTAAAATAGAAGATTATATTCCAGATCCAAATAAACGTACTTACTATGTATCACCTGCGAATTCACTTTGTTTTATGGACGGTGGTATTGATTTATCTTTAAGTCGTATTGTATTTCCAAATATTGAAAAAAATGTACGAAATATTGTTCAAAAAATGAATATTACAACTAAATTAGGTCGTCCTTATTTACCTATTGGTTCTTCACTTATTATTGATTATGATAACTATCGTTCACTTATTGTATCACCAACAATGTTATTACCTCAAGATGTTTCAAAAACGCAAAATGCGTATTATACAACCATTGCTATATTATATAATATATTAGTAAATAGAAAAGAAGATTTACATCATGTAAATATTGTATTTACTTCGCTTTGTTGTGGATATGGAAAAATGAGTGTAGATGAATCTATTGCTCAAATTTTAGATGGAATACGTGATTATCAAAAATATAATCCAGTTATCATAAATAATAATATTATATTATGTGAACCTAATTTACAAGAACAACCAAAATATTATCAAAATAGTGAATGGTTTGATATTGATGTAAAAGATATTGTTAAAATATAAATATTTTATAAAAATAAAAAAAAAATGATTTATTTATTTCATATAAAAGAAAGTTTATTTTTATATGAAAAAACAGTAGTTTCTTATAAAATGGAAAATATTTTTAAATTTGATTATGGATGTCGTGATATGTATTTTGGATCAAATAGTTATGCTCGATCTCTTTTCTGTGATAATGATGATAGAGAAATTGGTAAAATTTATCTAAAATGTACATATCAAATAAAGTTTGATTTACATGATGGTTATTGTTCTGACCATGACCCAGATTATGATGATAATAGTGATGATGATAATGATTATAAAACAAAATACAAAAGAAAATATCAAAAAGAGAAAATAAAAACAGTTATGTTTTACTTTTCTATTCCAGAAAAATTAATGAAAGAAAATAATATTGATGGTTCATACTTTGATGATGATTGGAATCTCCTTCGAAATGATGATACAGAAGAATTCTTTATTACATGGAAATGTAATTCTGTTTGTTATGACGAATTTGGAACAACTGGTTCTGAATATTGTAAATATAAAGATGATTACATCCCTATATCAATTGAATGTGTAACAATTACTTAATAAATTTCCATAAAATTTCATTTTTAATCTTTTAACAAAATTATTTCTCTTCATCATTATCACTACTATTTTCTTCTAAATTTATAAATTCTTTCATTGTTGTTCCCAATATATAAAAATCGTCTTTTTTATAAATAATTTGGTCAACATCGTGTTCATCTAATAACTCTTTTATTTCGATATATTTTCGTGTAATATTTTTAATATAATCTTTATGCTTTTTAATTTTAGCAATGAATTCACTTTCATTGGAACAAATGAGTAATCGCACATCATCTGTTGGATGTAATTGTGCTTCTTTTCGCATTTTTTGAAAAGTAGTTGCTATATTTTTCATTTCATATAGTTCTTCTAACAATTCATTACTTTGAGTATATATTTTAAGAATATAATCCGCTTTATTAATCACAACATATTCAGCACTTTTTTCAACTTCTTCTTTTCGAATAACATTCACAAAATCATTTATTATAAAATCTTCTTCTCCACATACATAATGCATAATATCTTTTTCATAAAGTAATTTTAACTCTTCTTGACTCATATGCTCCATAAACTTTTTAAAATCATTCAGTTTATTTTTAAAAGTGGTTCCACATTTTTTAAAATCCAATTTATATTCATACATATATTTCTTTTCTTCTATTTTATCATTATATTCGAATTCTAATTCCATAATATTACACTCATTTTCTATAATAGAACCTTCTGTATCTTTATTAAAATAATTAAAAATATATTGTACATTTGAAGATTGAACATTTACAAATTGAATCACTACTTTGCTTAATGGGCGTTTTGATGGGATTTTTTCATTAATTCGAACATTTCTAATTTCTTCAATAACTTCTTTAATTACTTCAATAATTTTAACATTTTTATTATCTTCTTCATTTAAAATAAATGGTTTTACATCTTTAAATTTATCTAAATGAATAGAATCATATGGTAAACCTCGATATACTGTTATAACATTTACTTTTTGTCGTATATCCTCATCAAATAAAATCATATTTTGAGCTTCTGCAAAAAATGGAAGTATAGGTGCTAATACTAAAAGTACACGTTTCAATACATTGTATAAAGTATAAAGTCCGTGTACTTGATCAATAGTACCTGCTTTTCCTTTCATATCATTTCGATTTAATTTAATATATACATTATTTAAATCATTTACATAATTTTGTACAAGTAATCCAATTTTATCTAATGTATATTTTTGATAACATTCTTTTAATTCATTTACAAATACATTTGTTTTAAATTGAATCCAACTATTTAATTCTTTATTTTCACTATTTTTTTTATTTTTATACTTTTCATGTTCTAAAATACGTGTTTTGTACACATCTTCAAAATCTATTTGCTCACCAAAGAGTCGATAATATTCTACAAAGAAATTGACTGAATTTAATAATGGAATTAATACATTTTGCAATACTCCTTTTACACCATCTTCCATAAATCGTAATGGTTCACCTGCTACCGCTACCGATGTTAGTAAATAAAAACGTAGTGCATCACTTCCATATTTATTTACCACTGTCATTGGGTCAGGATAGTTTTTAAGTCGTTTACTCATTTTCTTTCCATCTGATGCCAATACTAAACCATTCACAATCACACTTTCATATGGACTTTTATCTTCTAATGCTGTTCCTAATACGAGAAGTGTATAAAACCATCCTCTTGTTTGGTCTAATCCTTCAGCAATAAATTGTGCTGGATAACCTGTTGTTGGTGAAGCATAAGGAACTGAACCTGATTCAAACCAACAATCAAAAATTTCAGAAATTCTTTTAAACTTCTTTTCTTTTACTTCAATAACAATATTATCAATTGCATCCCGATGTAAATCAGTTATATTTAATCCAGATAACTCTTCTAAATGCTCCTTACTAGAAATAACAATTAAATCTCCATCTTCAGATTTCCAAATAGGAAGTGGTGTTCCCCAATAACGATTACGACTAATACACCAATCACGTGTTCCATTTAACCATTGAGCAAATCGACCAGCTCCTACATAATCAGGATACCAATAAATTGTTTTATTTAACTCTTTCATACGCTCTTTAATGGGTTCAACGTTTAAAAACCACGATTTTACAGCACGGTAAATAAGTGGTGTATCAGAACGCCAACAAAAAGGATATGAATGATTATATTGAAATTCTGTAAGTAGTAAATTGCGTTCTTTTAAATTTTTAATTACTTTTCCATTTAAATCTTTATAAAAAGTTCCTTTACTACATATATTATTATCAGTATCATCAAAACAATCATATTTTGTATAACCATTTTCATCTAAATGGTCATATAATATATTATCTTTACGAACAATTTCATTTTTAAGTACTACATTATAATCTTCTTCACCAAAAGTTGGAGCAATATGAACGAATCCTGTACCACTATCATTTGTAACAAATGAATCACCATATGTTTTATATAATTTATTGATATCTGGAAAATAATTATATATATCTTTATATAAAATTCCGGATTTATCAAACAATGGGTCATATTGAATTCCAATCAAATCTTTACCAGAAATGACTTCTAAAATAGTAATATGATCTTCTTTTATTTTTAACTTTTCACATAAAAATTGAATTCGGTCTTTTGCTATATAATATTCTTCATTATTATATTTAACTAATACATATGTAAAATTAGGATTTAAAGCAATTACATAATTTGCAAAAAGTGTCCAAGGTGTTGTTGTCCATACTAAAATATAACGATTATCTTTATAACGGTCTTCTTTATTAAATACTCTGAATTTCACAATAATTGTTCTATCAATTACATCTTGATAATTCGATGATGCTTCAAAGTTTGAAAGCGGTGTTGTACAAGCTAATGAATAAGGCATTACTTTTGTACCTTGATAAATAAGTCCGCGTTCATATAATTTCGCAAAAACGCTCCACGTTTTGCTCATAAATTCTACATCCGATGTTTTATAAGCATTGTCAAAATCAATCCATCGTCCAAGACGGTTCATAATCGCTTTCCATTCATCAGCACAACTCATCACAATTTCTTTACAAGCATTATTATAATTCGTTAAACCTAACTCTTCAATTTGTTGTTTTGTTTTGATACCCAACTTTTTTTCAATCTCATATTCAATAGGAAGACCGTGTTGATCCCAACCAGCAATACGTTGAACATATTTTCCATTCATAGTGGCATAACGACAAATAGTATCTTTAATAAAACCTGCTAGTATATGACCATAATGTGGAAGACCAGTAGCAAAAGGAGGTCCATCATAAAATGTAAAAGGTTCATTTTCTTTAGATTCTTCTAAAGAGCGTTCAAAAACTTTAGATTCATTCCAAAATTTTTGAATATCTTCCTCCGATTTTACAAAATTATTTTTTTCATTCATTTTTATAAATATAATATGTTTATATTTATAAAATTTCTTTTATATTCTTTTTTTATATATTTTTTATTCTATTTTTTTACTATTTTTTAATTCTTCCATTTTTTTACAATTTTCAATTTCTTTACTTAATTTATAAATAAAAGGGATTTCATACTCATTTACAAATAGTTTTGAATATAAAAAGTCTTTCGATTCATCTTTTCTAAATGTTACTTTTAATTGTTCATTACTTATAATTTCGGTAGTTAATGAATCTTTATTTAATAAATAATTACATAATAATTCGTTATATATTTTACTTTTCATTTTTATATAATTATAATAAATATAATAAATATAATAAATATTTTTTACAAAAAAATAAACGATTCTTATTCATTTTTATTTTTTAATTCTTCATTTGTTTGAATAATGCCCATTTCAACATCAGCAATAGCATTTTCTCCAGAAGAGACCGCATTATTTACAATTTTTGTTGTTATATTTTTTAATTGCTCTTTTGAAACAGCTTTTTTCATTAAACCTTGAAATTTAGCCTTTGCGTTGGATACAACATTACTATTTACAATATTATTTAATTCTTCATGAATACGCTCTTTTTGTTCATTTGCTATTTTTGAAGCATTTTCTTCACTAATACTATCTTTATTATTTGAAATATTATTCATAACATTCGTTACAGTATCCGCAAATTTTGTACTTTTGGTGATTTCTAATGCTTGTGATACAGATGGTTGATTCATTCGGTGTTGAACAGGATTATTAGCAAAGGGATTCAGTGTCGATGATGTACAATGTTTTTCAGCCATTTGTTGAACAAGTGTTCTTTCAGGTTTATTTTGTCGCAATCTTTCAACAACAGATGTTACAATATGTGCTACCTTTTCTTCTTTACTTACTTTATATTCTTGAATTGGTTTAATATCTAATACTTCTGGTTTTTCTATATTTTGGAATTCTATGTTATTTTTAAATTCTAATAATATATGCATCGGAATTTCCGGAGATTGTTCTATTAATCTATCTAATTCACCTCGACACATTTCAACTAAATCAGCACCATTATATTTACGATTTTGTGGTGGTAATGATAACTCAGTAGCAACATTACGTGCAAATTTACCATATGATACTGAAGCAACACGATGTGATTCAGTTAATTCATCAACACGGAAAAAACGTGCTAAAGTTCCTAATATACCAATAAAAATATTTACACCACCAATAACCATTGGAACATATGGTTGGTATGCTGGTGGGAAAAGTGTTTGACTAAAACTTGCTGTACCAGTCATTGTACTAAAAACAATAACGGGAACAGCAAACCAATAAGAAGACCCATTATAATAACGGAAAGCGCGATTGTGAAGAAGACGATATGAAGCGGCGGTTTCTCCCCATTTTTTTAGTAATTGAACTTCAGAATCATTCCAAATTTTTATAGATGGTTCTTCTTTTTTTTCTTCTTTTTTTTCTTTTTCATTGGTTGGTGGAATTATGGATGGCATTTTTTATTTATAATATTTACTATTTTTACATTTTATTTTATTTTATTTTTCGCGGTTTTTATTTTTTTTAATTAAAATAATCGTAATCGTTTTTACTAATATTTATAGGTTTTGTACTATATTTTTTTTCATTATATGATAAAATTGTATAAAAACCATTATATATAAGTAAATATGTATAATATTTTGGATTTTTTGTATAAATATCTTTTTTTAATTTTTCATCATAATAACATTCAAACGTAGTGCTTATATTTATTATTTTTAAATCTTTAAATTGAACAATATTTTCATTATCTACAAAATTACTATACTTTAAAGCAATGAATAATTTTTTTAAATCAGGAGTTCTATATGAACTTTCACATTTTAATTGATATATTAAATCATTATTTTCATTTCGAATGATTTTAAAATATTTTTCATTTTCATCAAATGCTAATTCAAATACTTCATCATTTACACCGCGAAATAAGTAATTTTTTATACTATTGTTTTCATAATTTTCACCTTTATTTACTGAATCACCGGATATATCTTTTAAATATATATATTCATTATTGATTAAATTCATTTTTATATATTTTATTTTTTATATGATTTATTTTTATTTATTTTTATAATAAATAAAAATAAATTTTTATACAATATTATAACGTAAACAATATATCATCTAAAAATGATTTTTTTTTTATAAATTATTATTTATTTTTTTGTAAAATAAATAAAAAAATATATGATTTTATTAAAGAAATAACGAAATGAATATTACGAAATCTTCATTTCATTGTACTTTTGATATACTACTACCAAATGATATTTTCATTAAAAAATCTGATTTATTATTAGTATTATTATATAATAATCAATATTTAGAAAATTGTACAAATAATTCTATTTACGGTACATTAAAAAAAAGTATTTTTAATATTCCTATTGGAACACCCATTAAAATAATTGCAATCAATGAAAATATAATTCACTTATATTTTATATATAATTTTAGATTCTATTCTATACCCATTGAACTTATTGATGAAATGATTGAATAATGCGTATTATATAATAACGTAAATAAACTTATATAAAAAATGATTTATTTTTATATAAATAAACATATATTATAAATAAAATATATAAAAATACGTATATAAATAATAATTTAAAATGCGTATTCTTGAAGATTTTGATAAATATCATCCAATTCCTCGTGAATTAGGAAAATATAATTATATTTATGCTTCTGGAAGTTCGAAAAATGAAGTGCGTAGACATTTTATAGTACCTACTGAACTTTATCAAACCTATAAAGAAAAAGCAATTATTATTAACACATTCAATTCTAATGGAAGATTTCCATTTTATTTTCGAAAGAAAGATCGTGTAAATATGATTGCTCCACCTGAGCATAGTTATGGATATAAATTACTATTACTTACTGCATGCACATCATCAAATTCTGATAATCGTAATTGTGAACTTCGTAATAAACGAAAGATTCTAAAACAATTCAGTACATATGAACTTGATATTGTCGAAAAAGAACTAAATGAAATGGATGATGAAACTGATTCTAAACCACAAAGTGTGGAGGAAGAAGCAGAATGCAAAGATGGTAACGATTCTGACTCACAAAGTGGAGAGGACGATGCTGATGATACTCCTCATAGTTAAATAAAAAGATTTATTTTTAATTCAATCAAATTAAAAATATTACTAGAAAATAGTGTTAAATAAATTATTATAAATGAAAAATTATTATATAAGAGAAAAAAAAGGTTCTAATTTTGTATATACAAATGCTAACAGAAAACCCATTAAAGATAAAAAAATATTAGACCAAATTAAACATATTTATATTGCTCCTGCTTATCGTGATGTTAAAATTTATTTAAAAAGCGATTTATTAGCTACTGGTGTTGATGAAGCTGGTCGTACTCAATATATTTATTCTTCTAAATTTAAAATGAAACGCGAAGAAAAAAAATATTGTCAATTAATGAAAATTAGTAGTAAAATCCAAGAATTAAATAATCATATTGAATGCGATTTAGATTCACGTAAATATACCAAAGAAAAATTATGTGCATTAGTTGTACGAATTATGAATGTTTGTAATTTCCGTGGTGGAAATAAATCAAACGAAAAATTATATAAACATCACGGTATTACCACTCTTCATAAAAAACATATTGAATTTAGTTCAGGTAGTGCTATTATTGATTTTATAGGGAAAAAAGGTGTTCAAAATGTATGTGAAATAAAAAATCCTGAAATGATTCGTTTATTAAAAGATTTATATAAACGTTCCACGAAAAGTGACCCTTATTTATTTCATATTAAAAATGAAGATGGAGAAGAATTATCTGTAAATTTAAGTGATGTGAATGAATATTTAGCTCCATATGATATTACATCCAAAGATTTAAGAACTTGGAATGCGAATATTATATTTTTAAAGAATTTATATAAAGTTGTAAATTTATATCCAATTATGGTGAAGAAATTAAAAGAAAGTAATCGTAGCAGTGAAAAGAAATTATTAACCATACGAAAAAAAATCGTAAGAAGCGCTATTGAAAAAACGGCACATGCTCTTCATAATACACCATCCATTTGTAAATCAAGTTATTTACTTAAATCGATGATATCCAATTTTGAAACATATGGTCATCATTTAACGAATTTAGAAAAAGAAAAATTTAGTGAAAAGAATGTAAATTATGGTTATGAAAAGTACTTTACGTCTATCTTAAAAGACCACGGCAATTACCAAAAGATTAAATGTAGCAAATGTGCTAAATCATAATTTTTTATAATATATTTTTAATAAAAATTAAATATTTTCACTATTTTTAAGAGTAAGTAACAAATGAATGATTTCATCTGTTTCTTGATTATGTAATTCTTTTATCTCTTTGATAAAAGTATCATTATTTAGATGAACAAAATTACACTTTATAGTACATAATTTTTCAAGAGCACTTTTATCATCTAAAAAATAAGGATTTGCATAAATAATTTCATTTACATTATATTGATTAAGATTTGTAAAAAAACGTTTATCATATTTATGTCTTGGAGTTATATTTACAAAACCATAATTATTTAAATTTCGCACAAATGAAGCATAATCATTTAATTTATATTTAGTTTGAACAATTTTTGTAAATAATTCAAAATTTTTAATAATAAAACCACCTTTTTCATAAAAAGTTACAATATCACGATTTTCTACATCATTACAAATAAAATATAAGGTTGATATATAATTATTGATATTTGAGCTAATTTTTTCTTTGCCATATCCATTATCTACATCTATATCAATATATAATTCATCTATTTTACGTTTTTTATTTTCAAAAATTCGTTTTGAATATCGCTTTTCCATTTTTGTGAATAATAATTATTATTTATATAAATATTATTTCTTTATATACTTTATAAAAAATCATTTTTTTATATAAAAAATGAACGTAAATAAAATTATAAAAAAATGATTTTTATAATTAGAAGAAGTATTTAGTATGAAAAGTGAATATATAAATATTATTTTTATCATGGAAAATCAAGAACCAATTTCAATCAAAGTAAATAACCAAATGAAAGCACAAGCTTTACTTTCAATGTTAAAGAAAAATTGTGTTCAAAAAGAAAATATACATTCTTTTCAAACAAAAGAAATTGTTATTATGATACCTTCATATAAAGAAATTGAAGATAAAAAAGAACCTTACGCAGCATCCGCTTTTCAATGTGCTCCTGAAGCTCATATGCTTCCAATGCCTGATTTTGATTAAAAAATTAAAACATTTTATTATAATTTATGATTTATGATTTATATTTAATATTTTTTTAACTAATCGATTTTACTTTTGTTTACGTTTTTTTTTAGGATTACTTTGTATAATATTTTTAATATCATCATTCATATCATTATTCATATATAATGAAATAAGTTGATTACATTGTAAATCTAATACATCATTATTCATTACATCATAAAAATAAATAGTACCATTATTTTGAATTCTATGTACAGAATCGTATAATTTACTTTCTTCTTCAGTTAAATCATATGATTTAACTTCTTGATTATTCATAAATTCATCAATATGTTTAATAATATTATTTTCATACATTAAATGAATAGAACAACAACCATTTACACACCAACGTTTAGATAACCCATTTAATTTTAGATCTTTAAACTGCTCATAAATGATTAAATTCCCCGTAATTGAATATCCATAATAATCACCATTAATTTTGCCATCTTTATAGTAAGATACTGATTTTATATTTCCATTTTGAAAATATGTTGTACATTTACCTTCAAGTTTATTATTTAAATAAGTTGCACTCATAAATAAAGGGCCATTTGCATAATATACTAAAAATTCACATTGTCTTTGGTTCTTTTTATCTAAATAATAATATAAAAGAGTTCCATATTTTAACTTTTTTCTTTGATATCGAACTTCTTCTAATTGAAACTCTGAGTTAAAAAAATAAATGGGTTCTGTTTGAATCGCATTTTCAACTTCATTATATTTAAGTTCAAATATATTTTTTTTAAAATACATCTTTCGTTCACTTATTCCGTGTAATAATGAAGAAAATGAAATATCTAAATGAGTCATGTAAATATTTATATATTTTTATGTATTTATTTTTATATTTATTTTACAATGAAAATCATTTTTTATATATTTTTAAAAAAATCATTTTTTATAAAAAAATATAAAAAATGATTTTTTATTTACATTACTATTCATACAGTAAAAATAAGTTAAAAATGAATCATTCAACTTTCTTGATGGAGAAGAAAGTAGCAACGACTCCAAAGGAGGAGCCGTCACCATTTATTTATAATGGAATCTTAAATATTCAAAGTATCAATGAAAAATATAAAAATATTGAATCATTATTAGCATCATATTTTGAAAAAAATAATATTGAATTATGTAAACATCCGTATGTTCGACCATATTATAATGGAAATATAGAAGAAAAAAATAAGCTATTTTTTTCAATACCATTTGATAATTATTGTTCAATTGAATTATTTGAAAAAGAGTGTATTAAATTATTACATTTAATTGAACATTTAGGAGAATTAAAAATTAAAAATGGATATATAAATGCTATTCAAATATTTAGAATTGAAGACCCAATTCAATATAAGTATATTATAAAAATAAAAGAAAATGAAAAATTGGCTTTAAGTAAGGTTATATATGATAGAAATATTTATAATAAAATGAAGAATTTTTTAAAAAATTCAACTGTTGAAAATTTAGATTTTTTGAATTCATTGAAATAATATTATTCAATCCATTTTTTAATCATGATTCCGTTTTCATCATATTTATACGATATATAAGTACTATCTTTTTTAGTACGAATAAATGATAATTTACCATTTTCATAAAAACATTCAATATTACTTTCTTCTCCTTTTCCATTATATACAGTTGAAATACGTTTTATTCTATTTACATAAACATTTCGTACTTTATCTTTACTTTTTTTTACACGCGGAATTACTAATTCCTCATTTCCATTATATATTTCAAATACAATTTCATCGTCCATCATATACTTTTCATATAATATTGTATTTGAAGGCATATATTGAATAAAATGTTTACAATGTACATTTACATACTTTGTAATTCGTGGATTATTATTATTTTCATTTACGTTACGAATAATAGGTAATCTTCTACTATTTTCAAAAAAAGGTTTCATATTTTCTATTTGAAAAACATTTTTAAATGAATGAAATTTAGATTTCACTCCAATAATCCGATTTTTTTGAATCATATTTATTGTATTTTCAATATAATCATTATTATGTTTACGTTTATTTGGAAATTCCATTTTTTTTATAAAAAAGAATATATTTTTATGATTTTATATTCTTAAATAAATCAATTTTTATAAAAAAAATTGATTTATTATTTTTCATAAATTATATTCTATCACAGATAAAAACATATTATTCTACTCTAAGATTATATTTTAAAGATGTCATTTAGTTGTCAACCTACTGATTTACGTACTCTTTTTAGTTCTGGTGCTACACCTGTAGCAGCATCTTCTACTGTACCTGTATTTGGTTTTACTGCTACGCCTGTAGCAGCATCTACTAATCTACCGATCTTTAGTTTTGGTAGTATTCCTGCATTTGGTGCTACACCTGTAGCAACAGCATCGAGTGGAGCTTCTCCATTTGGTATGACATCCAGTACTACTCCTGCGTTTAGTTTTAGTACTAAAACGAATAACAAGAGTCCATTTTCAGGTACTTTTGGTTCTAAAAGTTCGGATATTATGATGTTACAACTAGAAAACAAACATATGCGTTCGGAAATTAGTGTTCTGAAACTTAGACTTTCAAATATTGAAAAGAGTCAGCAACAAATGATGATTACTCAGAAAAATGATCGTAAAAAGAGAAGAACCGAGTAAAAATAAAAAATAAATATTATTAAAAAAAAATAAATATTATTAAAAAATTAAATATTATTAAAAAAAATAAATATTATTAAAAAATTAAATATTATTAAAAAAAATAAATATTATTAAAAAATTATAAAAAATGATTTAAATATAAGAAGAAAAATATATTAAAAGTATATGAAATATGAGTGAAATTCAACCACGCAAAAAAGTTAAAAAAATGGATTCTAATTCAACTTTTGTGTCACCAAAAAAGGAGACATCTTCAGAATTTAATCCAAAAAATCTTATATTTTTTGATTTAGAAACGAATGGTACTCGTCCATTTTATAAATCAGCAATTATGCAAATTTCATTTAAATCTTTAGATGAATCTATAAATGAAAATATTTTTGTATTTCCATATGACAATGTTATTGGAGCAACAGAAATTCACGGTATTGATGAAGAGGTATTAAGTAAAAAGAACGCAATTCATTCAGAATTAATGCTTAAAAATTTAATTTCTCAATTTTCAGATATATCACAAACATATTATTTTGTAGCATATAATAATTTTGGATTTGACCAAAATGTATTAGAAATTCATTTTAAATATCATAATTTAGTTGTTCCAAATAATTGGATATTTATGGATATATTACCATATTTACAAGAACATTATCAAGCAATTCGAAAAAATGGTGGATATAAATTAAGTAATGTATATGATATTATGTGTAAAAAAGAGGGTGAATTAATCAATTTTCATAGAGCAGATAGTGATGTATATTGTTTATGTGAAATTTATAAAAAACTCAATTTAAATAAAAATAAAATGAGTCCATATATGAGGGGAGGATATACAAATAATGAAATTAAAAAAGCTCCAATTAGTTCAATCATGGGGTATGCTCCATTTTTTGGATTTGAACGAAAAGGAATTCATACTATTCACGATTTAATAGAAGAATATAAAAAAATGGAATATAATAATGATTTATTTAAATTATATTTAAAACAAAAAATAGGCATTTATAGTGAAATGTATTTAAACAAAATTTCAGAACAAATGATTGTACTAAATGAACTTTGTAATATATAAATTTTATACTATATCGTAAATCAATTTTATTTATAATAAAAAAATGATTTTTTTATTATATTAGATTTATGAATAATAATTATAACATAAATCATATTTTATTTAAAAATGTTTTGGTATAATACTCTTTATTGTACTTATAGAAATAATAGTGATGAAGTTAAAAATAATGCTATTGCTTATGGTAATAGTTCTTATATACGAATCGATACTGAAAATTCCAATTACGTAAATAAATTTTATATAAATGGATATGATATTTATGGTGAAAAACATATTCAGCGTACTGAATATGCGTATGGTTTTAAAAATGAGGTTGATATGTATAAATATACAAATATACATAATATATCTTATATACCACGTATGATAAGCTATAGTGATTCAAAAGTAACTATTACACTTGAATACCTAAAAAATTATATTACAATTCGTAAATATTTTGAACTTCGAAAGAAGCTTTCTGAATGCTTATCAACATCTGATGATGGATTTAGTAGTAGAAATAATTATGACGCTTTTTTTAAAGCTCTTATGAAACTACTAAATTCTATGGAAAAAGATAAGTTTGTACACAATAATCTTACATTAGATAATATTATGATTCATCCTGAAAATATGGATTTAAAAGTAGTAAATCTTAAAGATTCATATATTTTTAATCCTCAACTTCACAAAGATCATACTATATTTAATTATGCTAAAAATGATTTACTTTATACTATCTATAAAGTAATTCATCCTCAAGAAAAAGATATTTTTATGAAGTATTTCAAATATAGAAATCCACATTATTATACAAATAATAATAGTAAAGTTGGCGATTTTTATCGTATTGGTATCTTACAACTTTTTGATGAACAATTTGAACAAATTATGCTTATTGAAGATGATGAAATTCAAATATTTCTAAAAAATATTGCATTTTATCATCTTTATGTAAAACTTGTTTCAAGAAATATTGATTAAATATTATTTATTATTTATTTATTATTTTTTATAGATAAAAAATAAAGATATTATAATTACATATAGTGAAAATATGACTTTTACAAATCCTGTTAAAAATACATTATTATAAATAAGATCATTTAATTCTTTTTTTGTAATTTCTAATTCTTTTTTATATGGATTTCCATATTTTTCGTTTTCAATTTCTTTTTTTAGATTTTTTATATCTTTTTCATAATCTTCCATTTCAATTATATTTTCTTCTAATGTTTCATTTAACTCGTCATTTACTTCATTCAATATTTTTATTTCTTTATCTTTGGTTTCTAACTCTTCTTTTAACATATATACAAAAAGTAACATTTTGTAAAAAGCTAACTTTTGTTCTTTACTTTTCATAATATGAATATGTTCATTTTCATTGATTGATTTTTCAATATATTTATCACTTAATAATACTGGAATTTTATATAATTCTTGTAAATCGCGACCATTTATTTCATAACTTTCATATAAATCATTTAATAAAAAATGTAAATTCTTTTTATTTTCTTCAATTTGTTCTTTTTGATTTAATAGTTTACCAAGTTCAACTAACGCATTTTGAGTTGCCATTTTACTTTCATATTCAACTTCATGAGCACTTTTGTAAGTAGTATATATTTTATTTTCATTATTATTTTCTTCATCAAGTGATTCAAATAATATTTTATTATTTTTTTCTTTTTCATCCATTTTAATATAAAAAATAAATATAAAGATAATTTATATAAAATATATAATAACTTCTTTATATCAAAAAAATATGAATAAATTAAAAAATTTTATATATTTATATATAAAATTTAAAAATAAAATATCAAAAGATACAAATAAATGTGTATTAAAAGATGAAAATAAATGTGTATCAAAAGATGAAAATAAATGTGTATCAAAAGATGAAAATAAATGTATATCAAAAGATACAAATAAATGTATATCAAAAGATACAAATAAATGTGTATCAAAAGATGAAAATAAAAACGGGATTATAAAATATTGTATACATGATGCTTATCAAAAAGTAATTAAATTACCTTTTTATAAAAATCCAATATTTGTATATTCAGATTTTCAAAATAGTAATATTCAAAAAATTAAAATTGAAATAAATAATTATAGATATTTTATATTAAATATAACTTACAAAAAAGATGCATATTTATATGATACTTCAAGTGAAGAAGATAGTGAAAGTGAAGAAAATATATATCATGTTAAAAGAATATTAGATATGAATGATGAAAAAATATTAAAAAAAAATATATTATCAGCGTATGAATTAAAAAAATATGAATATATGAAAAAGTCTCAAAAATATTTATATTATAGCATTCATATTGGATTTTATATACTTTATTTATATTATTTTATAAATATTATTTTAGGAATTAGTATTGATATTAAAAATATATGTATGATTCATTTTTTTCATTTATCTTCTGAAATATTGATATTACATTTATTATAAATATCAAAATGGAATCATACATATATAATATTAAAAATAATTATAATAAAAAATGATTTATTATAAAATAAATATTCAAAAAAAAAATGATCTATGTTTATACTTTAATCTTTTTAACTGTTGATTTTTTAACTTTGATTTTAATACCACCTTTTATCTCTTCTACTTCATTTTTTTTACTTTTTGTTTTACTTTCTTGAATTTCTTCTTCTTCTACATTACGTTCTTCAATAGCCATATTTTCTAACTCATTTTCTTCTTTTTCAACATTTTCAATATGAATATTTCCAAGATTAAGTTCACCTTCATTCATATTTCTTTCATTTACTTTACCATAATTATTATTTCCTTTATTATTGCTATTGTTAACAACCGTAACTTCAGATGATTTACTAATATTTACATTTAGTTTATGCTCTTTGTTCTTTTCAATACCAAAACCAAAATCGAAAGCTTGATCATCAATATCTTCAAACTTCTCATTTTCAACATATGTTGTATTGTAAGCATTATCAACATCTTCAACTGTTGTTTCACCGATATCCATATCCATCATAAGTGAATAATTGTTTTGTTCAATTTCAGCTAATTTATCTTCATCCATTAGTATATCAAAGCACGTTGTACCTGCTGAACAGAATTGTGCCATTGCAATATTTGCTGAAACACCCTTCATATTATCACGTTCCGCAAATAGACCTGCTTTAACGACTGTATTAAGCACTTCTTCGAAACAAGCTTTCGAAAATGGTGAAATATCATTGCTTCTATTTAAACCGTGTCTATCAATTTGCATAAGTTTACCACGATAAGTCATAATATCAACCATAATTTTAACGTGTCTTGGAACTGTTTTACCTTCATATACTTCCATAAACTCGTGATAAAGAAGTGAACGAGCAGCTTCAATACCAAAGATTTCATAGAATTCAACAATATCATTTGTTATAGTACGAGTAGCATCAACACCTTCTTGAGCTAATATATCAAGCATATTACTACCACCTGTTACAAGAATCCATTCTTTGGTATCTTTTACAGTACCATTATTTTCAATTTTAACAATATTTACTTCATCAGGGTCAACAGATTCAATATTTTTAATACCACGAAGTTTAAGGTCAACAAGTGATTTTTCAAAATCTTTCATGAGTTCGTAATATTCACTCTTTCCATCATTCTTAATACGAATTCTCATTACAACATCACTTGAATTATCATCACTAAAAATACATTCAATATCTTCATCATTATAACTACTTTCTTTAATAATCTCTTGTACTTCGTGTACACTAATCTTACGATTCATCATTGCTTCTTTGTCAAATACTAAACGAAGAGTCCAAGGAGAAAAACAATTTACATTCTTTTCTTCCATTCCAAAGATTGAAACAAAATCTTTGTAACTCTTCATAAATTCACGGTCTTCATCATCATCGTTTAATGTATTTTCTCCATTATAAATGATTTCAGTACGTGTTAATAAATCACGCAGTTTTGTATATGTAATTTTAGCAAGTGCTTTACGAGCATTTTCTTTTGAATTACTATATTCATTTGTTAAATATACGTGCATGGTTTGTTGTTTCAGTTTCTTTGTGATTTGAATAATTTCACGAAGACGAGGTAAACCACGAGTAATCGATGAACCTGATGCTGAACCAGCAGTGTGGAAAGCGTTCATTGTAAGTTGTGTTGAAGATTCACCAAGAGTTTGAGCAGCAATTACACCAACCATTTCACCCGGTTGTACAAATGAATCAATGATTTTATGACGCATTGTTTCAATTAAATAATCAAACATCAGTTTGTTCATACGATACTCCTTAATAATACGTTTAGAAGCCATAAATGATTTAAATAGTATTTGCTGTACAATAACACTATTTGCTTTTTCAGGCATATATTTAAGTACTGAATCCATCATTCCTTTGTATTTTTCAATTACATATAATGGCGAAATATCACTTAATTGATATGGTTGAATATTGAATTTTACCAAATTACTTTGAATCATACGATAAAGATTTACGGGTGTATAACAACTTGCATCACTAATCAGTTTCGCATTCTTAAAGAATACATTTCTCAGTAAATCACGATTATTCATCATATCCTTAAACTCTTTATTTAAGATCTCCATATATTGAGGATTGGACATCAGTTCATCAACAGCATCTTTCGTCATAAAAGTTTCCCAATAAGTACGTTCTTCCATCATATTTTGTTCAAATTCATATGTAGATTTCATCTTTTCATCATTATATTCAAACATCTTAATTGGCATATGCTCAATTTTTGTAGGGTCATAATTATCATCACCATATGAGAATTGAACAATGCTATTTGTAGCATTTCTTACAGTAAAGTCATAAGCAATCTTCAAATCTTCAGTTGCTTTAATATATTTACGAGATGTATAACCTGAATCAGCTGTAGTAATTGATTTCGAAATGTTTGAAAGACGACCCGACATTGCAGCAAAAAATACTTCGCCGGGACTTAAACCTTTACCAAAACTATTACGACAGAAACCACGTGAATCAGGTGAAATATCATAACGATGGAAATGAGGAAGTGTACGGTTTGTAAAACCATATGGAATACGTCCACCTTGGAAATCTTGTTGACCACAGCAACCAATAATTTGTTGGAAGTTTACATCTTTACCTTGCGCTCCTGAATATACTTCTTTGAAGAATGAGTTACCTTTAATCATATCACTCGCATTATCATAAATATGCTTCTTAATCTCTTCACCCGCTTTATTTACAATACGTACTACATCCATTTCAAGCTTTTGTGCTTTGTAAATATCATCTAAATCATTCATATATAAACCTTGTTGAGCTTTTTGAATAAGCTCGTGTGCTTCTTTAATATGTTTCTTAACAATATCTCGTACAATTTTATGGTCATCATTTGAAATTAAACAATCACGGAATGAAATTGAAAAACTGTGATTTGTAATCCAACGTGTTACAAGATTTTGTGAATCATTTAAGAAATCAGTTGTTTCATTTACACCAAATGAATTGTAAATTTGATGGACTAAACCACCAGAATTATCTCCTAAACTCTTCTTTTCTAAAATACCTTCCACAATTTCACCTCGCTTAATCTTTACTTTCTTTAAATCCATAATTGTTACATCTGGAATAATCATTGAAAATACTTGTTTACCCGTCCAATATGGTTCACCATCTTCTTCACCTGCCGGTGTAGGTAAATAACCATTATAATTATCTTTAAATGAAAGTAAATTATGAATATCATTCTTTTTCAGTTTAATATGGTCTTGTGTCATTAAATAACCACCTAATAGTGTATCTTGGACTAAATAAAGCACAGGTGAAGATTTACCGGGCGAAATCATTTGTGTTGGAACTAATGTTAATCTTCTTAACTCTTCAAGTGTTTGATACGACTGGGCGCAATGAACATTCATCTCCCTTATAAGAAACCGTAGGTTTCTTATGAACTTCCCTACATAAACAAAGGAGTTCATAAAATAAATTCTTATGATAAATCTCCATAAAAAGAAGGAAGTTCATAAGAAACCTTAGGTTTTTTATATACCTTTTGTTTCCAAAAGGAGTGGACTATATCTTGAGCCCTATCAAAAAATGATAGAACCAGTTGCCGTTTAGTCTCTGAACCTTCTCCATATACTTAAGTACTTAGGAGCTTGGCTGCGGATTGCCCATTTCAGAATAATTTTATTATTCTTCATTTAAACACATTTTTACTATACCCTCCGACTTTCGCCGGTGCCACTTATGTTTTTCAACAAAAGTTTAGTAGTGTTTAATTTTAGGGGTTTCCCGAACAATTTGACAACTTTGCCCAATGGGGAGACCATACGGTTTCCCCATAACCCCATCCCTTTAAAAGATGAGAATTATGAGAAAATCATATAATCAATACCATTGAACTAGACGGTTATATAAAAGCCAAATAACATTGCGTATTATTTAACTTTGTAGGAATTTACACTGTTTTCCTTAAATTCTATTTCCTACAAGAATTTAAGCAGCCGCCTGTTGGAGACAATTAGAATGTCTATCTCCATCAAAATCTGCGTTATAAGGATCGCAATCAGTAATATTTAATCTAAATGTATTTCCCGGAAGCACCTTAATCTTATGCCCCATCATACTCATTCTGTGAAGAGTAGGTTGACGATTGAATAAACAAATATCTCCATCAATAAGATGACGATTTACAATATCACCATATTCCAATTCATTAGCAACTTTTTGAACATCAACGTGTTTTAAGTTAAAGGTAATACCTGAAGATTGCTTAATCACTGATTTAGCACCGGGATATGTTTTGGTACCATTTTTTACAGCTTTGCGCAAATGTGTGATGTTATACGGAGTTACTATATCTGGAAATGTTAATACCATTGCAATCTTTTCAGCCATACCAAACTCATCAATATTAATATTTGGGTCGACCGAAATAACTGCACGTGCTGAATAATCAACACGTTTACCCATAATATTTCCTCTCATACGACCTTCCTTACCCTTAAGACGTTGAGCAATCGCTTTAAGAGGACGATAACTACTACGCTGGCGACTTCCCGGAACACCCGGAATTTCATTATTCATATAAGTTGCTACTTGATATTGTAAATAACCTTGATGTTGGTCAATATTCTTCTCTTTACCATTGTTTTCAATTGCTTGTTTTAATCCCTTATTTGCTTTAATAATCATTGATAAACTATATGATAAATCATCTTCTGAACGTTGATTATCTGATTGACGAATCGAAGGACGAACATTAGGAGGTGGTACCGGAAGATTCTTAATAATCATCCATTCAGGACGACTTTCTTTTGATGAAAATCCTAAAAAGTCAACATCTTCATCTTTAATATTTCGGAAAATATTATAACAATATTCAGGTGTAAAAATTTGTTCTTTTTGAATCTTTGAGTCCTTAAAAGCACTTTGATTAAATTCTGCTTTAATTTTTACAATATTATCTTTCTCTTTCATATTTGCCGTATTTAAACGAGTATATTTAGTAGGTTGTAATATCATACAACTACTATTATACAAACACTTTTTATTCTTATTTTTTAAACAAAGATCACAGATAGCAATAAAACGATTATAACCTTTTTTACCTTCTACTTCCCTTAAGACTGCTGGGTCATTCTTATCTACTAAAAGTGATGAACAACGGAAACATACACATTTAAGAAGTTTTTCAATATATGGTAAAAAATTATAGTTAAATACCGGAAGAGCCAAATCAATTTTACCAAAATAACCCGGACACAGTTCTGAACGTTTTTGGTCAACCGGACAAATAATTGAACGGTCAATTGTACCCATATTATGGTCAAATAGACCATTGTTTTTAGGAATATTTCCGTCATATGTATCAATACTACGTACATCACATACTGAACCTTTTATAATATCATTGTGAGAAAAAAGACCAAATTGAATACCTTTTACAAGTTCAACATCATTTCTATCAAGTAAATCTTTTTCACGAATAGACATTTTTGTAAAAAAAATGAACTCCTATATGATATTATAAGATATATATTCTTTATATTTACTTTATTTTTATATTTTTTTAATTCATTTTAATTTCATTTTTTTATATTTTTTAACAAATTATTATTTTTTTCTTATAAAATAGATATAAATCAATATATATTATTTAATAAATTTAAATATTTTTTAAAAAATATAAATAATTTATTATTTTATTATTTTATTATTTTATTATTTTATTATTTTATTATTTTATTATTGTAAAGATAATAAAAGAATCACTTATAAAAATATTATTGATATAATAAATGGAAAAAGAAGAAATTATTGAATTATTTCGTAAAGAAATTCAAAATAAAATTATAAATTTAGATAATTTTAATCAAAAACATTGTGGAAAAGAAGGTCATTTATTAGAAAAACTATTTAATATTACTCCTAATTCAGATTGCAAAGCTGATATAAATGGGTATGAATTAAAAAAATCATCAAATTCTAAAATTACATTAGGTGATTGGAGTGCAGATTATTATATTTATAAAGATGAAAAATACAATATATCTCGTGAATTATTTATAAAATATTTTGGTAAAAAAAATGAAAAAAAACATAATAGATATTCTTGGTCTGGATATGGAATTCCAACATATCTTGATCAAACTACAGATTTTGGACAAACATTATTATTTGATGAAGAAAAAAATTTAATTATAACATATGATTATAATTTAGACAAAAGAAATAATAAAGAAAACATTATACCCGAATTTCTAAAAAATAATAAAATTATTATTGTAAAATGGAATAATAATAATCTTGAAAAAAAATTAAAAGATAAATTTGGAAATAAAGGTTTTTTTATTTGTATTAAAAATAAAGAAACAAATTTATATGATAAAATTGCTTTTGGAAAACCATTTTCATATGATTTTTTTATAGAAAATATGAAAAATAAAAATATTTTTTTGATAGTGGAATGTATAATGGAAATTCAAGAAATTATAGCCAATTTCGAGGTAAGATATCTTTTTGGTATGAAAATGCTAATGAAATATATGAATAACTAATTATTGATTATCCAATTTATTTTGAATATAATATCCCAATTCTTTCGCAAAATCACACGCTACAGCATTACCAATTTGTATAATTTGATCTTTTTTACTTCCACACAATACATAATTATCAGGAAATGATTGAATTCGTTTTAATTCTAATATTGTTAATCTACGCACTTCATTTTCATCATATTTAACAAGTGCTTCATAACCATCTTTCCAATATCTACAACTTATTGTATATGATGGTTTATTAAAATCAAGCATTTGTGCACCAAATCCATAACCTTTTTCTTTCATTTTCTCTTTCTTAAGTTTAATTCCATCTAATGCTTTTTGACTTAAATATTGTTTTTTATCAATATTTTCTTTAGGTTCTAATATATTTTTAACAGCTGGTCTTTCATTTTCATTTTTTATTTTTGTAATTGGTTCTGTTGGAATAATATTTAAATCTTTTCTAAATCCAATAATAATTACACGACGTCTATTTTGAGGTACTCCAAAATCACTTGCATATAATTTATAATAAGCTACATTATAATTTTTAGACAATTCATTCATAATAACATCAATAGCTTTCTCATTATTTGATAATTTAGCTGATAACATACCAATAACATTTTCGATTAAAAACGATTTTGGTTTAAAATAATCTAAATATTTTACATATTCAATAAATAAAGAATTTCGTGGGTCGTTTTTATCTCGCTTACCAGCCATGCTGAACGCTTGGCAAGGAATTCCACCTACAATAATATCTATCGTAGTATCGACACCTATTTCATTATGAAATTCTTGTGGAGTATATTTTGTTAAATCTTTACACAATGCTTTATGATTTGGCATATTTATTTTATATGATTCAATAGCTTTATCCCAAATATCAATTGAACCAATAATATTTAATCCAGATTTTTCTAAACCATATGAAAATCCACCACATCCACAAAATAAATCAATTGTATTATATTTTTTTTTATTTATAATCGTATTCATTTTATATAACTTATAATTATATTATTTATAATATTTTTATATTCATTTTTTATATTCATTTTTTATTTTTTTTTAATAAATTATATATTCTTTTAAAAAATAATTTGAATAAGCAGGAGGTGCACAAGGAACCCCTTTGGTTCCTTGTAGATATAAAAGAGTTCCTATATATATAATTAAGGTTTCATACAGCAATTTTTCTAATATTAAAAATGCAGATATTATAAATAAATAAGTTTAACATTATTATCATATAAATAATATATTATAATATTGGTAATTTTATTTTTTTATAAATCGTTTTATTTATATTCATCTTTTATCCACTATATTGGATACTTGATAAAAATAAGTAAAACAAAGAGTTTATTATATAGCGCTATATAATAGTTATGGGTTACATGTCTCTTCAAAACTATGTACCTCGATCTTTCTTTCATACATATTTTTGCAAAAAAATATTTATAAAAGTAGTTTTATCTCGTTAAAAATAAAACAAAAAAGAGTTTTTTATTGGGTTATGTCTCTTCAAAACTATGTGCCTCGATGTTACTTTACGAATTATATTCGTAAAGTGGTTTTATCTCGTTAAAAATAAAACAAAATTTTATGAAACCTGTTCAAAAATGATTATAAAAATTATAATCATTTTTATCTAAAGATAAAATATATATTTTATGATAATGAATAATTTAATAAAAGAGATAAAGATAGCGGAAAAAAATACATATAGAAGTACGTATGATAAGTATTTGCCCAAATAATTTTTATTTCCTTTTATAAAAAATTTTTTAATTAAAAAATATATATTCAATTTGAATATAAAAGAATATAAAAGAATATAATATATTCAAAATGAAATATGTACAATTTACATAAAAAACCAATATTTCAAAATAATATTTTATATAAAATATATTTTTTTTATGATTTATTGAATAATATGAAACTTTATTCTTATGAAGAATTAAAAAAAGCAAATCTAAATATGAATCATATAAATACTTTAGAAGAATATATTCATCATTTTATAGATACTATAAAAGAATATATATTACGAAATTTTCAAAATATAAAAAAAATAAAAATAGAATTAGAATATTTTGATAAAAATAATATCATTCATTCTTTTATTCAAAATACGTATGATTTAATTCATAAAAATGGTGAGTCTAAAAATAATAGAAAATGTGATTATCATAAAAGTATATTTTTAACAATTTATGATGAAAATCATAAACCTTATTTTGTTGGAATTTTTGCATATGAAAATATAAGACAATGCGATATTGATTATTTGAAATATCTAAAAGAATTACGAAAAGCAAATTCTCTATGATAATCTTTCTAAACGGATTGTTTCAAGATTATTTTCAATATCTGCATCATATAGATCATCTAAATGATTATCTTCTAAAATAGAATTCTTTTTTTCTTCCTCTTCTTCATAAATTGTTAATTTCGCTAAATCATCACACGGTTCTTTTACATTTAAATGTAAATAATCATATTTTAATTTTTCTTTTACTTTATAAGCAACATAAGATAGTGAATCAGATATATTTGTAAAAAAGATTTTACTTTTTACATAAAACGTAATAAAGTACTCTTGTAATTTCATTTTTTTATAATATTTTTTTTATAATATTTTACTTTATATATAATTTCTTTATATCCCTTCTTTTTTACATAATATATTATCTTTATAATATATTATTCTTTTCATTTATATTATATAATTATTCTTTCTTTTTGCGTCCTCGTTTTGATTGAGGTTTTGCTGATTCTTCTTCTTCTACAAAAACTCCACGTTTACGTAACTCTTCTTCTCTTATTTTTTTAACATACTCTTCATACTCTTTTTGAACTTTCTCTTTCTCTTCTTGTTCCCTCATATATTCATAAATTTCTTCATCCGTAAATAATCCTTTTAATGAAATATTAATGGTTATTCTATTTGTAATATTGTTATGAATATTATTGTTTTGAATATTATGATATACTTGAACTACATTTGTTACCGTTTTACCATTTTTATCAGTAGTTACTGTGGTTGTTACATTTTTATTCTTATTATTGGGTACTAAAGCATTCATTGCATTCATTCCATTCATACCTAATTGTTGATTCATTGCGTTTGTGAAAAAATCATTGTTAAAAAAATCATTCTTAAAAAAATCAGCTGGGTTTTGACTACCATTTTTATCTGTTTTTGTGATTGTAAAACTTTGATTTTGATTCGAATTTGGAAAGTTCATATTTGGGAAATTCATCATATTTGGTGAATTCATCATATTGGGTGAATTAAATCCTTTCATTTTTATTTTTTTTAATTAAATATAAATATAACGTTTCTTTTATATTCACTATAATAATATATAGATTTTTTTTATATATATTTTTTTTTATTTATATTTTTTATTTTTTTACTATACATTGTTCATAAAAAATTTTAATTTTTATAAAAATAAATTATTTTTATAAAATTATTTTTTTAGAAAAATAAATTTGTTTTTTATTTTTATATAATTTATATAATTTATATAATCTTTGTTAACTTTTGTTAATCACGGTCTTTTAAGTCTCGATATCTCATTTTAATTGAACTAAAATCTTCGATATTTGGATTAATTGTTGGAATATTATTAACTTCGTCAAGTGAAATCATCATATTTTCACGAGCACTATCTTTATATTTGGATAATGTAGAACCAATTTTTGTTAAATATTTATCACGACTTCGGAATAAACGACTATTTGCGGTATACATAAATTGACGGTCATCTACATTATACTCTTTATAAATAGTATCATGTTTATAATGACCTTTAATCACATGATAATATTTCTGAATAAAAGCATAATAATTTTGCGTTTCTTTATCATTGTCATAAAATAATTGGTCAAAAGATTGGCTTAATTTATCAAGTACCATATAACCAGCTTTATCAGAACTCATTTTATTTAATTCATTATCTGTATAAATAATGGCTTCATTATTGGAAAAAAAGATATTTTGATTATTTTTATTTTCCATAATCATTTTTAATAAATTATGGTATAAAAAGAAATCTTTTTGTTCATAAAAATCATCTTTAATATGACTTAAATCATAACGGTCATGAACAAAATCTTTAATATCCACATTATAAGTACTATTATGAGTATTACTATTTTTATTATTATTATTTTGAATATTTTGAGTATTATTATTGTTTTGAATAAATGTATTTTGAATACTTTCTTTTATTTTTTGTTTTTCTTGATTTATTAGTATATTTTTTGCATTTTCAGCAATTGCTTGTTTTATTTTTTGATTTTTTTCACAACGTTTTTTATCTAAAAGATGACGTTCTAAACTTTGTTTATATTTAAATTTAAAATCACAAAATTTACAACAATATTTATCTTCATCTTCATTATAATAATTATTTAAATCAAATAATGATTTTTCTATTTCTGATTTATTATTTGTATCATTTATATTATTTGTTAATTGTAAATTATGAACATTTAAATTACTTAATTCTAATTTAATTTTATCTAAATTATCTATTTGTAAATAATTTAAATTACTTTCATTTTTAATATTTTCATTTAAATTACTTTCATTTTTAATTTCATTTAATTTTATTTGATTTAAATTTATTTCATGATTTTTATTATTTATTTTTTTATAATTTTTATTAATATAATTTATATCATTTCCATAATTATTTACTATAAATAAAAAATCTTCTTTTTGTAGCTTTGATATATTTACATTATTAAAAATAAATTTTTTATTAATTGATAAAATTATACTATTTTCATAACTATTTAACATATTATTACATTTACATTTATTTTTTCTTTCAAAATGTCTTTTAATATCACTTTTATAGGTTGTAGAATAATCACAACAATGATGACAAATATAATAAAAATTATTCATTTTAAATTTCTTTTTATTTATAATAATTAAAATATCTTTATATTAAAATAATAAAATTAATTATTTAAAAATACTAATTTATGTAAAAATAATTAATTTATTTAAAAATCCGTTACATTTTATTTAAATGCTCCGCAAAAAAATAAAATAGAATCATTTTATTTAAAATAAAAATACTTTATAATCATATAATGGTATATAAATATTTTAATAAATTCCAAAAAATATTTTAAAAATTCCGTTGTTAAGCATTCCTTTTTAATTAAAAAGTCGCAATAGCAAAAATAAGCAATTCTTGGAACACAGAATTTATATAGGCAAAAACATGGCCGTTTTTTTAAATTCTAAAAATCGGCTCTTAATCTTGAGTTTTTAAAATAAATAACCATAATTCGCTTTTTTCCCCTACTGATAATAAATTGTTAAAACGCAATGCTTAAATCCAATTTTTCAAATAAATAATATATAACTCATTTTTTATATTGATTATAGTAATAAATATATATTTATTGTTCTAATTGTATTAAAAATAAAAAGTACCAATTTTTTTTTTGCTTATTCAATTATTTATTTTTTAATTATTTTTTAATTATTTTTAAATTTAATTTAATTATTTTTTTAAATTTATTTAAAATTTTTAAATTTAATTTAATTATTTTTTTAAATTTATTTAAAATTTAATAATTTTTTTTAAATTTATTCAAAATTTAATAATTTATTTAGTTTTTGTTTTTTTTTACATATATTTGATTCTAAATGTCTTTCTAATCCTTGTCTCGTAATAAATTTAGATAAACAACGAATACATTCATATTTATCATTTACAAGAAAATTATCTAATATATGATTTTTATTTTTATTTATTTTATTTGTATTTTTTATTTCAATTTTATTTTTTATAACATTTTTATTTTTTTTGTAATCATTTTTAATATAATTTACTTTTTCATTATATTTAGTAACTATATATAATATATCATTTATATTTAATTGTTTATAATCAATATTAAAAATATATTTTTTTGATGTTGATAATATTTCGCATTCATTATATGTTTTTTTTAAATTATTTTGTTCACATCTTTTTTTCTTTTTATAATGTTTTACCATATCAGACTTATTTTTAGTTACATAATATAAACAATAATGACATATATATATTCCTTGAATATTTTGATTAGATACATATTCTATAACTTCATTTGATACAGCTTCATTCGATACAACTTCATTCGATACAACTTCATTCGATACAACTTCATTCAATACAACTTCATTTGATACAGCTTCATTTGATACAATTTCATTCGATATAATTTCATTATTTATTTTTGGAATATTATTTGAAAAATTAATAAAATCGATAGTATTTATTAAGTCTGTTGTATCTGGATATACATCTTTCGCATAAATATTATAAAAATATTTTAATCTATTTAAATAATTATTTTGATAATCTCCAACTTCTAATTTTACTTTATCATATATTTCACTATTCATTTCTTTATCGTAATAAACAAAAATTTTATTATGTTTATAATTTTGAATATCTTGATTTATATTCATTTCAAATATAATATCATTTTGAATTACATTTTTTATGATTTCTAACATATACTTATAATCCATTAAAAAATATTCATTCCCATACATTTTTTGAATATTTTTATTATTTTTTTTATTATTTGTTAATAATTTTATAATATCTTTTTCATTTTTTCTCACATTTTTGACATAAAAATAGGTATATAATTCTGAACCAAATCCATATTTATTTAATCTTAAATATATGTATTGTTGACTCATTCCTGCTTTATTTATATCGATATTTGATAAAGAAAATAATTGTGGTTTAATTAAATAAATATAACCACAATCTTCAATGTTATCACTCATTTTTTAAATAAATATACTATTTTATAACCAATATACGGCCTATTTTATATAATTTCATTTTTAAAAATATATTTTTAGAATTATCAATTTTTATTATTTTTTAATAAATAATGATTTATTAAAAAATTTTACATACATTTTTATAAAAAAGTTTATTTAATAAACAACAAACATTACACGTTCCGCATCCATTGCGCTTCCCGTTGAAGCTTGTATTACTGCCAATTGGAAAGAAGATGTACTTAAAGCAGCGCTACTATCCATTGCTACCGAAATATCATTTGTAGCGCGTCCTCGTGCTAGCGCGTTAACAACATAATCTTCATCACTATATGATGTATTAAATGATATTACATATTTTCCAGTTGATAATCTGCTAAATGATGATATATTTTGAGGATTTTTAACATAATAATCTACATTTAATACTTTTGATAATTGTGCTGAACCTAATGGTGACCCTAAAGTGAAATAAAAGTATGACCCAACAACATTTGAAACAGTATAATATCCTGATGACAATGTTCCTGTTGAAACATTTACATATATTAAATCTCCAACTTTAAAGTTATAAGGATTTGCGGTTACTTCTACTAAACTTAAATTTACATTATATACATTATATGTTAATGATGTTGGCACACTTATATTTTCTCCAAATATACCGCTCGCAAATGCAAAAAATTGCGTTGAAGAATTGATATATGATGTACTTCCCATATTAATATTTCCAGTTACATTTAAATTTCCAACCGTTAAATTGGATGTATTTAATGATGGACCTGTGTATCCAGTATAACCTGTAGCACCTGTTGAACCCATAGCTCCTGTAGCACCTGTAGCTCCTGTAGCACCAGTAGCTCCTGTAATACCTGTAATACCTGTATATCCTGTATAACCTGTATAACCTGTATAACCTGTATAACCCGTATAACCGGTATAACCAGTATAACCTGTAGCACCTGTATCTCCAGTAATTCCTTTAGACCCAGTATATCCTGTATAACCAGTGTAACCTGTATAACCTGTTTCTCCAATATCACCTTTAAAACCCGTATATCCAGTATAACCAGTATCACCTATAGCTCCAGTATCACCTGTATCTCCTTTAGGACCAGTATCACCTGTATAACTTAAACCAATCGGACCTGTATAACCTGTATAACCTGTTTCTCCTATAGCTCCTGTATCACCTGTATAACTTAAACCAATAGGGCCAGTATAACCTGTATAACCAGTTGCTCCTGTTGATGAAGCAGCACCTTGAGGACCTGTATAACCTGTGTATCCAGTATAACCAGTATAACCAGTTTGTCCAGTATATCCAGTATAACCGCTATAGCCAGTATAACCAGTAGACCCTGTAAAACCAGTATAACCTGTAAATCCAGAATAACCAGTATACCCAGTATAACCTGTATATCCTGTATAACCAGTATAACCTGTTGTACCAGTATATCCTGTGAAACCAGTATATCCAGTATAACCTGTAGCACCAGTATTAAAAGCAATTCCGGGAATACCGGTATAACCAGTATAACCTGTATAACCTGTTGGTCCTGTGTAACCTGTACTTCCAGTATATCCAGTATAACCAGTGTAACCACTATAACCAGTAGCTCCAGTATTTGTTGCTAAACCAGCAGGCCCAGTATAACCAGTATAACCAGTAGTACCGGTAGCACCACGGAAACCAGTATAACCAGTAGGACCCGTTCCTCCAGTAAATCCGCGATAACCAGTATATCCAGTATAACCTGTATAACCAGTATAACCAGTAGAACCAGTATTTGTAGCAAAACCAGCAGGACCTGTATATCCAGTATAACCAGTATAGCCAGTATAACCAGTAAATCCAGTATAACCAGTAAATCCAGTATAACCAGTAGCACCAGTAAATCCAGTATAACCAGTGAATCCAGTAAATCCTGTAAACCCAGTAAATCCAGTATAACCTGTTGCACCTGTATTCATAGCACTGCCCGGAATACCTGTATAACCAGTATAACCAGTATAACCTGTATAACCTGTACTACCAGTATCATCACCGCGTATTCCTTGAGGACCTGTAAAACCTGTATAACCTGTATCACCTTTTGCTCCTTGTACACCTTGTCTTCCAGTATATCCAGTATAACCAGTTTGTCCAGTATAACCAGTATAACCAGTGTAACCAGTATATCCTGTATATCCAGTGTATCCAGTATAACCCGTAGTACCAGTGTAACCAGTAAATCCAGTATAACCAGTAAATCCAGTAAATCCTGTGTAACCAGTGTATCCAGTATAACCAGTAAATCCAGTATAACCAGTAAATCCAGTATAACCGGTATCACCTGTATAACCAGTATCGCCAGTAAATCCTGTATAACCAGTATAACCAGTAGCACCGGTATCACCTGTAGCACCAGTTTCCATAGCTGCACCGGGAAACCCTTGAGGTCCAGTTGGACCTAATTCACCTTGAGGTCCGGTATAACCAGTATAACCAGTAACATCAGTACCTTCAGTATGACATAATACGGGTAAACATTGAGAATTTATATTTCTATAGTAAAGTGTATATTCATTTGACATGATAAAAATTAAAATTGAATAAAATTTTAAGTACAAACTAACTATTCTTTATATTTTTATATAAAAAATAAAACAAATGATAAATAAAATTAAAATAAAAAAATAAAAAATATAGAATATTTTTTGAAAAAAATAAAATTAAAAATATGATATAAAAATTAAAAAATATATGTAAATATATTATAGAATTATAAAAAATGAAAGAAGATTTTTCAATTGAAATTCCTAGAAATCCATTAGTTGGTAAAATTCCTATATATTTAATATCATTTGTCATTTCTCTTGTAATTGTTTATACAACAATTGGATTTAAAAATGTAGTAATGTCTATTATTTGTTTACTTCTTTTAATGGTATTATTTTACATACTTTTATCATCGCTTACATTACATAATGGTTTAACAACAGATTCAACAACATATCCAGTACCACCTCATTTAGGATTAGATGGTATTTCTGTAAATAATTTAATATCTGGATTATAAATAAAATAGATAAATAAAAAGTAAGTATACATATATACATATATATAAATAATTAAAAAAGAATCATTCTTTTTTAATTATAATCATCATTTTTAGAAGAAATGATTTTTATATTTTTATATAAAAAATAATATATAAATCATAAATAGGTTATATATATAATTAAAATATGGAAAATAGAATAAATAAAAAATTTAAAACAAAAAAATTATTAAATGAAAATGTTATAAAAAGAAGAATAAATAATATCGAAAAAAATAGTAAAATAAATGGGTCAGTATCATTATTATCAAAATATAATATTGAAATAAAGAATTATTTAAAAAAGTATAAGAAAAATATATTATTTTATATGTCGGAAGATAATAATATAAATTTATTAGATGAAGAATATAGAAAACAAATAGATGGAGAATATAATTTTGATAATTTTATAAAATATTTAATTAAAATTAAATTTAATGTTGTAAATCAACGAAAAAAATGTAATGATTTTTTAAAAAAAATAAATACAATCAAAGAAAGTATGAAATTTCCTGATATATTAAAAGAAGAAAATGTAAATAAAGAAATTATAAATAATATTTTTAATAATGAAGAATTTTCTTTAGATATTGATTCAAATCAAATTAAAACAATGAATAAAATGTTAAAAGCAGAATATTACGATGATAAAAAAAAAGAAACTATGATAAATTATTTAATTTCAAATATTTCTTATTATAATAATATTAATATATTAGCTCCAACAATTGGAAATGTATATTTATCAAATTATTTATCATCCTCATTATCCCATATGATATTAAATTTATGTAATGGTGAAAGTGATATTCTTTCTTTTATACCTTTACATAATGAAAATATAAAGGATGATATATGTGCATTAATCATAAAGAAAGATAGTGAAAATAGTGATTATAAAAAAAAAGTTTTAAGTAGTATATTAGGAAATATTGATATAAATTATGATATGGTTATGAAAGATAAAAATAAAATAAAGAAAAATTTTATTATTCCATATGAGCGAAAGGAAAATGATAGTGAAGGGAGTGATGTAAAATATAAATTTGAATATGAGAAATATATTACATTATCATCATCTAAAGAAGTAATTCAAAAAAATCTTGAATTATTAAGTCAAGTATTAGAATTTATAGAAACAAATCCTAAAAATATAAATAAATCAAATGTGAAAGAAATATGTGGATTATATGTTTATTTTATCATTACTTTATTTTATGATGTATATAATATTTATTTTTTAAAAATAAGTTCTATTTTATATGAATTAAATGAAGATGTAAGATATAGTAATGATAATATTGAATTAGGATTAGCTTATATAGATAAATGTATGGAAACATTAAAGATGTTTAAAAAAATATTATTAAATAATTTTTATGATTTTTTTATTCCATCCAAATTAACGAAAGCATATGGTATTAAATTGGATGAACACGGATATGTTGTATGTGGAAGTAAATTAGCATTAGATGATGAAACATTTATCAAAAAATATCCTTTTAAATATTTTAAAAGTGGTTCTATTAAATTAGAAATAAATCATACTTCATTATTAGCAGTGAATAATTTTATTGTTGGTAAAAAGAGGAATGGTGATATATATAATCCACGAGAAATATTATATATAGGTTATTATGTACCCAATGATGGTAAAATGAAAGATTTGTTATCATTCTTAAAATATTATGTAAATGTATTAAATTCACAATTTACATTTTCAATATTTATATGTAATTTATTAAGTAAAGTATTAATGAACTATTTACCAATAGAATTATTTGAATCAATCGATAAAAAGATAGAAAGTTTAACAAATAATAGTAGTAATAAAAATAAAAATGAGATTATACTTATTGTTTATAAACAAATGATTAAAGCATTTAATATCATTAAAAGTTCAAGAAGTAAAAAATATAATAAAGAAAAAGTAAAAGATATTAAAGAAAAAGAAGAATCTATTTTATTATCCAATTATCATTATAATTATTCAACAATTATTTATGAATTAATTAATCATAATGAATATATGAATAAAAATGTACAAAAATATTTATTAAGTCAAATAAAACGTGTATTTGATAAAATTGAACGAAAAATAAAAAGAGAATAAATAGAAAATAAAGCAATTTAATATTTATGAATTTATTAACAAATAATATTTTGTTAATAAAATATAGTAATATATTTATATATATTTTTATAAATGGATAAATTAAAAAGATATATAGAAAATGAGTCAATAAAAAATTGGAAAAAATATATATCCTATTTAAATGATGAAAATAATAAGAATGATTTAGAGAAAGTAATCTTATTTATGTTTGAGGATATATTACCAGAAAATATATTAAAAGATGAAAAATCGATATTATATAAAATGAGTAAAAGTGAAAAAATAAATGTGTTAGATAATCCAGAACCATTTTTACATAAATATATTCAAAATATATTTAAACGTGAAAAAGATGTAGATGAATTAGTGATTCGTTCGATTATTAAAACATTCAAACCATATAAAGAAAATTTAGAAACAAAAAAAAAAGAGTGTATTGAACATATGACAAAAATTACACAATTTTTTGTTGATTTAAAACGTTCTGAACGTATTTTATTAACAAACAAAAGTTTAGATTTTTCATTTAAAAATAAAAATGTATTAATTACAAAATTATTGAATCCATATGAATTAGGTGAGATTTTTGGTCGTTATTTATTAGCAAACATGTTTAATACTTCTTCAAATACATCAACTTTTTATAAAAATATATTTGCTAAAATATATGGTAAAGATTATAATGAATGGCATATATTATTAAAATACTGGATATTTTTATTTGTAATTATTGAACAATTATTTAAAAAAAGTGAAAGTACATTTACACCATTATTTAATATTAAATTAATGAGAAAATTAATCAATGAATTATGTATATTAAAATATGGTTCAAGTCAAAAAGAAGAGAAAGGTAAGAAACAAGGAAGAGATAAAAAAGATGGAAAAGATAAAGGTAAAAAGCAAGGATTTAAAAAACGTCGTTTTGGTGGTGGTGATGGTAATAATAATGATGATAATTCTAAAGAAGCATTTTATAAACTAGCAAAAAAAGATCCTAAAAAAATAGTACAACTTATAAAAAAAGAGAAAGAAAAGAAGAAAAAAGGACAAAATAAAGGTAAAAGTAAATATGAAGATAGAAATAAATTTATTAATATTTATAATAAAATATTAAAAGAAACAAAAGTTTATAATATTTATAATGAACAAAATAAAAAAGATGATACTCTTTATAACATCTTTTTAGAAAATCAAGGTTTAAAAGAAGAAATTCGTAATTATTATAATGATTTATTATTTGGAAGTTCATCAAACTATTGTGGTGAATTAGATGAAAAAGAAATTCAAAGTTGTGATTTTAAAAAGAAAGTTCCAATTATATTTGCAACACAAAATCCGGATGCATATTTTTCAATAGAAAATGATTTATTTGGGGATAAAACGGGGCCTAAAAAAGAGTATTTAGCACGTACACGCGAAGAAGATAGAACGCAAATATTAAATACACTTCGAGATAAAATCACAATTTATAAATCATATTATGTATATGATGATGAACATTTTAATGATTTTATAAAAAATTTACGTAATTTCCAATTAAACTTAATCTATTTAATGTATATTCTTTATTTAAAAAAATTTAATGTATATAAAGTTTTAATTAAAATGTTAGAAAATGTAATTGAAAATACAAAGAATGAAGAAACAAATAACGAAATGAATGATGAAATATCATTTAATAAAAATGAAAATAATTCGCAAAATAAAAGTAAAAATATACTTAAAATGGTATTAACGCGAAATTATAAAAAATTAGACCCAATAAAAATAAAACAATTAGATTTTATTTATACTAAATTAGTTAAATTATATGAATTAAAAGATAAAGTAGAAAAAACAGAATTCGGTACACCTGATTATGATGATAAAATAACAAAAATTAATAAATTTATTCAACTTATTAAGGTTCAAATAGAAAAAATTTTAGAATCAAATTAAAATATTTGATTAAAAACAATGATTTATAAATTATTATTTTCTAAACAATTAGTATAGAAAATGGCAAAATCATCATCAAAATCATTGTCAAAATCAACAACAAATGCTATTCCAAGTAAAATATATATGACTATCTTTTCAGTTATTATTTTAGGTTTATTAGGTGCTACTTATCATTATTTAACTAAATTAGAAAGTTGTGCTTGTGTAAATGGGTCTGAGAAAGTAACTGTTGCTGATTTACAAAAACTTCGTTACATTGAACTTTTCTTTATTGCTATTAATGTAATTGGTTTAATTAATATATATGTAGGTTATCAAATGAATAATAAAGCTTTCATGTATTATGGTTCAATCATATATGGTATTCTTATTATTGCTATTTATATATATTTAGTCATGCACGTATTACGTTTATATAAAAATATGCCAAATGATTGTGAATGCGCATTAAAATGGCCAAGATATTATTTATATTTACAAGCTTTCCTTGCTTCTATTACTTTATTCTTTATATTATTTTTTATGATAACTTTAATAATCGGTTTTGCTACATTAGCTACTATGAAAAAATAAATATAATTATATAAATATTAAAAACTTTGTTAAAAAATAATTATTTATTAACAAAAATAATAAAAAGTAAATCATAAAATAATAAATCATAAAATAATTATTTATATTTCTTCTTTTCTACGTAATATTGAAATTAAATATTTAATATCATTTTTTAATAAATAATGATTTTTATTATAATCTTTTGTAATATTTTTAATAAAATCTAATTCATCTCCTAATTTTTCCATAAGAACTTCTTCATTATTTGTTGGATTTTCAATTTCATTGAATTTATATAATTCATTATGTAAAATATTAGAGCATTTTTGTATCATATTTTCAAACATATCTTTGTATTCATTTGAATATGAAGGCATTCTTATTAAATGATGAACATTACTATTTGTACGACGTAGTTTACTTCCATTATTTTCTTCTGCTCCTGCACCTGAACCAGCACCTGAACCATTTTCTCCATTTAATTCATTTTTAATTAATCTATTTCTATGAATAGGTGTATAATTTCGACAATTTAATCCGTGACATAATATTTTTTTATCAAATAAAATATACTTATTATAAGTATCAATATAGTTTAATATAACTCCTAAACTTAAATAATAATTATTATTAACAATTATTTGTTTGGGTAATATATCATTATTATGATAATGGTATGATAAATCAATTATTTTATTAAAATTTTCTGAAATTAATTCATTATAATTATATGGATTATATTTTATAAGTATGCTCATTATACTATCAGAAGTATTATCTAAATTAAAAAATCGTATTATGAATATTAAAAATAATAAAAATGTTTTAAATTGCCATAAGTCAATTTTATTGTAATATGATAATAATTTATTAAAATTTATAATACTTTGACCATAATTAAAACAAAATAAACTTTTACTTGAATCAAAATAATATAATATTATATTTTTAAACATTTCATAATTTGATTTAAAATAAGTATTCAATTTTTTAAAATTATTACTTAAATCTCTAAAAATACCAATCATTATCTCCATATTTTCTATTAAATAATCGTGATATAAAAAATGTTTTTTATCTTCATTATTTAATTTATCTATATTTATATTCTCTATTTTATGTAAAGTATCTATGAATAGTTGATCATATTTTTTTTCTTTTAATAATTTTTTATATTCTTCTTTTATTTCCTCAATATTAATTATCTTATTACGATTATTTCTATTATTTTTATATATATTATGTGGCATTTCTTTATTGAATAGTTCAAATATATTATAAATATTTTTTAAATAAATTTTAAAAAAAGCATCATTTCTTTCATAATCCATATATGATAGTAACTTTTTCCCATTTTCTTCAAAAAAAGTATCATCAATATCGTCCCAAAATATATAATCTATATTGTAATTAGCATTATTTGCTCCAGCACCAGCTCCATTAGCATTATTAGCTCTATTAGCATTAGCTCCAGCACCAGCTCCATTAGCATTATTAGCTCCAGCACCAGCTCCATTAGCATTATTAGCTCCAGCACCAGCTCCATTAGCATTATTAGCTCCAGCATTAGCATTATTAGCTCCAGCACCAGCTCCATTAGCATTTGCTTCTAAAATAGTATTATTTTTGCATATTTTTTTAATAGTAAATCCATATTTTTTAAATATTTTTTTTGGTAAATGAACAATCGGAGTAATATTTTTGGTTGTAATTAATCCACTATATTTAATAGTAACCACATCTGAAAAATTTCTAAAACCACTAAATCTGCGTTTCTCAATACCATTCATATTTAATAGTTGAATATGCATATCATTTAATATTGTATTTTCTTTAATAAAATGATTTTTATTTCCATGATTATATCTAACATTTTTATGAATATGATTGCTTAAGTTATGAAAATAAGATTTACCTTTTTCAGTATAAAAAGTCATATCTATATTATTTGGTATAATAATAAATCTATTTGAATTAATTAATCCATGACCACTTATAATAATATTATAAATTTCATTATTTTTAGCACCTGAACGATTAAACTTTTCTTTTGCTTCACGTCCTTCAATATATCCTTCACGAAATATTTCTTTATATTCCTTTGTCATTTTATTTTTCTTGTTTTTCAATCTATTGTTATTTTCAGGTATATAATATTTAACATATTTTAATGCTAATTTTGTAATATTATTTTCTGAAATTTGTAATAATTTATAACCGCTTTTATATCCTTGAATATATGCATCTTCATGATTAGATTTACGTGTTTTATTTAAAAATTTTTTATATGCAATATCATATATTTTATTACTTTCATTTGATACATATTCATTATGTTCATTATGTTCATTATGTTCATTATGTTCATAATTATTTGGTGGATTATTCTCTCCGAAAGATGCCATTTTTATAAATATCTAATTTATAAAAATATTAAAAATATTAAAAGTATTAATTAAAAATACCTAAATCATTATTATTACTATTTTTTTTAGATCCTTTATAAACAACTGACATTGATTGTGATAAATCTTTATGAACACACATAAAAAAACATGGTGTACTATAATTTAATGAAGTATATTTTCTATCAGCTAAAATTGGATTTTTAATCTTTTTCCCTGAAGCATCTACATCTGTAACATCTGTACTACCCGGTTTGTGACTCCAATAACCTGATGTTGGATTTTCAGGTTTATCTCCTTTTTTAGCACCATTTTGACGCCACCAATGGTAATCATTTCCAACATCTAAAGCTAAAAATACTTTATAGAAACCTTTATCACAAGGATTATCAAATTTTTCTAAATAAGCATAAGGGTTATCTTTTTTCACGCGTTTATAGAAAGATTTACAATTATAATCTTTCACATCATCAATATAATTATGACCAGAAGCATAACCGGGTTGTGCTTTTGATTTTAATTTATGGCGAATTTTACCTAAAGCATAACTATAACAATTATGTGTTGTACGAACAGATTCTCGATCATTCCATTTTTCGGGTTCATAAAGATGTTCACTTCCAGAAAGTGGACTAAATTCTTTGGTATAAGATAATAATTCTTTGGGATTATCTAATAAATGTTCGTGATTTATACGTTTTTTTATACTAAATGTATATGGAGATTTATTAACATTTTTTTGAATTTTATGATGAATTCTTTGAACTTTCATTTTAACACTATTTTTTGTAGCTTTTCCTCCATCAATTGTTTTTATATTTGAAATTGTTTTAGTGTTATTCATAATTAAAAATATATATAACTAATATTATAAAAGAAAATAATCTATTTTTATATTTTATAATAAATGGATTACTATTATTTTCAAATGGGTATATTTGAATATTTCTTATATATTCTTCGTCATTATTATTTTTATTTATATATTTTATTATTTTTATTTATATATTATTTTTTGAAAGAAAAAAAAGAGTAAATAAATATGTATTTATAAAAAAATAAAAAAAAATGAAATAACTTTTAAATTAGAAATATATATCTTTTTATGATAAATAATCTTTTATAATCAAATTATAAAAAATAAAATGAACTCAAATATTGAATTATATGATGATTATGAAAAAAATGAAAATGGCACATTTAAAGATAAAGAAATAAGTCAATCATTTATTCAAAATGTAATGTCTCAAACAAATGGAAGTACAAGTCGTAAATATGTAATTCAATTTAAAAATAATAAAAGTGAAACCATTTCGAAAGGAGTTCCTAAAATAAAATCAAAAAAAAATGATGACTCAAACAAAGTAACTTCTACTTTACGCGCAAAAACTTCTAATAAAGTTGAAGAAGTTGTTGAAAAGAAAATTGACCAAATGAATAAAACATTTGAATCAATGATGGTTCAATTTCAACATATGGTTCAATTAAATCAATTGATTCAAATGAATCAAATGAACCAAATGCAAATTATGAATCAACTCATTGAACTAAAAAGCAATGTGATTGAAACTCGTCAAGATTTATCTTACAAACTAAAAGAAATTAATGGTCAAATTGATCATATTAAAAATACTCAATCTGAACAAGGAACTAAAATAAATGAGCTTAGTAATAAAAGAGCAAATAATAATGGTAGAAAACCGAAAGAAAATAATAATGATTCAATTGAAGATAGTGCAGATTATTCTCATTTATATCCACTTTATAAAGAAAATATTTTTACGCTTCTTCAAACACGAAATGTTAATATGCTCCTTGTTAAAAATATACTGAAATCTAAAAATATGTCTGGATTTATTAAGATTTTTGATATGCTTTATAAAAGTAAAAATGTTCAAAATATTGATATTTATCCAATTCGCGTTATTAAATCGAAAACTCTTCAATATTATAATGAAGAACATAATTGGCTTATTGATACAAATGGAACAAATATTATGAATATTATATGTTCAAATCTTGTACTTATATTATCAAAAGTAAATAATGATTTCTTTGAAAGTGGTGAATTTGATTCAACATTGTTTATTGATAATCATAACTTTATTCAAGAGTTGGATGATAAAAAGATTAAAAATCAACTATTTTCAAGTATTAAGGATTTAATTATAAATCATACTCTGAATTATAAAGAAGTAGATAAAAAAGAAGATAAAGAAGATAAAGAAGAAGTAAAAAAGAATGAAGAAGAAATTAAAAATGAAGATTAAAATATTTTATGAAAATTTGTTTTAATTTCATTTTCCAATAAAGTATTCATATTCATTTCACTATTTTTATTAAAATTATTTAAAATATTTTCTAATTCAATTATTTCAATATTCAATAAATTTAAATGTGTTTTAATAGCGATTTGTTCAATATTTATATGTGATGTTATTTTATTTTTTAAATTTTCATAATTATTTTTTAAATGTACATAATTTTTATATAATTGATTATATATATCATTTTCATTATTTTCATATTTTTTATTATGATTTAAAATATTTAAATATGATTTTTTATTATTCTTTTCATTTGTTATAATATTTTCATTTGTAATAATATTTTCATTTGTGATAATATTTTCATTTGTAACAATATTTTCATTTGTAACAATATTTTCATTTGTAACAATATTTTCATTTGTAACAATATTTTCATTTCTAATATCCTTATTATTTTGAATAAATTTATATGAAATATTATTTTTATCAACTTTTAAATCAATATGTAATCCAATTTGAATTCGATGTTTTACATTTTTTAATTCAGGATAACAATAGGTAATTGTAGTACCATTTTCTAAAAGTACTGTGTTAAAACGACCTTCTTCCACATTTTTACATATATTCCATTTATTTTTTGATAAACAAAACAAACAAGTTGTATACATAAATCCATTTTTAAGAATATCTGTTTTGTTAAAATTTTCTATTTTAATATTTACTTTTTTTATATTATTTTCTAAATCTTCTATTAATAATGGATTATTTACATATTTTGATAATATGCATGTATCATTTTTTAATAATGTATCTATATTATTTTTAATATTTTTATTTAAACATACTTTATTTGATTTTTCACATTTATTCATTAAACAATGAATACAATTACGATTTTGAATATATGAAGATAACATTATAAGAATAAGAAACCTACGGTTTCTTATGAACTTCCCTTTATATTAAAATAAATTATTAAAACAATTTATTTTTAAAAAATTTTAAATTTTCAGGTGTAAATTACTTTGTTTCCCGAACATTGATATAAAATACTTTTATTCAAAATAAAATTATACTATTGTTAAATAATGTATTGAAATTATTTTTTATAATAATGTTCGGGAAACAATATATTCATATTTTTTTAAACAAATTCATTATTTTTAAACAAATTCATTATTTTTAAACAAATTCATTATTTTTAAACAAATTCATTAAAAGCAGGAGGTTCATAAGGAACCAAAGAAGTTCTTTATTTTGGGCTTAAAGGAGTTCACATATTATTATATGAAGTAATAACTTATAAAACTTTATATAATATTATGTGGTTTAACCCGTAAATCTTTATATTCATTATTTAATAATAATGTGGTAATAACATAATTATTAAAAATTATTTTAAATAATCATTTAAAATAATTTATTCATTTGTTCCTATTACCAAGAGTAATGAATATAAAGAAATAATAATCATTGGTATACCAAAATCATATTATTAAAAAAGTATAATATTAAATATACGATTGTTACGAAAGAAAACAATTGTTAAAAAATTTTACAAATAAACATTTTTATTTTATGATAAAATAAAAATTTTAAAAATAAAATTTTCAAAAATAAATTTATATTCATTTTTATATTTTTAATAATTTTGTTTAAGCTGTGAATAATACAATAAGATACAATAATATGGTACAAATATATACAAATAGATACAAATAGATACAAATAGATACAAATAGATACAAATAGATACAAATATATACAAATATATACAAATATATACAATAAACAATAAATAATAAAGTAAAAAAAACAAAATAAAAACTAGCGATAATAAACTTTCTTTTTAAAATAATTATAAACAATTCTTAATATTATTTTAAAATTATTTTTTATAAATCATATTTAAAAAGAAAGTTTATTATAATAATATATAATATATTTTTTTTATATAAATAACGAAATTAAATAAAAATGAATTTACAAAATGATATTAAAAGTGCTTTTATTCATAAAAATATTGTAAAAAAATTATATGATACTGATTTTTCGAATAAAAGTACATTATCTATTGTTTATGAAATAGAAGAGTTTATAAAAAATGAATGTAAAGAGAAAGGTGGTATTGCTTTTCCAGTAAATGTTTGTTTAAATGAATGTATTGCTCATAATACACCTTTAGATCATAATATGATTGTAAAAAATGGTGATTTATTAAAAATTGATTTTGGAGTACATATTGAAGGTCATATTACAGATTCTGCCTTTACCATACCAATAAATACAAATAAATTTGATGATTTAATAAATATTTCAAAACGTGCAACGCAAATTGGTGTTGAAAAATCAGGAATAGATGTATTATTAAGTGAAATAGGTGAATCTATTGAAGAATATATTTTAAGTAAAGAAATTGAAATAAATGGGACATATATCCCAGTTAAAAATATTAAAGATTTATGTGGACATTCTATAGAACCTTATATTGTACATAGTGGTAAAGCAGTTCCAAATTGTAAATTAGATTTTCATTATCCATTACGAATGGCCATTGGTGAAAAATATGCAATAGAACCATTTGTAACAACAGGAGCAGGAGTATGTATATATGATAATGAACATAATAATCATTTTATGTTAAAACCCAATTATTATTATGCTTATGCTAAAAATAAAACGTCTTTAAATAAGAGTCAAAATGACCTTTATCATAAAATCAATATGTATTATAAGAGTTTGCCGTTTACTCAACGATGGTTATTTGACGACTTCTTATTCCAAAGGAAAGGCGCTCCTACTTTCTGCTCCTTCACATGTGATGGAGCCAAGAAAGTTGACGTCTACCGCGATCAATCTTGGCTCACCTTTGGTGAGCAGATTGACGACTTACACTGCAACTCCGTGATCCCTTTGGGAGCCAATAAAGTTGAAAAAAATGAATATAAAGATAATCAAACTCAATGTGTAAATGATTTAAATATATTACATAAATATGATATACTTGAAAAATATCCACCCATATATGATGTAAAAGGGTCATATGTTGCGCATCATGAACATAATATTATAATAACGGATAAAGGAAAAATGTGGTTAACACAAAATAAATTTTTTTAAATTATTCATATTTTTGTTAATTAATCTTCAGTATAAAAGTCAATATTTTGACTTTTATATTCATTATTTAAATCTTGAATAGAAAGTTTAAAAAACGAATAATGTACCATATCATTTTTATTATATTTTGTTAAAAAATTTTGAATATAATAATCTTTTTGAATATCCATAAGAATATTTTGTTTTTCATTTTCTACGTCAGTAAAAAAATAATTTGTTAATTTATTAATCCATTCCAAACAATATTTATATTGTAAATCATCATTTGAATAAGATTTATTTTGTGTACTATTGATTTTATCAAAAATGGATAATGATTTTTTTACATTCGATACATAATTTATTTCATTTTTTTGAATAAAATCAATAATATAAGTATGATAATAATTAAAAAGTTTAACTAAATCTATAATAGTATCACAATTTTCAACATATGTTTTATCATATTTAAATGTAATAGCATCATAATAAATAACAATACTCATAAGTGATAATATATTTGCTTTTGCATGACGAGCATCAAAAGCACCAATATTGCTATTTTTAGCATTAATTAAACGTTTTTTCATAATTCCTGAAAAAACAATTACATAACATCTTGGAATAATTTCAGAAGATGTAAGTAAATAATATCGTAAATAATCTTCAATAATATGAAAATTATTTTTTTGAATAGAAAGGTTATTTAAAATAGTATAAGAATTATTTTTCATTTTACTCTTTTCTTGAAGTAATTGTCTGTTCATTCTTATTTACAAAATAATCTATATAAATTAATATTTTTGTATAAAATATATTATATTATATTATTAAAATAAAAAATAAATCAAATTTTTTTAGATTATATACGTAAATATTATCTTAAGTAAAAATAGTAAAAGATAATAATTATAAAAATGAATAGTAATAGTAAAATAAATAGTAATAAAAAAAAAGAATCAAATGAAAAAGAATTAAATATATATCTTATTTGTGAAGGTACGTCATGTGATTTTTTACAAAAATCATTTAAAAATATTATTCCTTTAAAATCATCAATTAGTGATTATGGTATTATTGAATCATACTATTTTAATAGTAATCCTAAAAATAGTTCATTATTTGATGATTCGAATTCAATTTATTTAGTATCTACAAAACATAGTTGTATAGAATCTTCATTTATTATGTATGGAAATAATGATGAAAAACGAACGATTTATCCAATTCCTTATACATCAAATAGTAAAACGATAAAAAGTATGAGTGATATTTTACGTATGAAAGATGAATTTGGAGATAATAATAATGTATATAATTATTTAATACAAAATAAATTTGGTTCATTTAGTAATTATTTACCGAATAGTGATTTATTATTAAATTGGACTTATCAAAATACTAGCGTAAGTAATTATAATACAATAAATCTTTCTAAATTTTTTGAATTATTGCGTGATATTAAAAGTAAAAACCCAAATATTCAAAATGTTTTTTTAGTAACAGAATCATCATTTATTATATCTTTAATCAATTCTGTACCATCCAATAGATTTACTTATAAAGATTCAATAGAACATACATCTATGTGGTTATTTAAATATAAAGTAGTATCAGGACGATTATGGGGAAGTAAAGATAAAATTGTTTCTAGACGAAAATTATATCCGATTGGTCGTAATCACGGAAGATTAAATGAATTAAATAATGTTTATTTTTACAATTATAAGAATTTACGTGTACCTATTTTTCATTATAATAAAAAAATTCCATTAAGTTATATTTCTCCAAAATATTTAACCTTATGTAAAATTATTAAAAATCAAGCATTTCAAAATTCATTAAAAATAACGAAACAAGTTTCAAATAAACCAAATAATGAACGTAAATATGATTCTATACAAAAAGAATTGAAAAAATTAAAAAATAATAAATTCCTTACATAAATAAACTTTATCTTTATTTTATTATATTGATGGATTAAGAAATATTTTTGATATAATTTATTTACGTTATATATTTTCATCTATATTTTTAAAAATTGATTTATTTTTAAAAAATATTTATAGATTAAAAAAACAAAATATTAACAATATAACTATATTAAATTATATATATTTTAAATGATAGAATTAACAGATGATAACTGTCATCAAGTAATTTATGATATTGTAAAAAATAGTAAAAATTGTAATAAAGCAATTGAAAAACTTACGAAACTTAAATATCCAAATTCTAAACATTATATTAAAGAAGAAGAAGCTAAATATTTTTATAGTAAATATTCAAAAATTAATATAATCATTAAAATGGATAAAAAATTTACAAAAAAAGCATATGATTTAAATACAAAAATATATAAAGATATTTACGTTTGTTAATAAATTATATATTTTTTAAATAAATTATATATTTTTAAAATAAAATCATATTATAAATAAAATTGATTACGTAAATAAATATCAATATTGATGACTAAAAGTGATAATATTGATTACAGTATACGTCAATCTTGGCTCACCTTTGGTGAGCAGATTGATCGCTTTAGACGTATTTATAAAATTTTTTTTTTTTAAAAATATAAAAAAATTGATTTAAAAAAAAAATAATTTATAAATATGTTATAAAAAGTATAAATTATACTCATTTCAAGTATTTTTAACTTTTTAAGATATTTTTATTTTTAAAAGATGTCAACAACAATGAAAACTAAGAGTTCAAAGGCTAAACAAATTGAGGCAATTGCTGCTTCAACGTTAGAAACCCTTGAAACAGTTGAGAAAAACATTAAACAAAATAATAAAAATGGAAAGAAAGAGTGTACGTCAACAAAATGTAAGTATGCGAAAATGTTTCAACAAAAAGGTACTGCACATTCTACTTTTGTAGAAGGTGACCCAGTATACGTAATTAAAAAAGATGATAAATATGTGGCTTATGGCCAATGTTCATTTAATCATGTTGTTGGAAAAGATTTTTGCAGTCGACATGAGAAACAAGCACCCGAAAAGCGTATCATTTTCGATTCTCTTGTTAAAAATGAAGATGGAAATGTTGAACAAATTAAAAGTGTTAAACACCCATATTTTAACGGTATGGGAACTCGAGGAGCTCCAAAGAATGTAGATGAAGGTGATATTTACAAGTTTTCTTGTACAGACCATCCTATTCTAAAACTTCTTCGAGACCCTAATAAGAATTATATGCTTTGGCTTACGCAATGTGCTCTCGTTATTCGTGATACTGGTAAACCAGTTATTACAAATAATGGTAGTACAACATATACTATTCAACAAAAAAGTAATGATTCTTCTTCACTATTATCTCTAATGAATGATGATGAAGACGTTAATCAAATGGTTTCTAAAAAGAAAGCAATTGCTGTTGAAGTAGAAGAAGATTCAGCTTCAGAGTCTGATGATTCTGATGATTCTGATGATTCTGATGCTGATTCTGATGCTGATACCAATGATACCAAATCAATTGCATCATCAAATGATGATGATGATGATGATGAAAAAGAGATGAATGTTGTTGAAATTGAAACAAATAAAGGACAAAAATACTTTATGAATCCTGAAACATTTATTGTTTATGAACTTCCATCAGATGATGATGAAGATACAAAACCGTGTGAATTTGGTATTCTTGTTGAAATTTCGAAGAAATATTCAACTGTAATCTATGATGATAAACATTATATTATTTCAAAAGAAATTAATGATAGTGAAAAAGATCTAGATATGTATCTTTGTGTACTTTCTGATAAAGTGTTTGATAAACAAACTAAAGCTTGTTTAGGTAAACTTAAACGAGGTAAGAAAGGTAACTCCATTGTATATAGAGAAGATAAGTAAATATTACACCTTTTGAAATTTTATCAACCTTATTTATTAAAAAAAAAAATAAATAATTATTATAACATAACATATTTACTTTTTAGTATATTTTAGTATATTTTATTATAAAAAAATATTTTTATAATAATAGTTCAATATGAAATCTTTATATGAATTATATAAAAAATATCAAAAAAAAATAAAATATGCATTATATATAGATTCAAAGAAATATGATGAAATATTTAATTTTTTAAAAGATAATATTGAAAATAATAATTATTTAATCACCATTATTTCAAAAACAAAAAATAGTATAAAACAAGGCTCTTTTATAAATTATGATTCAGGTATACTTATTTTAAAAAATGATAAAAATATAACATGTTATGAATATATTAAAAATTATCATTTATTTATTGAAAATTTAGATAATATGGATAAAGAAGACCAAATTGAAAAATATACTCCTATTATTATTGAATTTGATGTAAAAGAAGAAAAAAAGAAAAAGAAATTAAAAGAAAAATATAAAAAAAACTCTTCATCTATGAGACAAACTTTAGAAACATTATTAGAAGATATTGAACAAGAAAATGATTCTTAAAATATTTTATTGAAAATAATAATATTATGATATATTAGATAAAACATTATAATGGATTATTTTATGTTATTTTTATTACTTATTATTTTATATCTTATATATCTTATTTATTATAAAAAATATAAAGAAGATTTTGATATTTCTAATTATTTACCTATAACAGATTCATCTTATGATAACCATCAAGATATTATTATGAATAATTCAAATCCATATGAAATCGAAAAAAATAAAATATTAGCAGAAAAAGATAGTAACTTAATACCAACATATGCTTTATATCAACCTGAAGTATCTGGACGACATTTAAATTTTTTCTCACATGCTCCTAAAGAAATACCTTATTTCCCAAATCAAGTATGGAGTTCTACAATTCAAGACCCATATTATCAACCAGTTTATACAAATTACTTTTATAATGATGGTTATTTCTATCCATTCGCATAATATTTTATTTATAATATTTTTATATTTTTAATATTTATTTTATATATTTATTTTTATATAAAAATAACTTTAACTTTTATTCATTAAAATTCGATAATAATTATTATCATTCATTGTATCATCTATTATTTTACTTTTAATATCATTTAATGAACTAATATTCATTATATTATTGTTATTATTAATAATATTAATAGTAATATGATTATTACAAAAATTATTTTGAATATTTTGAATATTTTTATATATTTTAATTGTATCTTGATCATCTTCATTTGATTTATCTTGAATAAATGAAAAATGAAATCTTTTATTTTCAGTAATTAAATGAAATTCAACATATGGATGAAAAATATTTTTATCAATATAACTAAAAGTATTTAAAAATAATTCTTTGTTTAATATTTCATTTTCAAATGAAGCAATTTTACGAATAAGTTCAATTACATCACTTTTCATAAGTGGTTTATTTAATCGAATACACTCTCTTCTCATATAATCAAAAACAATATAAAAATAATATTTTGTTTCATCTTGAATAGGTGAATAAAAATGTGGAATAATATTCATTACAGCGGAAAATTGTTTTAGTAAAAATGAAGTATATAAAAAAATATTTACTGATTCAAATAAATATCGATTTTTTTCTAAATCTTGTTTTTGAACTAGAATATTTTTAAAATCATTTGCATTAGGAATCTCTTTGTTTAAAAGAGATTTAAAATATTTTTTAAATGTTGCATACTTATTTTCATTATTATGAAAAATAAATGGAATTGATATATTCTTTTGAGTATATTTTGCATATAGTCGAGGAATAATATCTACATCTTTATTTTTCATTAAACTTTCATTATCCATAATTAATACTGGAATATCAACTGGAGAGTCTTTACGTATCCAATCATTATACATTTTATAGCAAAATTCTTTTTCATCGCACTTATATTTTTTAAATTGGTTACGTTGATTTTCACGAATTTTAATGCTATTTTTATCAAAAGTTCTCTTATTATCATAACTCATTTTAAATATTTTCTCTATAAAAATAATTTACGTTACTTCTTTTAATTGGGTTTCATTTTATAATTATTCTTATTTATTATCTAAAATATATTTCATTTTTTTTTATTTATCTTTTTTATGTTTATTTTATCATAAAAAAAATGAATACATAAAAATAGTATATATACGATATTTTATTTTTATACAAAAAATGGATCCAAATATTAAAGTTATCCATTTAGAAAATAGTGATAAAAAAACATCTCAACATTTTAAAAAAATTTTAACACAACGTAACTTAAAATCATTTCATTATGGTGATGCTAAAAATGCACAATCAAATACCATTCGTTTAAACGAAGATGATTATTCAAAACCAACCAAAACAATTACCGATTTAATACAAACTCGTGAAGCTATTGATGAAAAATTAAGGAATTATACCGAAATTGACAATAATGAACTTGAATTATTGCCGAAAAATGTACATATTTCTTATATTACATATAATGTTGATAAAAATATGGAATTATTTCGTATGGGTGGTTATTTAAGAAAAGTAGCAAAAGATTATATTGTATTAGCAGGTAAAGGAAATAAAACCTTTTCAGTTCAACGAAAAATATATGGAAATAGAGAAAAAACTCAATTATTATATGTTACACGATTTTTTGCTAAAAAGAAAGATAACACTTCTTATTCAAAATTAGCTGTAGGAGGTTCTTCAACACGTGAAGAAATTAAAAAAGAGTATGAAGAAACTCTTACAAAATCAACTTCTTTTATCAAAAAACAACAAGAAATTTTAGAAGCAAAACAGCGCGAAATTGCCGAATTAAGAGCTCGTTTAGAAGAAGAAAAGAATAAAAACAAGAAAAAAGATGAATTAACCCCCATTAAATCAATTGTAGTACGCGAAAATTTAAAAAATGATAATCATATAGATAGTGATTCAGAATCTGTATTTTCGAATAAATCTTCCAAATCCAATCTTTCACATAAATCTTCCAAATCTATTATTTCAAATAATTCTTCTAAATCAAATCTTTCTTCCAAAAAATAGGTATTATAAGTGTTTGCCCATTTTTTATAATATAATTTTGATTTTTATTCAATTTTATGTTCAATCATTTCTTTAGGTAATTGATAATATGAAAATGTATATTCATAATGTTTATTTATATTTTTATAGATAAATGTTTCATTATCTAAATTATAGATATACCCATATTCTGAATCATACGGAATATAATCTTCCGGTATATAATGATATGGGTCTCCAGATGTTGTAAAAATAAATTTTGATTGAATTACTTTTTCAACACTATATGATGTATCATATAAATAACCGAATGTATCATAATCCATATTTTCAATAGTATTATTTTCAAAAATACTTTTATGTAGTACATTATCATTTATATTATTTTTAAAATAATAATATAAATCTTCTTTTACGTTAGCATTATTTTCAATATATTGATTATATTTTTCTTTAGAATCAATAATTATACAATTTGTTAATAAATTTCTCCATTCTTGAATAGTATATTTACTATATTCTTTTAATAAAGTGTTACCCAATATTCTTGGATATGAATCATGTCGATTATAGATTACATAAATTTTACCTTTATATAATAGAGCGTAAAAACCTTTTGTACCCATTTTATATAATTTTATATATGATATAGTTATTATTTTATAATATTTTTATAAAAAAAATCATTTTTTATAAACTATTTATTTACGTTCATTATTTGTTAAAATAATGAATCGCTTTAGACGTTTATATTTTGTAAAAAAAAAATTACAGATAAAAATATATAAATACATTCACTTTAAAAGATATATTATATATCAGAGCAACACACCAATTAATACGTTTGTTCTGATTTTCAAAATGACTTTTAGGTACTACGGAAATACCGAACAGGTGCTTGCATACCTCAAGAGTGGTCTGGGCGATAATTACCAAACTATGATTGACGCTATGTCTCCTGAGTGGAGAAACGCGGTCTACTACGTTCTTAGTCGTTCTAAGTCACAATTATATTTAAACGCGATGCTCAAAGGTTACGAAGCTGGAATCCTATCTTCTGTTGACCCTGCTTCAGTACTTGCTGGTAGTGACGAATTTTCGACAAAAATTGATCAGCTGTGTGCCCAGTAAATAAAAAGAAATAAAAAAAGCCCATATAAAATAAAAAAAAATAAAAATAAGGGCAACTCATAAAAAATTATATTTCAATCACTTCATTAAACTTTGGATCCAATTTTTCGCCTTTATATCCAATTGGATTTGCTACACAAAGCACATTATTTATATTCATATTTATATCCATATGTGTATGACCAAATATCCATAATTTTACTGGGTCTTTGATTAAATAATCACAATGTGATGAAAAACATTGATGATAATTCATATATTTTGCATACTTTATATGATTTAACTTAAAAGATGGCAAAAAATGAGTGATCATAATCACATTTTTTTTATCATTTTGGGCTTGAAGTAACGCTGATTCTACATAACTTTTAGATAATGCGTGACATTCATTAAGTTGTGTAACTCCATTTTCATAAATAAGCTCATAATCATTGCTTAAATAACGCGGATTTTCTATATTTGACCATAATATGGAACCAATAAAACGGAAATCGGATTTGGGTAAATCATAATGTGAATTGTTTAAAAAATGAATTTTATGTAAATGATGAGTATTTATAATTTCTTCTGTTTTTTGAACCATTTGCTCCATACTTTTTCCTTTATTCTCTTTTAATTGATAATATTCATGATTTCCGTGAATTAAAAAAATATGTTCAAATTTTGAATGAATACCACGCAAAAATGCTTCATAACTTTTTTGAAATGGATAACCTATATCTCCAGCTAAAACACAAATCGGACTTTGAGGAACTATTTGTTGAAGAAGGCGAGGAATTTTTGTCATATCATAAAATTCTAAATGAATATCTGATAAATAATGGATTTTTATTTTTTTAATATGATTAATTACAGCATAAGACATTTTAATAATTATTTTTATTATATAATATTATTTAAGTTTCTTTTATATTAAATCATTTTTTTCAATTTTTATTTTTTTTTCAATTTTTATTTTTTTTATGATTTTACCTTTTTTATTATAATAAGAATGATATCCAACTTTCACATTATCTTTATATGTATATCGCTCTTTTAATCCATTTTTTTTATAATACTTTTCACAAAGACCATCTTTTTTACCACTACGATATTCTGTTGTACTTTTTAGACTACCTTTTTTATTATTGTAATAAGTCACAATTTCACGTTCTAATATATTTTCATCATAAAAACGCATTTTTTTCCATTTTCCATTTGGATAATAATTATAACATAATCCGTGTTTTATATCATTCCAATATGTCATTGTTTTCTTATAATTCCCATTTTTATAAAATAATTTGTAAAATCCACTTTTTTCACTACCATCCACTTCATATATTTCTTTTATCTTTTTATGTTGGTTATCATAAAAAGTTACTATTGTATTTTGTACTCTTATTGTTCTTGGGTTTGGATTATTAAATAAGTTTATTTCATTTAATATAGATTCTAATAACTTTTTTTGCTCATTATTTTCTGAATTATTATTTTCTGAATTCATATTTTATGATTTATTCTAATATAATATTTATATTAAAATTTTTATTTTTATACTTATTTTTTTATACTATTGTATTTCATCTAAATAAGTTACTCACAAAAAGAATAATATAAATTTTCATTTTATAATCTTTATTTACGTTAATCTTTATATATAAAGATGAATCGCTTTAGACGTTATACTTTTTAACGTAAACAAATAAAAAAAATTTACAATACATTTTATAAAAAAACATTTTATAATACATATATTACACAAATACGTACAACAAGCTTCAACATGGACTTCAAGATGGATTTCAACAACAACATCTTCAACATGGACTTCAAAATAGATCTCAACAACAACGACTTTGACATGGACCTAAACGGTCTCGTTAAAAAGAGTAATAAAGACGAAATTTGTGAGTTTATTGTATATATGTTCATTAGTTCACCTAAGCGTTATTTGTATAAATTTTTTTTTACCAAGAATAGCTACTTTGAAACTTTGGAAACATTATCGTGTACTGGAATCGACTTGTTTTACATCAGTAGAATCTTCAAGATTATTCTTTTTGTTCATCAAAAATGGATTGATGAGTCATTGCTCACAACCTTCAAGAACCTCGAAGCCATCAATGGCATCTATGGAGCATGGATCGACGTTCTTGAAGGCATTACCCATAAATGTGAAAAACATATATGGGCGACCACTAAGATAGATATTGGAGTTTACTACTACAAGATCATTTCTATGTGCGCAAACAATGATTTGTTGCGCTACATGGACAGCACAAAAGTCGTAAGCGTAGAAACGCTTCAGGACGAATGCAGTTACGCGATTCATCGTAAAGTAGACTTGGGAATATATAATGAAGATTCCGTTTCTGAAATCGTAATGTCTATTGAAATCATGATGGACAGTTATTGCGCTAACTTGCGAAAGCAAGTGCTGCGCGAGCTGGACGCGGATTTTGATGAGTACGAATGAGTTGAAAAAAAAAAAGCCCAATAAAAAAAACAAAATAAAAAGGGCAAAAAATCATAAAAAATGACTCAAAGAGCATTTTATAAAAATGACTCAAAGAGCATTTTATAAAAATGACAGATTAAAGTATATAATGAATATACATATAAATATAGTAGTACAGACTTGTACGATATCTTGTAACAAAAGTTAACAAGATTTACGGGTCATCATGAGCTGCACAACTCCTATCAATGAGAGAAAGCTTTCAGCTCCCAACGCGCCTGAAAAGGAATTAAACGATAAAACCAATAAAAATGAAGTATCAGAGCCACGTAACCTCGACTCGGCTTTTGCCGAAGCTGAGGCTGAAGATGAGCTCGAGAATGATTATATTCCTAACGATGATGGTCAGTGTAATGATTCATTTTGCAAATGTGGGCTTACAAACCCAGAGTGTTTAGAAGTATATGCTGCTCAATTCGTCAATCACGCCGATGATGAAGAGGAAGACGAGGAGGAAGAGGAAGACGATTAAAGTAGGTATGTCTTAGCGATTTACGTTCAGACCACCTTCGCTATTCTCGTCATATAAAAAATATCTATTGCGTGAATAATCAATATCGTTTATATTTTGACTAAAAAAGAAAATAAAAAAAGCCCAATAAAAATATCAAAACAAAATAAAAAGGGCAAAAAAAAAATCATAAAAAATTTACCAAATCAAAACCATAAAGTAATAAATATTATGTAAAAAGTATATAAACAATTTAAAAATGGTTAATCTCAACACGAACGTAATGAAGATAGAGTTGAACTCGATTTTCGAGACGCTTTCTGATAAAGATAAGCTTGAAATTGTTTTCTATTTCTATACGAATTCGCCTCGTCGTGATGCTTTTTATAGCTTTTTCACAACGTTTGATGATTCTGATGCTACAGAAGATGAAATAAGAATGTATGGAGAAATTACAAACATTTTTTATGTCTTTAGCTTTGCCCGTCATCTCATTTTTAATATGACTCCACTCCAACTTTTTACCTTCATTGACACTCATTTCGATTATGATTGGCTTTCTCTTCTCAGTTATGCTTCAGAGCGTAGCTATAGAGTAGAGTATTATGCCACAGCTTTTGTTGCTGCACTGAATGGTTTACTTCCTTTAATGGATGTCGATTCTATTTTGCGTGGCGAATTTGAAGAAGATTTTGAATGCGTACTTCTGGAAAAGGAGTTTAGTATTGATAAGATTGAGGAACTGAAGATGTGTGTTACTGCGTATGTACAGACTTACAAGCGTAATATGTAAATTTAGTATAAATAGTAATAAATATAGTCCAATAAAATAAAAAAAAATAAAAATAAAAAATAAAAAGGACAATTCATAAAAAAAATTTAATAATTATTTTATATATACTTTTATACAAATTATATTTATAATATAGATTATTAAAGTAACGTAACCTATTTTACAATGGAAAATAAGATTTATATTTATACGATATATTCAATTATTCCTGTAAATGGAATTGAATATAATGCATCATATAAACAAATTTCAAAATGTTATAGTAAAGATGAAATGTGCTATCAAGTAAATAAAATATTAGAACAAAAATACGAAACATATCGTATTTTTTGTAAAAATGAATTAAAATATTTTCATGAAGGTGAAGAAGAAGATAGTTTTCGTCGTATTAAACTTAAAAATATATTTAATAGTTATTTTGTACCAAAAACATTTGAAGAAATTCATTCTTTATATAAAAATAATGATCTTCTTTTATATTCAAATGAAAGGTTATATGATTATTTAGATTCATATACGAACTTTTTTATTACAGAATCATATATAGTAAATTAAAAATATAATATTTATGAAAAAAAATAAATAATCAATAAGTAATTTTTATAAAAAAAATATATAATGATTTAATAAAATAATTATATAAAAATGCATTGCTTAAATTGTAACAAAAAATTAAATGTTAGAAATATAGTTCGTTTATGTAAATCATCTGAAACTCATATTTATTGTAAAGAATGTTTTGAAAAAAATAATATTGAATGTCCATCTTGCGATTCATTTATTTCAAAAAAAGAAGAACCAAAAAGTGTAAATGAAGAATTTGAAAATAAGAAAAATGAATTATTTGCAAAAATGTATGTTGCTTCATATTCTTTATTATACAAAAATAATCTATGTAAATAATTGTTTTTATATATAATTTTCAATAATTGGATAATATGTAATTTCATAAGATATTTCACATTTTTTCATAATACTATTTTGATAATTAAATTGTATTCCCATTTTATCTAAATTTGCATCAAAACCTTTTTCAATAACCATCTTATTTTGATATAAATAACTAAATTTATCATATTCTATATTTGACTCAATGCGACGTTTTATAATCTCTTTCCAACTATCTTCCATCATTAAATAATATATTGATTTATCATTCAATATATTTTTTAGATTCGGTACAATTTTTTTATTTGGAAAGGTTCTTACTCCTTCATTTTTAAATAAATCACTACTATTTTCACTATTTTCAAATCCTAAACCACCATTGATAGCTCCTGTACTTACATTTATTTTTCCAGAAAGTTCATTATTTTCATCTTTTTTATCCATTATTTTCCATTTAATAGATTTAGCACCAAGAAGTGCGAAAATATATTTTAATTCTTCGTGTTGAGATTCCATATATTTATAAGGAAATAATTCAGGAAGTACATAAATCTTTTCTTTCGGTAATAGCATATAAACAATATGAGAATAAACCATTCCGTGGATTTTATATTTTTTTGATGTTTCTTCATCTTCAATCAATTTCACATTTACTAAATGAAGAATTCCATCAAATTCTTCTTCGTATTCTTGTAATATATCATAGTAACTTTTATTACATAAATAAAAGCGTTTTTTATAATCACTTTTTCGTAATAAAATTAAAAATTCATTTCGTACATTTTTTATATTATGAATTTCATAAGACATTGATTTTCTTTTAGGTGATTTTGTTAAAGTAAAATTAAATTCAAATGCTGGTAAACAACGTTGCATATCTGTATTATTTAACATTTTTTCGTGAAATTCTTTATTTAATTTATCAATAATTTCAAACTCTTTTTCTGAAAATTCACGTTCAATATTTTTTCTTATAAAATCTTTTTTCATTTCTTTTTCTTCTACATTTGAAATAGTAGGTTCAACCATTTCTAATAAAGCATCTTCTTTTCTTTCCATTTTTTTATTCTCTATTTATTCTTTTTATTTTTAATTTAAAAAATAAAAAAGTTTATTCTAAAATATTTTATATATTATATTTAATAATGACTATACCACTTCCACCATTTCCACCACTACTGTTATCAAATGAAACACTACTTGCTCCAACACCACCATTACCACTATTTGCTGCACCATTTGCTCCATTTGCATTTACATTATCTTGACCACCATTTCCACCAACTCCATATATAATTGTAGAACCTGAAATAATTGATGTTACACCACTACCTCCAACACCTCCTGTATTTGTAGTTGTTGTACCGCCAGCACTTCCATTACCACCACCACCTCCAGCAGATGCTGTTGAACCAGCACTTCCACCACCATTACCTCCACCACCGCCGACTAATGTTCCAATATTTGCTATAGCACCACCTACACCAACTCCATCAGGAGCAGTTCGGCTAGCATATCCTCCAATACCACCACTAGCAATAATTGTATTAAAATATGAATTTTCACCATTTGAACCTGAAGTTTCTGTTGGTACTGTTCTATCAGCAGTACCACCAGTACCACCGGCACCTACATAAATATTATAAGTACTATTTGGTGCAACAGGAATTGTTCCAGCTAATACTAAACCGGCACCACCGCCACCTCCAGAACCAGTATCAAAAGCACCACCACCACCACCACCTCCACCAACAACTAAATATTCAATACTTGTTGTTGTAGAAGGAGCAGTCCAAGTAGTAGCACCAGTTGCTGAAAATATTTGTATTTGTGTAGTTGATTCTGGAGATACAGGTGGACCCGGAGGAGCTGGTGGAGTTGGAGGAATATATGGAACAGGAGATTGGCAAAATGGAACATTTACATTACCAACTAATTGATAACAATTAGTAGTACCATTTTTTTGATAAATATTTACTAAAGCAGACCCATCAATATAATAAGTAATACGATAATCGGTATAATTATCATTTTGATGTAATACTTGTTTATAGAAAGGATATTTCGGGTAAAAAAGTGGTGTACGAGTATATGTAATAGATGGACTACCATTTGCTCCCCACGATGATATATTTATTTTAAAATATTGATTTATGGATGGAATATAACAACATAAATCTTTATTTACTAAACTAGGCATAGATGTACTATCAACAGTATCATTATTTTCTAATAACCATTCATTGCTACTTGAAGGATTTGTTAAAGAAATGGGTTTTGAAGATTCATTAATCATTGCTGTTAATAATACACACATTTGACTAAATGAATAAAAATTTGTTGTAACACCAATAGTTCCAAAAAGAGAGCTATTTATACCTACTGCATTTTGGTCAGGAAATCCAGATTTACTTAATATAGCCCATTTTACTCCTACTGTTCCACCATAATTTGGAGCACCTTCATACCAAAAATCTTTTTGTAATTGGTCTGTTGTTGGATTTGTATATCCATTATCTACATAATACTTATAATTAAATAATGGTCCACCACTATTTAAACGAGTAAACCATATATCATCAGTAATACGGTCTTGATATTGTGCTAATGTATAATCAGTATTATATGGCTTATTAAATGAAATGGAATATGACATTTGAATAATAAATTACTATTATATTATAATATATTTATTCATTTTTTATTTTTAATAAATAATTAAATGAAAATTTTTTATTTAATTATCATAATTAGAAATAGAAATAAAAAAATAGATAAAATGAAACTTTATCGAAAATTAATTTTATCTTATTCACAAGACCAACTTAAAAAGAAAAGGTTATTTATTGAAGATTATAAAGATTATGAAAAAGAGTTAAAAAAACGTAATGTGAAATTAAGTATACAAAAAAATAATAATCGTTCTCAATTATTTAATATTTCATTATATGGATATGATACGAAATTAAAATATGTTACAAACATCACAAACCCTTTTCAAACAATTATCAAAAAAATTGATTCTATGCCCTTCGGAAGAATGGAAAAATTAAAATCCATTGAATTATATACAAACGCACATCCTAAAAGTACTACTAAAGGCACTGGTTATAAAAACGTGGCAATTGCTAAAAAAAGTTTACTTTTAATTAAAAAGAAACCAAAAGTTTATCAATATTTAGTAATAAATACATTGTATCAAAGAGCAAAATATCATAAATATCAAACGAAAGAAATGCGTGACGCAATGAAAATATTTGAACACTGGATGAAAAAATATAAAAAAAAAAAGATTCAAAATAAAAAAATTATAAAAAAATAAATTTATAATAAATTTTTTATATACATATTATTTTAACATAAAGAAATAGTAATAAAAGTATATAATAAACTATTTTATTTTTATTTTTTTATATAAAAAATATAATATGAAAAATTTAAGAGACCAAATTGAATTTATTGATAAAAAACTAATTGTTTTATATGGTTTTGACGGAATTACAGATTATTCACATTCCATAAATATAACTGATGTAGAAACAATTAAAATAGATTTAATGAAAATAAATGAATTAATTCCTGAATTTAGAAATGTATTTCAGGTCAAAAATTTTAATTTACATAAAACAAATTATAAAATAGAAACAGAGACACAAGCAATATGTTTACTTAGAACGTCTTTAGAAGTTACTTCTATACCCTTTGATATTTCACTAAAAAAAAATAAACGTATACTGCGTTTGATTTCCAAAAATAATATACTAGATGATTATATAAACGAACAAAAATCTAAAAAAATGTCGTATATCCGAACTTTAAGTGAAAATACTAAAATTCTTGATTTAACAGAAGCTTCTCAAACTTTAGGAAAAAACGAAGAAAAAGCCCAATTACAAGATTCTACACCAATTTTTATAAAAGCAGAGCAAGTTTATAAACAAGAAGAAGAAGATATTACGAAAGATATGCTTAATGAAGCGATTGAAAGTACATTTCAATATAATTTTAGTGTTCAATTAAATAAAGAGTTTTTAAATACGATTAAATCAAATAAATCTATTGTTGGAGTTGATATATCAACATATGGAATATCAGGTAAATCTGTTAAAAATTGTATTGTATCTATTAAATCTAAAATGGTTGATAATAAACCATTAATTTCTCAAGAAGTTATTGATAGTATTTTATCTGATATTACTTATAAAATATATATCGGTTATCAAGAAATTTATGAAAATAAATTTGTTAATAATGAAGATATCATTATTTCTGATATAATAATAATAGATAAATGTTTAACATATCATAAAGTTATTTTAGGATTATGTAATATAAATAAAATAATTGATTATTTGGATATGTTAGAAATCGAATTTAATATAACTCATGTTATTTTTAATCTTCAAATGGAGGCTAAATTAACCACAAAAAATTGTATAGTACAAGAAATAGAACATAATAATTTATTCAATAATTTAAGAATACTTCATGGTATGGCTAGTCTTTCATATGCAAAATATTTAAGTAAAGATGAATTTATGATGTTGGATACTTCATCTTCAGATCCATATTCTTTAACAGTAATAAAATCAGATAAAGGTTATAAACAAGAGGAAAAGAGTGAAATTATCACAAAAGAGATGCTTAATAAATCAATTAAAAGTACATTCCAATATAATTTTAGCATTGAATTAAATAAAGAGTTTATAAAGATATTTCAATTAAACGAACCAGAAATTAGACTTGATTTATCAAATTATGGAGTTTCTAATCAATCTATTAAAAATTGTATTGTATCTATTAAATCTAAAATGGTTAATGATAAACCATTAATTTCTCAAGAAATTCTTAACGAAATTTTATCTGAAATTACTTATAGTATACGTGCTGGTTGGGTAATTTATGAAGATAAATTCGTTAATAATCAAGATATCATTCTTTCTAATATAATTTTAATTGGTAAATGTTTAATATTACCTTATAAAATTTATTTTGAATTGTGTGATATAAATAAAATGATTAAATACATCGATATGTTAGAAATTGAATTTAATATGACTTGTGTTAATTTTTATGCTGAAATAGAGAATAAATTAATTACAAATAATGTTATAACACAAGAGATCGAACAACATGGTTTATTTAATCATTATAATATGCATAGTGGTATGGCTACTCTTTCTTGTACAAAATATAGAAGTAAAGATGAAAATTTGAAAAGTCATATTCGAGCAACATATTTTCAATCAGGATCGAAATCTTTAGATGAAGAGTTTGAAAAATCAGGAGGGAAACCATATAAATGTATTTCAATACCACAATTAAATGGATTAGAAATAGAAATTAATAATTATGATAAAAAATTATTTGGAATATTTGGTCCATATTCAGTTGGGTCTATTACGAAAAAATATGATTATATTACATGGAAAAATACTTTTGATATAGATATGGATTTTTTACCATATCACGGATTTATTGAAAACAAAAATACTTTTATCCATTGTTATGATATTCCGCTTCGTGGAATTCATAATACAATGCGAGAAATTTCTATGATTTTCAATGATTTTACTTATAAAACATTATGTATTGGAACAATGGATAAAGAACCTAAAAAGGTTGATATTCAACTTGAATTTATTGATTTTTATAAACATAAAAGTGTAAATGGTCCTATAAATAATTGTAAATATTATACTTTTACAGAAGAACAAAATACAATTAATCAATTATGTACTTCGGAAGATCAACATATATATACTTCTCCAACGGATGGTTTAAGATTAAAAATACGGTCATCTTCATCCGAACCACCTATTAAAAACAATGTTACTTTTACAGCACGATGTTATTCGTTGAATAGTAATGTTTCTTATTTAGGAAAAAACGGAAAAGAGTTTGAAGTTTGGCGTAGTCCTGATTTTGTATATCCAAATATAATAAAAAAAAAAGAGTAATTTTATAACAAATTTAATAAATTCCTTTCATAAAAAATAAGAAGAATTTATGAATGATATTATAAATTTTTATAATTTATTAACAATATATTGTTATTTAGTTTACAATAACTAATAAAGTAAATTAAAAATGAATTATCTTATTACAATGTAAATAAAATATTATAAAATTACAATGTAAATAAAATTAAATATATAAACTAAATATAGAAATAAGTATAAAAATGGGATGTTTTGATTTATTTTGTCCACTTTGTGGAAATCCGTGTAATTCTATCTCATCTGATTTAATTGAAAATGTACGCGAAATTTATGCTCATATAAAAAGTAATAAGAAAATAGAAAGTTATATGAAAAAGTATTATATGAAAGTATATAATACTATTGAAAAAAATCCAAAGTTTATTGACGAATTAAAAACATATTATAAAAAAACACAATGGTTAAACAATTCTACTTTTTTAACTGTTATGGATGAAGTGATTCATCATTGTAGAGAAGTAAGTTGTAATTATGAATTCAAAGATAAAAAAGGAAATATGTATTTCCAAGAATTACACTATAATGATGAATTTATTCCCAAAAAATCACGTGGTATATTTGTACATACTGATTGTTGGAAGTATGTAAAACAAAAATATGATATAACGCTCAAATTTAGCAATATTCCTGTTATACCAGAACCCAAAGAATATAATAAAATCAATACAAGTATTAATTACGGTACTATAGAAAAATATTGGTCACAAATATTTAAATTTGATGAATTAATCTTGGATTCATATGGTTATATGTCCGAATCACCATTATTAAGTAAAGAAAACGCTTTACGAATCAATAAGATTATAACTCAATATAAATTCAATAGTGATAAAAAACGAAGTGGTCCATCTGTAAGTGCTACTTTTTATCCAGAAAAGACAATTAAGTATGGTAATAATGGAATGTTATGGATAAAAAAGAGTGGAAAATGGGTAGAAATCAAAGATTGTGAACGTATGATACTTAAAATAGATGAATCAAAACAAGATAAAATAATAAAAAATATAGAATGTGTGGGACAATTTAGTAAAAAACCAATTATGATAAAAAAGATAGATACGAAACAAATTGAATTGATTGGAACAACTGATGAAATACTTAAAGTATCTAAATTAGTACCATAAAATAATTATTATTAATTTTTATAAAAATATTTTTATAAAATTTTTTTACATTTGAATATAAAGAGTATTTTTTATATTATAAAAAGATAAGATAATTTATTTTTAACAAAAAAAATGATTTTTACAGTAACAAATAAAAATATAAATCAAATTCCTAAAAATGTAACACGTCTAAAGATTGAAGGTAAATTTAATAAATCTTTTTCAATTAAAACAATACCAAATAGTGTTAAAGATTTAACTTTTGGAGCTTATTTTAATAAACCACTCATTAAAGGTGTTATACCTAATAGTGTAAGAAATTTAACTTTTGAAGAAACATTAGTAAAACCATTAACTGCTGGTGTTATACCAAATAGTGTAACAAATTTAACTTTTAATTCTAACCAAAAATTAACTGTTGGTGTTATACCCCAAAGTGTAAAAAAATTAACTTTTGGTGAATCTTTTAATTATCCACTTGTACCAGGTATTATTCCAAATAGTGTAACACACTTAGAATTTGAAGATGATTTTAATCAACCACTCGCAGTGGGTGTCATTCCAGAAAGTGTAACACATTTAGGATTTAGTGCCAGTTCAAAATTTAATCAACCATTTGTTGTGGGTGCTATTCCAAATAGTGTAACACATTTATATTTTGGAGAATATTTTAATCAACCACTCGTCACGTGTGAGGGTAGTGTTATTCCAAATAGTGTAACAAATTTAATGTTTGACAAAAATTTTAATCAACCACTTACAGTGGGTGTTATTCCCCAAAGTGTAACACATTTAGATTTTGGATATTATTTTAATCAACCACTTATTGCTGGTGCTATTCCAAATAGCGTTAAATATTTAGAGTTTGGATATCATTTTAATCAACCATTAACAAAAGATAATATACCAAATAGTGTAATAGAATTAACTTTAAGACTCAATTTTAATCAACCATCTGAAAATTTTCAACTTCACGAAAATATAATAATTACATATGATGATGTTTATAGTGATGATGTTTATAGTGATGATGATAGTGATAGTGAATATGGTAATGAATATGATAGTGATGATAGTGAATATGAAGATATAAAAATGAGTGATAATGAAGAGATTAATGAAAATATTGTTACAAAAGATGTTAAAACAATTGAAAATTGTGCTATTTGTTTGGAGCATAAATCAACTATGATTACTGATTGTAATCATCAATTTTGTACTAAATGTATTGAAGACTGGTTAAAAATTAAAAAATGTTGTGCTTATTGTAAAAAAAAATTATGTAAAAATAAACTCTTTTTAATTAAAAATGATTAAAAACAATTAACGTAAAAGTATAAAGTATATTATAAAAAATGATTATAAAATATTAAAATAATATTTTATAAAAAAAGATTATAAAACAAATATTATTTACGTAATTAAAATGATAGAATTCATTGTAACAAACGAGAACGTAAAACAAATTCCAAATAATGTTACACATCTAACATTTGGAGATTCTTTTGATCAATCTCTTGAATATGGTATGATTCCGAATAGTGTTACACATTTATATTTTGGAAATTCTTTTAATCAAGAACTTAAAATAGGAGTAATACCAAATAGTATAATATTTTTTGAATTTTCCACATATTCTCAATTTAATCAATATATTGATATTGGTGTTATTCCAAATAGTGTTATTCATTTAATTTTTGGATATGAATTTAATCAACCTCTTAAAGTTGGTACTATTCCAAATAGTGTAATTCATTTAGTTTTTGGTTTTAAATTTAATCAACCACTTTCTTCAAATGTAATATTCACAAATATAACACATTTTTTGAATTTACAATATTTGAATGAATTATATTATTCATGTGTAATTCCAAATAGTGTAATTCATTTACGATTTGGAAAAATTGGTTCTGAATTTAATCAACCCTTATATAAGGGTGATATTCCAAATAGTGTTAAAATATTACATCTTGGAACTTCCTTTAATCAATCATTATCCATTGGATCTATTCCAAATAGTGTTAAAAATTTAGATTTAGGAATTTCTTTTAATCAACCATTATCTATTGGAGTTATTCCAAATAGTGTTGAAATATTGTCTCTTGGATATGAATTTAATCAACTATTATCAAATGGAGTTATTCCAAATAGTGTTAAATATTTATTTTTTTCAGATAATTTTAACAAAATATTATATAGTGGAGATATTCCAAATAGTGTAATTCATTTATATTTCGGCGATAAGTTTAATCAACCCTTAAAAAAAGGTGTTATTCCAAATAGTGTTACACATTTAAATTTTGGAAGAATATCCGAATTTAATCAACCACTTACTGCTGGTATGATTCCAAATAGTGTTACACATTTAACTTTTGGTCAAAAATTTAATCAACCATTAGCAGTTGGTGCTATACCAAAGAGTGTTACACATTTAACATTTGGAGCACATTTTAATCAACCACTTATTGTTGGTATAATTCCAAATAGTATTACACATTTAACTTTTTGTGTTCATAGTCATTTTAATCAACCATTATCTGTGGGTATTATTCCAGAAAGTGTGTCACATTTAATTTTTGGTAGAAGATTTAATCAACCATTATCAATAGGTACTATTCCTAAAAGTGTGACACATTTAATTTTTGGAGAAGATTTTAATCAACCATTATATATTGGTGTTATTCCAAATAGTGTTCAATCTTTAAAAATTGGATATTATTTTAGTCAATCATTAGAAAATATTCAAGTTTCAGATAATTTATTCAAACAAATCAAAAAAGAAATGAATAAATATATACATATAAATAATGATTCTTTAAATGAAGAAAGTTTACAATATTATTTTGTTAATAATATTGAAAAATGTGATTTTTGTTTAAATAAAAAAGACCCCAAAAAGAGTGCTATAACATTTATATGGACAGACCATAACATATATATATAATAATTCGAACAATTTATTTTTAATCAAAAATAAATTAAAAAAATAAAAATAAAGATTATATAATAACGTAAAAAATAACAAAATATTATAAAAAAATATTATAAAAAATTTACTAATATATTTTTATTATTTATTATTTTATAAAATAAATTATAAAGTAATTTGATTTACGTAATATTTTTTTACAAAATTAGTTAAATACTAATTTCAAAGATGAGTGAAATTCATTTTACTGTAACAAGCGATAACGTAAACGAAATTCCTGAAAATATAACACATTTAACTTTTGATCGAGACTTTAATCAACCACTTGCTATTGGAACTATTCCAAATAGTATAACGCATATTGATTTGGGAATTGATTTTAATCAACCACTTGTTAAAGGTATTATTCCAGAAGGTGTTACAGATTTAACTTTTTCTGTTTTTTTTAATCAACCACTTGTTAAAGGTGTTATTCCAAATAGTGTGATACATCTTAGTTTTGGACAATGTTTTGATCAACCATTAACTGTTGGTGTTATTCCAGAAAATGTAATAAATTTATATTTAGGAATTAATTTTAATCAATCACTTGTTAAAGGTGTTATTCCAGAAGGTGTGACTCATTTAACTTTTTCTGTTTTTTTTAATCAACCACTTGTTAGAGGTGTTATTCCAAATAGTGTAACACATCTTGATTTTGGACAACAATTTGATCAACCATTAACTGTTGGTGTTATTCCAAAAAATGTAATAGAATTACATTTAGGAATTTATTTTAATCAACCACTTATTAAAGGTGTTATTCCAGAAGGTGTAACACATTTAACTTTTTCAGATGATTTTAATCAACAACTAACTGTTGGTATTATTCCTCAAAGTGTTAAAGATTTAACATTTGGATATTATTTTAATCAACCACTTACTGTTGATATTATTCCAAATAATCTAACATATCTAAGATTTTCCAAACACTTTAGACAAAGATTATCATTTGATATAGTTTCAAAAGTACCATATATAAAATTTGATACTTATAGGATTTATGATAGAACAATTCAAATATCTCAAGTTTTAGGTTTACGAAGTATTTTATATAAGATAAAAAAACAAAAAAATATTTTACGAAATATTGCTAAAATATTGCTATAATGTTACCAGAAATAAACTTTTTGAATAATGATGACAATGACTTATGAGTTCATAAGAAAAATCAACTAAAAAAATGATTTCAAATCAAAATATTATAAAAAATCTCATTACTCTTTTTTATTTATCATATCCGTTACAACTGCTGCTTTGGGGAAAATTCCAGCATCATTCATAAAATAAACTTTATTATCTTTTTCCGCCATTTTACCTAAATGTTCCAATCGCTTCATTTCCAGTAAATAAACACTTGCTTTTTCACTATTTCCATCAAACATTTTTGCCAAACTTTCAATTTGTGTTGCTAATCCTGATGATGTTGCGGATAACTCGTATTGAAGTGCGTCCGACTTATTTTTTGCCGCAATCAGTAAACCTTCCGAATTAAGAATCGCAATTTGTTTGGCTCCTTCCGCTGACCTAATATCAGCTTGTGTTTGAAGTTCATTTTCTCTTCGTGATCGTTCTGCTTGCATTTGTTTCTCAAGTTGACGAGCGACTTCACTATTTTGAGGACCAAAGTTTTGAATCTCCAGTCGCGTTGTGTTCATTCCCCAATCAACAGTTGTTTTACCTAAAATTCGTAACATTTCATTATTGATATCATTACGATTTGCAATAATTTGATCATAATCAAATTTACCAATAACAGCCCTAAAAGAACTTTCACCCACATTTTTAACAGCCATTACTGGATTACCAATTGTAAAACAAACTTTTTCAGCATCAATAACTTTATAAAAAACAGTTCCAGAAACAGTTACAGGAACATTATCTTTGGTATATGCTGATTGATTATCAAGATTCACAAAATGTTCTTTAAGAGAAACACGATATACATTATGAAATAGTGGAAGATTGATACGAAGACCAGGATTTAGTTTAACACGGTTGCGTCCAAGAAATTCGCGATAAGCAACTTCTGCTTGGTTAATGACGGTAAAAAAAGTGCGTTTTTGAATATGAAACATTTTTAATTACTTATTTTTAACATATCTTCTTTATATTCACTTTTTGTTTATAATAATTAATTTTTTTAATATAAAAAAGAATTTTATAAAAAAATATATAATTATATATTATAAAATGAATAAATTAAACATTATTAATTATAATGAATTTACAAAATCTATAAAACATTGGAACCCTTATGAAGATAAATATGATTCTACAATGATTGAAAATAATCAATTATATATATTAGGACCTATAAATCATGAAGGAGTAAGATATCTTTGGAATTTTTTTATTAAACATATGGCTAATAATAGTATAAAAATAAATTCAATGGAAAATACACAAAATAGTGATCCGTGTATTGATATTCATATAAAAAACAATGTTGGTAAAATAGATTACATAAATAAATGTGGTAATTATCGTGGTAAAGATTTAATAAAATGGATGTTAGAAATTATGAAAAATATGGGGTGCGAAAAATGTATATTAGTAGATATGGCACAATTAAAATGTAAATATAGTAATAATAACGTATCATTGAGTTTAATACATAAATTATGGAAAGGACATACATATTATGAAGATTTTGGATTTGTACCATATCATAAAAATAATAATTCCTATAAAAATAATTTATTAATTACTATCAATAATAAAATTAAAAAATTACAAACTATAAAATGGGATGTTTACAATAATTATAATAATATCAATGATCCTAATTGGAATGAATTCAAACAAAAATATAGTAATATATATCCTTCACCATTTTTAGCATTTAAAGAATTTAATCCTGAAAATTGTGAAATATTTTATGATATTTTATATTTATTAGATGATGAATTAATTGAAATTAAAAATTTGATTTCAAAAAGTGTTTGGATGAAAGTATTATAAAAATAATATTTATAAAAAAATAAAATAATATTTTATAAACAAATTAAAAAAAAAGATTTTTATTTTATATACTTTATATTTCGTATGATTAAATAATAAGTTTAACTTATATAACTTATAAAAAATGGTAGCAACAATTAGCGCAAATAACATTGTTAACTACAACAAAGTATATTATAATCATTCAATGGAAGAATGGGTAGAAATTGTAAATAAATATAATTCAACAGCAAATAATTGGACTTATTATAAATTACAAGCTGGAACATTTGGATTTGATAACATTGTACTTTCATTATATTATTTATTTGAAAATTCTAAAGTTTCTGATTTAACAGAAAGTAATATTGAAAAATTATCAGATTACATTCATAAAGGATGGATTATAAATTATACTTATTGGAGAGATAATGAACCTTGGACAAAAAGCGAAGATTATATTAAACCATATTCACCACTTGGAGATAAAAGGCGAAATGATTGCGCCGCAACAAAATATAATGATTTATCGGAAGAAGAGAAAGAAAAAGACCGAATTATTGTAAAATGTGTTTTAGAAAATATTCAATAAACATATATGAAATGTTTGGTATTAAAAGAATTTGCCTAATAAAGATATTTTATAATAAAATATATTATAAAATAATGAATAATTTTATTAAAGAAAAAGATTTTTTAACAAATTTTTGATATAAAAAAGTTTTTATATATAAATAGTATATATAAAAAATGGAAGATACATATGAAAAAGAGTATCAATTTATTTTGGAAAAATGTATAAATTACAATCATATTCATAAATTTACAAATGAACACGAAATAAGCGAATTTTTATACACAATTATTCAAGAAGATAAAGAAATGTTAGACCATATTTTTAATAATAATACGGAAATTAAAGAAGAAGATAATATAACTTGGGTTATGGATGGAATTCTTCTTAAAGTAATGATGGGTTCTTATGGAACATTTATTTATACGCGTGTTCTTAATAAACTTTGTCGTCATTTTAATGTTACATATGATTAGTACAAATAAATTACAAATAAATTATTTCTTAATACTTTTTTTAGCTTTTTTAGCACTTTTCTTTACTTTTTTTACACTTTTTTTAGCTTTCTTTTTACCACCAGATGTTGCTGTTAAACCATTATTTGGAGTACCATTTGGTTTATATTTTTTCACATTTGTCGTACCATTATTTTTTGTAATAGTAACAGTTTTAGAACCAGGTGGTGTAATAGTTTCTGTAACAGTTTTAGTAACTGTTGGTTTACTACCGTTTGATGGTGTAACAGTTGTAGTAACTGTTTCTATATTTGTTTTAGTAGTAACACCATTTATAGTTTGACTTTTTGATTGTTTACTTGTACTTGTAGATGTACTACTACCAACACTTTCTGATTGTCCAAAAGGCATTTGAGGCATTTGAGGAATTTGAGGCATTTGAGGAATTTGAGGCATATTTAATGTTATTTTAATAGAATCAATTACATTTTTAATTTGAGTTATATGGAATTGAGTAAGTTTATTTTTATTATCATCTAAAAATTGTTTAATTTCATTAATTTTTTTTTCTTTGTTAAAATTCATTTTTTCTTTTCTATATTTTAAATATAGATTTTTATTTTTACACAATTTTATTTTTATTTTTATTTTTATAATATTTTTTTTTATTTTTACAATATTTTCGATTGAAAAATTCTCTAAACAAATTCCATTTTTGTAATCGTAAATAAAATAAATGATTATATACATAACTTTATAGTTATGTTATATGAAACAATATGGAATTTATATAATTTATAAAAAAATAAATTTTTATATTTTTCTTCTTTACGTTTATCTTTATATATAAAGATGAAACGCTTTAGACGTTATTCTTTATAAAAAAATGATTTATTTATTTTTATATTATTTATAGTCTAAATTGTAATTATAAATATTACTTTTTATTTTTAAAGGAAAATGTTGTCAGATACTTCTCGTAATGGATTTGATTCAATTGAATCTTTTAAGAAATCTCTTGAAGATATTGACCTTTATTCAGGTAGTAAACCTGATTTTTTTAAATATTCATCCCACATCTATTTAGATATTAAGAAATCAAATTATAGTAACGATAATAATGTAAAATTTTATTTACGTATCATCTATAATGGAATTGACTCTATTCGTGATGAAGGATGGAATTTTAGTACATGGCAACAAAATGAATATAATAGTATGCTTCCTGCATTACTTGCGCTATATAACCTTGTAGAAGGTTTTAATTGGTCGTCATATAATCAACGTTCAAACTTTGCGTGGGTGTAAAATGATAAAAAGATTATCTCTTTTGATTAAAATAAAAATATTATAAAAAATTTATAAAATAAAATAAAGATATTATAAATATTCTATTTATAATATAACATAACGTAACTAAAAATGATTTATCAAATTGATTCTGATTCCGATTTTGTCCTGAATAATCATTCTAAAAGATCATACAATCAATCGAGTACTTATACGCTTTATGAAATTAAAGCAAATACAGATGCTGAAGTAGCTACTCTTAACAAAGTTGGAATTTTAAATGGGTATGAAATGGAAGAAATTATTCAAAAAGCTTTATACAAACTGTATCAAGGCGATTATTTAATATCGTTACTTGAAGTTAAAGAGTTTTTTAGTAATCCAAATTATATTCAAGAACGAGTTGCTGCTTATGCTGCATCTTTACTTTTAGATGGGTTTATTGAAAATATAGATATTGTGATAAGTGAATATGCTGAAAAATTAAAAAAAAAGATTCAAAATAAAATTCTTTTTTTAAATACACCTTACAAACCTAAATCATTTGATGATATTGTATTTAAATACAATAAACCTGAATTACTTAATTGTGATGAATATGAATTATTTGATAATTGGTATGATGGAATGGATTTTATTATTACATATGACCCACTTATTCAAACGTAACCTATTTTTATGAAATAAAAATAAAAAATTTATTATAATATTTATATACATACAAATAATATACAATTATATTATAAAACATTTTTATTCAATATGATAGAATTTATGGTAAGCAATGATAATGTTAATAATATTCCAAATAATGTAACACATTTAGATTTTAGCTATGATTTTAATCAACCATTAACTGTTGGTATGATTCCTGAAAGTGTAACACATTTAATTCTTCCAGACTCTTTTAATCAACCACTTGTTGTTGGTATGATTCCTCAAAATTTGATTTATTTAAGTCTTGAGGAATCTTTTAATCAACCACTAGCTATTGGTATAATTCCAAATAATGTAAAAAAATTACGTTTTGGAATTGAATTTAATCAACCATTAGTTGTTGGTATGATTCCAGAAAGTGTTACAAATTTAGATTTTGGATGTAATTTTAATCAACATCTTGATATTGGTATTATTCCTCAAAGTGTAAAACATTTACATTTTAGTGTTGATTTTAATCAACCACTAACTATTGGTGTAATACCAAATGGGGTAACACATTTACAATTGGGACATGGTTTTAATCAACCACTTGTATCTGGAATAATTCCGGAAAGTGTAACACATTTAACTTTTGGAACTCATTTTAATCAACCACTTGCGGTTGGTACTATTCCTCAAAGTGTTATAGAATTATACTTTGAAACTCATTTTAATCATCCATTAAACGATGAAATAATTCCAAATAATGTAAATACATTAATTTTAGGAGAAAGATTTAATCAAAGATTACCTTTTACAATTGTTAAAAAAGTTAAACATATTAAGTTTAGAGCTCGTTGTGTTAAATATAAAATAAAACAACTATGTAGAGTTTTTACTATGAAAAGTATGTTATATATTATGTTATATCATACAAAAGATGATGTAAAAAATTGTATAAATAAAATTTACGAACTACTATCAACAGAATACTAATATAACTAATAACTGATAAATATATTTTTATTCGATAATTATAGAATAAAAATAAAAAAAATATTATAAAAAATTTACTTATTTACAGAATAAAAACGGTAAGCATGATATAAAAAGATAACGATTGCTAAAACAATTAATAAAACACCAATATTTTGGTCCATTTTGCGTTGGAAATATATGTTAAATCCTAAATAAAGGAATAAAGCTACTACAAAAATGATGTGAAAAAGATTAATGATGCCTTTCATTTTAATTTTATATTTCTATATATTTATTTTAGAAAATATTTCTATATTATATTTTATTTTTCTTCATAAAATCCGCTTAATGTAGTATATCCTATAATATTTTCATTTTTAACCATATTTATAAATTGAGCTACATTTTTGCATTCATATTTTTCATTTTCACTTATATTTACTTTATTATTTAGAGCAAATAAATAAAATACATATTTATGTTTACCACTTCCTTTAGGTGGACGTGGTCCACCATAACCTCTTTCTTTAAAAGAATTCATACCAATAATTGATTCTGAAACATTTAACTTTTGAAGATTTTGATGATTGAATGAAGATTTTAAAATACCGATTTTAGGAATATATAAATGAACCCATTGATTAGCTACTTTGTGTAAATCAACACAAATAAGCGCATATGAAGCTATATTTGGGTCATTGATATGTGACCAATTTAATGGAAACATTACATTACCGCCATATTTTGTATATTCAAGTGGTATAAACCCATTATTTTGTAAAACTTTACTTCGCAAATGTAATGAAGTTAATTTTGGTATATTTTCTAAAATGTTTTTATAAATATTTGGATTTTGATTATTCATGATTATAATATACTTCTATAAATATATATTAAAATATTTAATAAAAAGGAAATAATACAAAAATTATTTCATAAAAATTATATTATAAGCTGGAAGTTCGTAAGAAACCAAAGAGGTTTCTTACAATGATATACACCCATAATATATTACTATAATAACACCATAATGAATTTGATGTACCATCAAAATTTGTTTTATATAAGCTATATAATAAAGTAAATGTTCCCAAAATAATAAATACAATATTTTTCGTCATAAATATACCAAAATAAAAGAGTCCAAACCAAATTAAATTATGTAATAAACCTTTATCTTTCGTAAATCCCCAATCTAAATGTCCATTATTTCCAATACGAGTATGAAAATTAAGTTTATGATAATTCATTTTTGTAAAAATAGAAATGTAAATTATATAAAAAAGAATAAAAAATTTGGTAATAGGTAACCCATATATTTTTAAACTATATACCATAAATAAGGCAAAAAGTGGTTCTAAAGCAATGACTAAATAACCCAATTTTGAATAAAATGTATTTTTATCTTCGTGATTCAAATGTGTCCATAAATAATATTCTACAAGTTGCATGGAACTAAATAATAATGAAAATAATAATATTGAAAGCGGTAATTGTTTACCGATTAAACCAATAATAAAACCGAAAACGGCGAAATACCACGTTTTTATTGAAACATCGGCATTCCAACACATTTTTAATAATATCTTTTTAATTACTATTTTATAAAAATATTATAAAATAATATGTATGTAAAATAATTCATTTATGTATTGCTATATTACATTACAAGTTATTGATATAATGAGCATATCCTAAAAATGATAGTAAAAAATAAAAAGGAACTTCTTCTAATATTTTTTTAATTGCATCTTCATTCGTTTCATTATTTGGAGATGTTATTCTATTTAATTCATCACATAATTTAACACCTTCTTCGTCTTTATTTTCTTTTAGTGTTACTCTATAACCAATCATCCTTCCCAAATCATTATCAATATGTGATAAATAATATTCACCTTCATCTAATTTAGATGCATATTCCTTATATAATGTAAATATTTGTTTAATAATAATTTTTCGGTCAATTTCTTCTTTATAACCAATATCTTTTTTATAAATATATTCATTGATTTTCTCTTTAATATTTTCCATATTTCTATCTTTTGTATTAAACATTTATAAATAATTTAAATAACTTTTACTATATATTATCTTGATTACTTTCTACTATATAGTGTCTTAATTCCTTTATATTAATTTATTTTTAATAAATTAATTATTTTTTTACAAAAAAAATGATGTATTTCCATTTACTAAAGAACTTTTGGTAAAATAATAATTAAAAATTATACTTTAATATTTTTTAATTCAGTATCTTTTAACATTTTATTTAATAATTGAGTATGTTTACACATAGTTTTATTTTTTAAATGTTTCAATAAATTTTGTCTTGATTTATATTCTTTTCCACATAATGTACATTTAAATAATTTAAGTTCAATTGTATCTTCTTTTTTAATAATAATATCTTCTTTTTTAATATTATCTTTTATATTTTTATCTTCTTTTTCAATATTATTTTTTATTAAAATATTATTATTTTTATAAATATCTTCATACTTAATATAATTTATTTTATCTTTAAAATTATTTATAATAAAAATATAATCTTGAAATACTAATTTAGTATGTTCAAATAAAAAAAAATATCTATTATTCAATGATAATTGACCAGCTTTTTCAAAATCTAATATTTCAATTGGACTATATGTAAGTTTACATTTTTTCTTTTTATTTAAATGTTTTTCCATATCAGGTTTTTTTGTAGTCATATATTGTAAACAATAATGACAAATATGATAACAATTATTTGTTAATCTAATTTTATTTTCGCTAATATTTTTAAGTAAAAATTGTGATTTAATTATTTCATTTTTAGTTATTTCATTTTCAGTTATTTCATTTTCAGTTATTTCATTTTCAGTTATTTCATTTTCAGTTATTTCATTTTCAGTTATTTCATTTTCAGTTATTTCATTTTCAGTTATTTCATTTTCA